>Ga0307986_10003250_pt1 | contig 11355 bp, 9 predicted proteins | sample EllFjometageno82_FD_203170 | JGI IMG/M metagenome (GOLD analysis project Ga0307986, IMG submission 203170) | Marine microbial communities from Ellis Fjord, Antarctic Ocean - #82 | ecosystem: Environmental > Aquatic > Marine > Unclassified | place: Southern Ocean | collected 2014-10-09
TCATATATAAATTGTAAGAATACAATCCATACGATTTTGAAGTGTGTACGACAAATTTTGGTAACCTTAACCGTCCACACTTCTCTTCTTAAATTTTTACTTTTTAAATAGCTAATTGGATCTAAAATGCCCAATAATCCTCACTAATTCATTGAATAAACAATAATTTTAACAAGAAAGTGTGCTGCTTATAAGCTAAAACAAAAGTAAATCAAGCCTTTACCATTTAAATAAATGAGCAAATATCTAGTAAATACAAGGTTTTTTTTTGATTTTTTCTAATTACTAAATTAAAAACTCAGAGTTTGTGATGATATTCAATTTAAAAAAGATAACAAAGTTAACTAAAAGCAACTTAGAAATTTCATTTCTTTTGCTGTTAATGATCATAACAATTGCGAGCACTACATTTTATAATCATAATAAAAAAAAAATAAATAAAAATTATAAAGATGTAATTAATAATATTTATTTTAAAAAAACTGTTAATCATATTTTTGATAATTTAATCCCAAGGTACAAAAGTATTAATCATAAAATTTCTGAAGGTGAAACATTTGATAAAATATTAAATAGCTACTCAATTGAAGTTGATGAAATTATAAAAATTAAAAAAGAATTAAGTGAAGATTTTAATTTAAATGATCTTAAAGCTGACCTTTATGTAAAATTTATAATAGATGAATCAAATAATAAAAAAGTTACTTCTTTTATATTTCCAGTTTCTAGGACTAAAAAAATTCAATTAATTAGAAATTTAGATACAGATTTATTTGAGAGAAAAAAAATTATTACAAATTTAAATAGGAAAATTGTTTTTAGAGAAGGAAAAATTTTTAAAAGCTTATACAAAACAGCTATTGATTTAGAAGTTCAGCCAAATATAATTATTGAGTTTGCGCGAATTTATGGATTTCAGGTAGATTTTCAAAGAGATATTAGAAAAAACGATAATTTTCAAATTATGTATGAAGTTTTTGAAGATGATAATGGAAAAGTATTTGAAACAGGAAATATAATTTTTGCAGATTTAAACCTAAGTGGTTTAAGTAATTCATTATATTATTTTGATAGAAAAAATAGTCAAGGCCACTATGATGGAAACGGTAAGAGTGTTAAAAAAGCTTTAATGAAAACACCAATTAATGGTGCAAGGCTTTCTTCCTCTTTTGGAATGAGAAAACATCCTATAGATGGATACAATAAAATGCACAAGGGAACAGATTTTGCAGCACCAATGGGTACACCTGTCATGGCATCTGGAGATGGTGTTATAACAAGATCACGGTGGTGTGGTGGTGGTGGAAATTGTATTAAAATAAAACATAATACAACCTACAAAACAATTTATGCACATTTGAGAAATTTTGCTCGAGGCATAAGAGAGGGGGTGAGAGTTAAACAAGGACAAGTCATTGGCTATGTTGGTTCTACTGGAAATTCGACAGGTCCACATTTGCATTATGAGGTAATTGAAAATGGGAAAAAAATTAACTCACAAAAATTAAGACTTCCCTCTGGAAAAATATTAAAAGGTATAGAAAGAGAAAAATTTGAAGTTAATAAAATAAAAATAGATGTTTTTAAATCAGAGATGATTCTTGGGTTGAATTAAGCTGTAACTGATTTTTTTTCTACAAGTTTTTTTTCAGTAGTTTTTTTAGTTTCTATTTCTGGAGTTATTTTTTTTACTTCTTCGGTTTTAACAGCCTTTATATTTTCTTTTTCCACTTCTACCTTTACTTCAGCTTCAGCTTTAATAGAATTTGACTGATTGATCGGTGTTGAATTTACTCTAGCCATTCGAATGCTTTCTTGTTCATTTTGAACTCTGGTGAAGTGATCAGCGTGCTGGAAGTAATTTTCAGATAAAACTCTATCTTCTTTTGCTAAAGCTTCTCTAGCCATCTCAGTATATTTTTCAATGAGTTTTGATGCATTATGATTATTTCTACCTGGTACTTTTCTTTGAAAATTATCATTATTAGAAAAATTTGATCCCTCATTATTACTTCTAAATGGAGGTCTTCTATTATTATTACTTCTAAATGGAGGTCTTCTATTATTATTATTACTTCTAAATGTTACCATATTTTTATTTCTTTATTTAAATTTTAGTGCTGATTATACAGCGATCATTATTACCGTAATCTTTTATGGCTTTGTTTACGTAAAAACCTTCTTCTTTCAATATTTTTTTTACTTTATTTTTTTGGTTAAACCCAATCTCTAAAATAAATTTACCATTTTTCTTAACCAGATTGCTTGCTTTACTAATAACTTTTCTGATTTTTGATAACCCATCTAACCCACCACTTAAAGCTAACTTCGGTTCAAAGTTAACAACACTTTTGTCCAAATATCTTAAGTTTAATAATTCAATATAAGGAGGGTTTGAAACAACTAGATCATATTTGCCAATATTAAAATTGTCAACACTAGAATGGATAAACTTTACTCTATTAATTAAATTTAGTTGTTTTGCATTGATTTTACTTACATTTATACTTTTTTTAGAGATATCTATTCCTGTTCCATAAAAATTAGATCTTTCTTTTAGAATGGATAAAAGAATACATCCTGAACCAACTCCAATATCTAAAATTTGTAATTGCGATTGTTTTGGATAAATTTTTAAAACTTGCTCTATTATTAACTCAGTATCTGGTCTTGGAATCAGAACATCTTTATTAACATAAAACTCATATTTCCAAAATTCTTTTTTATTTATTAAGTAAGCAACTGGCTCTCCATTTTTTCTTCTTTCAATAAAGCTGTTAAAATCTTCTAGTTGTTTACTATTTAAAATTTCTTTTAAATTTAAGAATATATGTTTTTTGTTTCTATTAATTGACTCAGAAAGAAGTATTTCACTGTCTAGGTGTGGACTTGGAATGTTATTTGCCTTTAAAATGCTTACTCCTTGATTTAGGGTATTTTCAATATTCATACTTAATTTAGATTACTCAATTTTTCTTCTTGAGCTTGTAATGTTAAACTTTCTACCATTTCATCAAATGCTTCCCCTTCTAAAAACTCTTCAAGTTTATGTAAAGTCAAATTTATACGATGGTCTGTTACTCTTCCTTGTGGAAAATTATATGTTCTAATTCTTTCTGACCTGTCTCCAGTTCCTATTTTACTTTTTCTATCCTGCGATCTTTCACCTTCTATTCTTGATCTCTCTAATTCATAGAGTCTTGATCTCAAAATCAACATTCCTTTTGCCTTGTTTTTATGTTGTGATTTTTGATCTTGTTGAGATACAGATAGCCCTGTGGGTATATGTGTAATTCTAACCGCACTATCAGTGGTATTTACAGATTGTCCTCCTGGGCCTCCAGCTCTGAAAACATCTATACGCAAGTCTGAGTCATTTATTTTTATATCTACTTCTTCAGCCTCTGGTAAAACTGCAACTGTGGCTGCTGATGTATGAACTCTACCTTGAGTTTCTGTATCCGGAACTCTCTGAACACGATGAACTCCACTTTCATATTTTAATGTTGAATAAATATTCTTTCCTCTAATTGATGCAATGACTTCTTTAAGTCCACCTGCTTCACTTTGAGACATACTTATCAATTCCATGTCCCATTTTTTTTTATTACTGACTTTTTCATACATCTTAAAAAGGTCTGAAGCAAACAGACTCGCTTCCAATCCCCCTGTGCCTGCTCTAATTTCTATAATTGCATTTTTTTTATCTGCATCATCTTTAGGTAATAAAAATAATTTTAACCTTTTTTCTATGGCTTCATTTTCTAGCTTAAGATCCATTAATTCTGTCTCTGCCAGTACTTTAAATTCTTCATCACTGCTAGAATCTTCTAAAATTCGCTCTAGATCTTTTTTCTCATTCTCGTATGAAAAATATTTTCTTGAATCGTCAATTACATCATTCAAATCTGAGTATTCTTTAGATTTTTCAGCAAAAAGTTTTTTATCTACTTCACCACTCGATAGTTCCTTTTCTAATATAGAATGTTTTGTGATTAAATCTTCAACAGTTTTTAAAGGTATCATTATAATTTTTTATCTAGTTCAGCAGCTTTTTTTTCAACTTCACTAACAACTTTTGATATTATGTCTTCTGATAAAACTTTTTCACTTTGAATACCAGATAAATAAAGCATGTTATTACCTTTCCCACCACCAGTAATACCTATGTCTGTCATTGCGGCTTCTCCTGGTCCATTTACTACACAGCCAATAATTGATAGGGTTAAAGGAGTTTTTATATGTGAAAGTTTTTCTTCCAAAGTTTTAACTGTATCAATTACTTGAAAGGCTTGCCTTGCACATGATGGACAAGATATAATTCTTACGCCTCTATTTCTTAAATTAAGTGATTTTAATATTTCGTTACCTATTTTAATTTCTTTAACAGGATCATCTGATAACGAAATTCTTATCGTGTCACCTATTCCATCCATTAAAAGTGATCCTAGACCTATTGAAGATTTAATACTCCCTGAAATAAAGCTACCAGCCTCAGTAATTCCTAAGTGTAATGGATAATTTGTCACCTTTGAAAGTTGTCGATATGCAGCCATAGATAAAAAAACATCTGAAGACTTAACACTAATTTTAAAATTAAAAAAATCTTGGTCTTCAAGAATTTTAATATTTCTTTGTGCACTTTCAACTAAAGCTTCTGGACAAGGCTCTTTGTATTTTTCTAAAATATCTTTTTCAAGTGAACCTGCATTAACTCCTATTCTTATAGAGCAGCCATTATCTTTAGCAGCACTTAAAACATCATGTATTTTTTTTTTATCACCTATATTGCCTGGATTTATCCTCAAACATTTTGCACCATTTTCGGCAGCTTCAACAGCTCTTTTGTAGTGAAAATGAATATCAGCGATTATTGGTAGAGAAACATTTTTAATAATTTCCTTAAGGGCAAATGAAGATTCCTTGTCTGGACAAGATACCCTCACAAGATCGGCTCCCTCTTCATGAATATCATTAATTTGTTTAATAGTTGCTTGAATATCTGTAGTTAATGTGTTCGTCATTGACTGAACAGAAATAGGATTATCTCCACCAATTTTTACATCACCAACATTTATGACTTTTGTTTTCTTTCTATTAATATCTCTAAAAGGTCTTAAGCTCATTATTTAATCTAATTTAAATTCTTTATGAAGTGCTGCAATAGCTTTTTTTACATTTTTGCTTGAAATTAAAACTGAAATCTTTATTTCAGAAGTTGAAATAACCATTATATTAATTTTTTTTGAGGCTAGCGCTTGAAACATTCTGTATGTAATTCCAGGTGTTGTGATCATTCCAACTCCTATAATTGATACTTTTGATACATTGCTATCATGTGTAAATTTTCTAAAAGAAATTTTTTTATTTTGCTTTATAGTTTTTTCTGTTTTTTTTAAATCTTCAGATTTAATAGTAAACGTCATATCTGTTTCTTTACTATTTAGTGAGATATTTTGTACCACCATATCTACGTTAATTTGATTCAATGATAATGGTTTAAAAATAGAAGCTGCCACACCAGGTTTATCCTTAACACCAACCATTGTAACTTTGGCGTCATTTTTTGTTGAAGTGATACCTGTGATAATTTGATCACTGAAGGCTTTTTTATCATTAGTTATTAAAGTACCTTTTTTTTTTACAAATGAAGATTTAACTGAAAAACTGATATTGTTTAATTTTGCATCTTGTACTGAGGTCGGTTGCATAACTTTAGCTCCAAGTGAAGCCATTTCTAACATCTCGTCATAAGAAATCTTATTAATTTTTTTTGCTTTTTTGTGATTTCTCGGATCTGTAGTATATACTCCATCTACATCAGTATATATATCACACTCACTTGCATTAAAAAATTTTGCTAACATTATAGCTGACGCATCAGTCCCCCCTCTACCCAAAGTTGTAATTCTACTATCTTGGTTAATGCCTTGAAAGCCAGTTATAACGGGTATTCCACCAGAGTTAATAAATTTTGATATTTTGTTTTTATTCATTTTACTTATCCTTGATGCACCATAAGAGCCATCTGTAATAATAGGGATTTGCCAAGATATCCAAGACCTTGCATTATACCCAAGGTGTTTCAATCTGCCGGCTATTAATGCACAAGCTACTTGTTCACCTGAAGACAATAAAACATCATATTCTGCAGGATCAAATTTATCACTTAATTCTTTAGATTTTTTTATTAAATCATTGGTAGCCCCACTCATTGCTGAGGAAACTACAATTACTCCAACATTTTTCTTTTTATAGGAGGTAATTATATTGGCAACTCTTTTAATTCTATCTATATTTCCTACAGAAGTTCCACCGAACTTTAAAATAACTGTTTTCATTGATAATTATAATAAATTTATATTTGATAAAATACATCTTAATTGTTATGTCCACAAGTGATCTATTATGAATTCAATAAATAAAAAAGAAATAGAAAAATTTTCTAAAATTGCCGAAGAATGGTGGAATCCTAATGGGAAATTTAAACCATTACATAACTTTAATCCTATAAGAATTAAATACATAAAAGACCATATAGTTAAAGATTTCGACATTAAGCCTTCGAATAAACCATTCAAAAAAATTAAAATATTGGATATTGGATGTGGTGGAGGATTGTTATCTGAGCCCATGTGTAGACTTGGCGCTAGTGTGGTTGGGATAGATGCATCAAAAAAAAATATTGAGGTTGCAAAATTTCATGCAATGAAAAATAAACTCAATATAGATTATAAAGTAGCCTCACCAGAAAAATTGAAAACAAATATTAAATTTGATGTAATTTTAAATATGGAAATTATTGAACACGTGGATGATATAGAGTTTTTTATTAAAGAAAGCTCAAAGTTGTTAGCAAAGAATGGCATAATGTTTATTGCAACTTTAAATAAGACATTAAAATCATATGCATTTGCAATTATTGGTGCTGAATATATTCTAAAATGGTTGCCAATTGGAACTCATGATTGGGAAAAATTTGTAAATCCTATTGATTTAATAAATATTTCAAAGAAAAATAATCTATCATTAAGAAATTTAGATGGTATGAAATTCAATATATTAAATAATAGCTGGAAGGTATGCAGGGATACTTCTGTAAATTATATCACCAAGTTTGTAAAAAATTAATTTATATTATTTTTTGCCCAAGATATTTTTTTTACTTCTATACCTTCTTCTTTTAACTCCACAAGATCTTGTTTAGAGGCTATGCCGTAAATTCCCTTGGTAGTTTTTTTACTTTTATAATATATAGATCTTGCCTCATAAGCAAAATTTTTACCCACGTAATCAAAATTTTTACTAATAAAATTTTGATATTCTAGATTTATCTTTTTATGTTTTGAGTCTTGTTTGTAACTTTTAGTTTTATTGTTCAATTTAAGTATATTTGGTGACATTAAAGCTTTTTCAACTTTTAAAGAATTACAATTGTAACAATTAAGAAATTTTTTTTTTTTTAATTTTTCATATTCTCTGGATGATGAAAACCAACTATCAAAATAAATCTCACAATCTTTACAAATAAGTTTAAATAAAATCATTTTTTATAGATAATAAGTAATCAAATTAATTGAAAAGTTTATTAACTTCTATAATCAGCATTAATTTCTATATATTTTTTAGTCAGATCCATAGTGTATGCGGTAAATCTTTTTGAACCCATATTAAGACTTATCGAAATATCTATTGTTTTTTCCTTCATGTAGTTTGCAACTTCACTTTCTTTATAGCTACTCACAAGCTGTCCTTTATCTACAATTTTAATATTTCCAAAATTGATTGATAGTTTTCTTAAATCTATATCTACTCCTGACTTACCTATAGCCATTATTATTCTCCCCCAATTTGGATCCTCACCAGCAATTGCAGTCTTAACGAGCGGTGAGTTTGCAACTGAAAAAGCAATTTTTTTTGCACTCTCTTCATTTTTTGATTTTATAACATTAATTGTTATAAATTTACTAGCTCCTTCTCCATCGACAACTATTCTTTTTGATAAATTTAATAATACTGAGTGTAATGCATCATTAAAATTTTTGATTTTTTTATCATTAATATTATTAATTTTTGAGTTTTTAATTTTTCCAGTCGCAAAAAGTGAAACCATATCATTTGTACTCGTGTCTCCATCACAAGTAATTGCATTAAAAGTTGTTTCAATATTTTTTTTAAGTAGTTTGTTTAAAATATCATTTGAAAGATCTGCATCAGTGAAAACATATCCTAATGTTGTTGCCATATTTGGAAAAATCATTCCTGATCCTTTTGCGATACCATATATTTTAACCTTCTTGTTGCCAATTTCACACTCTTCCATTGCAAGTTTTGGACTTAAATCAGTTGTCATTATACTTAATGCAGCCTTCATCCAAATTAGTTTATTTTGTATATATCTAATTTTATTAACTAAATTAGGAATACTTTTTTTAATTTTTTGAGTTGGATATTTTTCTCCAATTGTTCCTGTGCACCCAAAGAGTATTTCGTTAGGCAATATATTTTTTGGATAATCCTCATCTTCTTTTTGTTTCATGGAAAGCTGCCGTGAAGTTTCTTCTGCTATTTCTTTTAAGCCCTTGTAACCTTCGGGACCTGTAAATGCATTCGCATTTCTAGTATTAATAATAAGAGATTTTATTTTTTTACTTTTTAAGCTTAAGTTCCATTTAATATTTTCTGATACTATCTTTGATTGCGTATAAACAGAAGCATAGTTAGCTCCATCCCTAAAATAGAACATCGCTAAATCATCTCTTGGTTTTTCGTATAAATTTGCACAAGTAACAGATATTGAAACTCCTTCAATATGGTCTAGATCTTGAAAGTCATTCATTTTTGGTCTAGATCCTTGAAAATCTATAAAATTTCTATAGTTATTTATCATGCTATTTAAAATATTTATTTAATACTTATATTAGAAGTTATAATTAATTAATATATCAATTCTACCAGATGCTTAACCCTTTAAATTTCCTCTCAAAGTTCATTAAATCAAGCAATCAAAAAGAGCTTGATAGAATTTCAAAGATAGTTGAAAAAGTTAACTCTTTTGAAGAAAAAATTAAGGAGCTTTCAAGTGAAGATTTCCCTAAAAAAACTCAAAAACTAAAAGATAGACTGAGTCAAGGCGCAGATATTAATAATTTATTGCCAGAAGCTTTTGCTCTTGTGCGAGAAGCGTCTAAGAGAGTTCGAAATGAGAGACACTATGATGTGCAAATAATTGGTGGAATCGTTCTACATGAAGGAAAAATAGCAGAAATGAGAACTGGTGAGGGAAAGACTTTAACTATTAGTCTTGCCGCTTATTTAAATGCGTTAATTGGTAAAGGTTTACATATTGTTACTGTTAATGACTACTTGGCTAAAAGAGATTCTCAAGAAATGGGGGAGATTTATAAATTTTTAGGATTAACATCTGGATATATAAATAACGACCAGGATGATCTTGAAAGAAAAGAAAATTACAGTTTTGATATTACATATGCAACTAATAGTGAATTAGGATTCGATTATCTAAGAGATAATATGAAATTTTCAAAAAAACAAATGGTTCAAAGAGGTCATATCTTTACAATTGTTGATGAAATAGATTCTTGTCTGATCGATGAAGCTAGAACACCTTTAGTAATTTCTGGTGCAGCTGAAGATAAAACAGATCAATATCTTTCAATAGATAAACTAGTTAGACTATTAAAATCAGATCATTATGAAATTGATGAAAAAGATAAAAATGTCTTATTAACAAATGAAGGAATAAATAATGTTGAAAAAATGCTTTCCAATGCAGGAGTTTTAAAAAATAATAATTTTTATGACCCTGAAAATCTAAACTTGGTTCATCATGTTAACCAGTCATTAAAAGCGAACCATCTTTTTGAAAAAGGTAGAGATTATATTGTTAAGGATGGAACATTAAAAATTATTGATGAACTTACTGGTAGAATTTTAGAAGGCAGAAGGTTTGGAGATGGTTTACATCAAGCACTTGAAGCAAAAGAGAACATAGATGTCCAAGCTGAAAATCAAACTCTTGCATCTATAACTTATCAAAATTATTTTAAACTCTATGAAAAAATTTCAGGATGTACTGGAACAGCAGCAACAGAAGCTGAAGAATTTTATGAAATATATAATTTAGTTGTAGTTATCGTTCCTACAAATAAAAAGATGATCAGAAATGATTGGAATGATCAAATTTTTAGGACTGAAATAGAAAAAAATAAAGCTATAATTGAAAAAATCCTAGAGTGTCAAAAAAAAAATCAACCTATTTTAATTTTTACTTCAAGTATCAATAAATCCGAAATTTATTCAAAACTTTTAAATGACGTGAAGGTTAAACACGTTGTTTTAAATGCAAAAAACCACGAAAATGAAGCAGAAATTATAGCAAATGCTGGAAAGCTAAACTCAGTAATAATTACAACAAGCATTTCTGGTAGAGGAGTTGATATTCAACTAGGAGGGAAAAAAGGTAGTCTGCCTTATGATGAGCTTTTAATTAACAAAGATAAAATAAAATTACTAGGTGGTCTATTCGTAATCGGTACTGAAAGAATGGAATCTAGAAGAGTTGATAATCAAGCGCGTGGAAGAGCAGGTCGTCAAGGTGATGAGGGAGGTTCAATTTTTTATGTCAGTTTAGAAGATGACTTAATGAGAATTTTTGGATCAGAATCTATGAATAATATTCTTCAAAAACTAGGATTAAAAGATGGCGAAAGTATTGATCATCCTTGGATTAATAAGGCTCTTGAAAGAGCTCAACAAAAAGTTGAAGCAAGAAATTTTGATATGAGAAAAAATTTATTAAAATTTGATGATGTTTTAAATGACCAAAGACATGTAATTTTTTCTCAAAGAAACAATGTAATGAATAGTGAAAAAGTTTTTGATTATTCGGATGAATTTATGTCTGAAATTATGTCTCATTTAATGAACCTGAAAAGTCAAAATTTATCAAAAACTAAAGGTAATGAATTTACGAATCAACTAAAAATTTTGCTTGGTAAAAGTGTTGATGATCAAGAATTTAAAGAATTAATTAACTTAAAAGATGAGGATTTTAATAAAAAAATTAATTCTAAGTTTTTTGAAGCTAGAAACGAAAGAATAAAATTTTTAGATGAGAATAAAGTAAAAGAAATTGAAAAAACAATTTTCCTTCAATGTATCGATTTAAACTGGAAATCACATATTCAATATCTTGAGCAATTAAGACAAGTTATAGGGCTTAGATCTTATGGACAAAGAGACCCTTTGGTTGAATATAAAAAGGAAGCTTTTTATCTTTTTGAAAACTTATTAAATAAATTAAAAATTGACTTTATAACAATTTTAATAAAT
>Ga0307986_10003251_pt1 | contig 11347 bp, 11 predicted proteins | sample EllFjometageno82_FD_203170 | JGI IMG/M metagenome (GOLD analysis project Ga0307986, IMG submission 203170) | Marine microbial communities from Ellis Fjord, Antarctic Ocean - #82 | ecosystem: Environmental > Aquatic > Marine > Unclassified | place: Southern Ocean | collected 2014-10-09
AAAAGAATTTAGTGGGTGTTAATACTCACTTTGCAAATAAAATTGCTTATCACGGTTTATCAAACAATTTAGTTAAAGAGATTTCAAACAATGACAGCATTAAACCTGAGGTATTTTTTGATAAAGAAACACGGTTTGATTTTTTAGTTGAAAAAAATAAACAAAAAATATTTGTAGAAGTCAAAAATGTTACATTATTTAGAGATAAAAAAATTGCTGAATTTCCTGATTCAATTACCACTAGAGGGTCAAAACATTTAAAAACTCTTATTACAGCTATTAAAAATGGTTATAAATCTTATTTATTGTTTTTAATTCAAGTACAAGGTGTTCAAAGCTTTAAAATAGCCAAAGATATTGATAAAGAATATTATGAAAATTATTTACTCGCAAAAAAAGCTGGTGTTAAGTTTTTAGCTTATCGCTGTAAAATAACTTTAAAAGAAATTAAGATAGAAAAAAAAATAAAAATTATTAATGACTGACTATTCAGAAAAATTTGAAAAGATGAGGATTGCAGGTAATTTAGCTGCAAGGACTCTTGATATGTTGACGGATAATATTAAAGAAGGTGTTACAACAGATTTTATAGATAAGTTAAGCTACGAGTTTATAAGGGATAATGGTGGGTATTCTGCACCTCTTTATTATAGAGGTTTTAAAAAATCATTATGCACTTCTTTAAATCATGTGGTGTGCCATGGCATTCCATCGGATAGAGTTTTAAGTGAGGGTGATGCATTAAATATTGATGTTACTGCTATCGTTGATGAGCATTACGGAGATACAAGCAGAATGTTTTGTGTTGGTAAGACACCAATTAAAATTAATAATTTGATAGATACAACATACGAATCTATGATGTTGGCTATAAGATTATTAAAACCAGGATTGAAACTTGGAGATATTGGGCATGAAATACAATCTTTCGTAGAAAAAAAAGGTTACTCTGTTGTTAGAGATTTTTGTGGACATGGCATAAGTACAACATTTCATGAACCACCAAATGTTTTACATTATGGTAAAAAAAATACTGGAATGGAGATTAGACCAGGGATGACTTTTACTATCGAGCCTATGATAAATACGGGTGAATGGGATGTAAAAATGCTAAAAGACGGATGGACAGCTGTTACAAAAGATAAATCTTTATCAGCACAATTTGAACATACACTTGGAATTACCGAAAATGGTTATGAAATCTTTACAGAATCTGTTAAAGGTTATTCTAAGCCCCCTTATTTATAATTAATGATTGAAAGATATTCAAGAAAACAGCTAACTGACATATGGTCGGAAGAAAATAAATATCAAATATGGCTTGATGTCGAAATTGCTGCAGCTGAAGCAATGGAAAAACTAGGACATATTCCGATAGGTGTGGCTTCTGTTGTTAGAAAAAAAGCTAAAATTAACGTTAAAAGAATTAATGAAATTGAATCTAAGGTTAAACATGATGTAATAGCTTTTTTAACCTCTGTCACAGAAAAAGCAGGAATTAAAGCAAGGTATCTTCACCAAGGGATGACATCTTCCGATGTACTGGATACAAGTTTAAATATTCAATTAGTTCAATCGGGCAAAATTCTATTAACTGATATTGATCAAATTCTAAAAGTTTTAAAAAAACAGGCTAAAAAATATAAGTACACCCCCTGTATAGGAAGAAGTCACGGAATACACGCAGAACCTATTACTTTTGGTTTAAAACTTGCTTCATTTTATGAAGAATTTAAAAGAAATAGAAAAAGATTAGTAGATGCGATTGATGAAATTTCAACTTGTGCAATTTCAGGTGCAGTTGGAACGTTTGCAAACATAAGTCCAAATGTTGAAAGATATGTTGCTAAGAAACTTGGCTTAAAAATTGAACCAATTTCTACTCAAATAATACCAAGAGATAGACATGCCTTTTATTTTTCAATTCTAGGAATTATCGCAGGCTCTGTTGAAAGAGTTGCAACTGAAATTAGACATTTACAGAGAACTGAAGTTTATGAGCTACAAGAGTATTTTTCTAAAGAACAAAAGGGCTCTTCAGCAATGCCTCACAAAAAAAATCCTATATTAAGTGAAAACTTAACTGGTCTAGCAAGAATGGTCAGGAGCGCTGTGGTCCCTGCATTAGAAAATATAGCACTATGGCATGAAAGAGATATTTCTCACTCTAGTGTCGAAAGAAGTATTGGACCCGATGCAAACATAACTTTAGACTTTGCTTTAGTCAGACTTGGAAGCATTTTAAATAAGATGATTGTGTATCCAAAAAAAATGATTGAAAACTTAAACTTAACAAAGGGCTTGATCTTTTCACAAGAAGTTATGCTTGAACTAACAAAGTCAGGTTTAAGTAGAGAACAATCTTATAAGATAGTTCAAAATTATGCAAAAAAATGCTTCAAAGAAGATTTAAATTTATTTAATGTGATATCAGATGATGAATTTATTATGAACAAAATCTCATCAAAAAAATTAAAAACTATATTTAATTATTCATCTCATTTTAAAAATGTAGATATAATTTTTAGAAGAGTTTTTAAATAATGAAAAAAGGTAAAAAACTATATGAAGGTAAAGCAAAAATTATCTACGCTACAAATGATAAAAATCTAGTTATTCAATATTTTAAGGATGATGCTACAGCTTTTAATAATTTAAAAAAATCTAAAATTGAAGGTAAAGGTGTTTTAAACAATAGAATATCCGAACATATACTTATAAACTTAGGACAAATTGGTATAAAAAACCATTTAGTAAAAAGATTAAATATGCGTGAACAAATCATTAAATTTGTTGAAATTATTCCGATCGAATTCATTATAAGGAATGTTGCAACAGGCTCTATTACAAAAAGACTTGGGATTGAAGATGGTACAGTTTTAAAAGAACCTCTGTTAGAATACTGTTTAAAAGATGACAATTTAGGTGATCCTTTGATTGCAGAAGAGCACATTTTAACTTTCGATTGGGCTTCAAAACAAGAATTAGAAAAAGTTAAAAAAATGATTTTAAGAATTAATGACTTTATGATTGGTATGTTTAGAGGTGTTGGAATTAAATTAATAGATTTTAAATTAGAATTTGGGAGAATAAAAATAAATGGAAAATCTGAAGTTATTTTGGCTGATGAAATAAGTCCTGATACATGTAGGTTATGGGACTCAATTACTGATAAAAAACTTGATAAAGACAGATTTAGAAAAGACTTAGGAGATCTAATACCAGCTTACACTGAGGTTGCAAGGAGACTAGGTATTCTTCATGAAAACTCTAATTTAAGTGCTGTCAATATTACAAAACTACGATCGGTTAAAAAAAAAAAATAAATATGAAGGTATCAGTAATCATTACACTTAAAAAAGATGTACTAGACCCACAAGGTAAGGTTATCCATCGAACTTTAGATGATATGGGCTTCAATGATATCAATGAGGTAAGACAAGGAAAATATTTTGAGATTGATACTAAAGGAAATGATAAAAAAAAATCTGAAGAAAAAGTAGAGGAAATGTGTAAAAAACTTTTAGCTAATTTAGTAATAGAAAATTATAAGATTATTGAATCACGATAATAAATAATGAATTCATCTGTAATAACTTTTCCTGGATCTAATTGCGATAGAGACATGGATGTTGCATTAAAAAAATTTGGTTTTAAAAATAAAATGGTTTGGCATGATGACTTGGAGCTGCCAAAAAGTGATTTAGTAGTTTTACCTGGTGGCTTTTCATATGGAGATTATCTTAGGTGTGGGAGTATGGCCTCAAAATCTAAAATTATGAAATCTGTACTTAACTTTGCAAAAGGTGGTGGAAAGGTCATGGGTATCTGCAATGGTTTTCAAATTTTAGTAGAAGCGGGCTTACTTCCTGGTGTATTGCTTAGAAATAAATACTTAGAATTTATCTGTAAAAATGTTTTTGTAAAAGTTAATGATAAAGATAATTCATATTTTAGAAATATCCAAAAAGATACTTTTGAATTTCATATAGCTCACAATGAGGGAAATTACTTTTGCTCAAAAGAACAAATCCAAGAGATTGATGACAATAATCAAATAGCTTTATTTTACTCGGATAAATCTGGAAATATAAATCAAGAAAATAACCCAAATGGTTCTATTAAAAATATTGCTGGTATTTTTAATAAAGAAAAAAATGTTTTAGGAATGATGCCTCATCCTGAGAGAATGATTGACCCTGCTTTATCTGGTGAAGATGGATCAATATTTTTTGAAAACTTAATTAATAATTTGAAATAATGGTAGTTAATGAAAAAATCGCTATTGATCATGGTTTAAAAAAAGATGAGTATAAAAAAATCTGTGATTTATTAAAAAGAATTCCTAATATTACTGAACTAGGAATTTTTTCAGCTATGTGGAATGAACATTGTTCTTACAAATCATCTAAATTTCACCTTAAAAATTTACCTACAGTGGGAAAAAATGTTATTCAAGGGCCAGGTGAAAATGCTGGTGTTATTGATATCGGTGATGATGATGCAATCGTTTTTAAAATAGAAAGTCACAATCACCCCTCTTTTATTGAACCCTATCAAGGTGCAGCGACTGGTGTGGGTGGAATTATGAGGGATATTTTTACGATGGGTGCCAGACCTATAGCTAACCTAAACTCAATACATTTTGGTTCGCCTCAACATAAAAAAACTAAAAATTTACTTAGAGGTGTGGTGCATGGAATTGGTGGATATGGAAATTGCATGGGTGTTCCAACAATTGGAGGCCAAACTAATTTCGACGAATGTTACAACGGTAATATTTTAGTCAATGCTATGACATTAGGACTGGTTAAAAAAAATAAAATATTTTACTCAAAGGCTGCTGGCTTGGGAAAACCCGTTATATATGTGGGCTCTAAAACTGGAAGAGATGGAATTCATGGAGCAAGCATGGCCTCAGCCTCCTTTGATGACAAAATAGATGACAAAAAACCTACAGTTCAAGTTGGTGATCCTTTTACTGAAAAACTTTTATTGGAGGATTGTTTAGAGTTAATGGCTGGAGATTCAATTATAGCAATTCAAGATATGGGTGCTGCCGGTCTAACTTCTTCTAGTATTGAAATGGCTTCTAAAGGAAATCTTGGCATAGAAATTAATTTAAGTATGGTTCCTTGTAGGGAGTCAAAAATGACCCCTTATGAAATTATGCTTTCAGAAAGCCAGGAAAGAATGCTTATAATTTTAGAAAATGGAAAAGAAGACTTAGCAAAAAAAATATTTGATAAGTGGAATTTAGATTTTGCAATAATCGGAAAAACAACAAATAGCAAAAAAATTGAACTTTATTTTGATAAAGCAAAAGTTGCTGATATTCCAATTGATACATTGGTTGAAAACTCACCATTGTATGATCGAAAATGGAAAAAAAATAAACTTCCAAAAAAAATAAAATTTATAAAAGAACAATTTAAAAATTTAAAAATAATAAATGTTTTAAATAAAATTTTAGCTAACCCTAATGTGTGTAGTAAAGAATGGATTTGGCAACAATATGATCATACAGTTATGGGTGACACTATTCAAAAGCCCGGTGGAGATGCTGGTGTGGTTAGAATTCATGGAACATCTAAAGCTGTTGCTGCTTCAGTAGATTCTTCAGCTGTATATTGTTGGGCCCATCCTCTAAGTGGAGGAAAACAAATTGTTTGCGAAAGTTGGAGGAATTTAATCTCTGTTGGAGCAAAGCCGATTGCTATAACAAATTGTTTAAATTTTGGCAGTCCTGAAAATGAAGATAACATGGGTGAGTTTGTTGAGTGTGTTCAGGGTCTTGGTGAGGCAAGTTTATATCTAAATTTTCCAGTAGTTTCTGGAAATGTATCTTTTTATAATCAAACAAAAGATATTGGAATTAAACCAACACCTACAATTGGTGGTGTGGGATTAATTAAAGATTATGAAAATATGACAACCATGGATCTTAAAAAAATTGATAACATCCTTTTAGTTGTTGGAAAAACTGAAGGACATTTAGATCAGAGTTTATTTTCAAGAGATATTTTAAATGAGAAAAATGGCCCTCCTCCTGAAATCAATCTTTTTAACGAAAAAAATAATGGTGAAACAATTTTAAAACTTATTGATAAAAAGTTCATAAAATCTGTCCATGATGTTTCGTTAGGCGGTATCATTACCGCACTTTCTAAAATGTGTATAAAAGGAAAAAAAGGTGCAATTCTTAAAAAACCAAGTTATTTAATTAATCAATTTGAATACCTGTTTGGAGAAGATCAAGGTAGATATATAATTGAAATAGAAAAAAAAGACCTTAAAAATGTAACAGAAATTCTTGATAAAAACTCTGTTCACTTTGATGAACTTGGAACTGTAAAAAAAGATGAATTAATTATTGATGATAAGTCAAAAGTATCAATTGACGATTTAATTAAATCACATACAACTTGGTTAACTAATTATATGAGTAAATAATGGCAATGAATTTAAAAGAAATTGAAGCTCTTATTAGAGAAGCTTTACCTGATGCAATAGTTGAAATTCAAGACTTAGCAGGTGATGGTAATCACTACTCTGCAACAGTAACTTCAGATAATTTTTCTGGAAAGAGCAAAATTGAACAACACAAAATGGTCTACAATTCCCTAAAAGGAAAAATGGGAAATGAACTTCACGCTTTAGCAATTAAAACAAAGGAACAGTAATGAATCAAGAAACCAAAGATTTAATTAATAACGAAATTACTAATAATGAAGTTTGCTTATTTATGAAAGGAACACCTGATGCTCCTCAGTGTGGATTCTCTATGGCCATTTCAAATATGTTAAAAATTTTAGAAGTAAACTTTAAAGGTATAAATGTTCTTGAAACCCAATTATTAAGAGAAGGTATAAAAGAATTTAGTGACTGGCCTACTATTCCGCAAGTTTACATTAAAGGTGAATTTATAGGTGGCTGTGACATTGTTAAAGAAATGTACGAAAATGGTGAACTCAAGAAAATTCTTGAGGACAAAGGAATTAATTTTAAAAAGTAAATATTTTATCTAGAATAATATTCAATTACTAGATTAGGTTCCATTATTACCGGATAAGGAACTTCTTCAAACTTTGGTGTTCTGACAAAGGTCACTTTTTTATTTTTTTCATCCATCAGAATGTATTCAGGCGTTTCTCTTTCTTTATTAGCTAAAGCAATGTCAATAAATGCTAACTGTTTAGATTTATCTCTAATTTCAATCGTGTCTTCTTCGCTAACCATATAGCTTGAAATGTTAACTTTTTTTCCATTAACTTTCACATGACCATGATTAATAAGTTGTCTGGCTGAAAATACTGTTGTTGAAAATCTTGCTCTATATACAACAGCATCAAGTCTTCTTTCAAGTAATCCAATCAAATTCTCACCTGTGTCACCTTTTTGCATTGCAGCTTTTTTGTAAATATTTCGAAATTGTCTTTCATTAATGTTACCGTAATAACCTTTTAATTTCTGTTTAGCCTGTAATTGAATTCCATAATCAGAAGGTTTTCCTTTTCTACCTTGACCATGCTGTCCAGGTCCATAATCTCTTTTATTGAAAGGACTCTTGGGTCTACCCCATAGGTTAATTTTTAACCTTCTGTCTATTTTGTGTTTGGAACTTATTCTTTTTGTCATTTGATAGTTGGGGTTATAAACTTACTCATTATTTTGTCAATCAACCTTTTTTAGCTAAACTTGCAAATACACTAGATAAAATACGAGTTTCTTTCTCAGATAGCTCCATTTTAGAAAAAATACTTCTTAAGTTTTCTAGCATAATAGGCTTCTTCTCTAAAGGCTTAAAAAAGTTCTTTTCTTCTAATTTTTTTATACACAGATTTGTCATTGCTTGAACATCTCTTTTACTAGCAATAAACACTTTTTTTGATTTAGAGTATTTTGCACTTTTTAAATTGATGATACTTGCCACTGTATGAGCGATAATAATGACACTGTGAGATAAATTTAAAGATTTGAAATCAGGATTAGTTGGTATTTGCATAGTGTAATTTGCATAACTAATTTCATTATTAGATAGCCCAGATGCCTCAGAACCAAATAAAAATGCAACCTTTTTATTAAAGTCAATTTTCTTTAAATCATTCAATCTAATATGTTTGATATTTTTATTTCGAAATCTTGCAGAGGTAGCAATAACGTAATCTACTTTTTTAACTGCAGATTCTAAAGTTTTGTAAATCTTAGCTTTAATAATAAGATCTTTAGCACCAACAGAGGTTGCTAAAATTTTATCATTTGGAAAAATTGGTTTTGGGTTAACAATAATTAGCTTCTTAAAGTTAAAATTCTTAATAGCTCTAGCACAAGCACCTATATTCTCAGATAGCTGAGGCTGATATAAAATAAAAGAAATATTATTAAATGACATTAAAGACTAGCAGGAGCTTTATCTTTAAACAACTTGTAATCAAGACTATCAACCAATGCTTTAAATGATGCATCTATTATGTTTGCAGAAACACCTATGGTAAACCAATTTTTTCCTTTTGAATCTGTACTTTCAATTGAAACCCTGGTTATTGCCTCTGTTCCTGTATTTAAAATTCTAACTTTATAATCAACTAACTTTAGATCTTTTAAATATTTTGAGTATTTATTTAATTTATCAACATTTTTTCTAATAGCATTATCTAAAGCATTTACGGGCCCATTTCCCTCACCCTTACAAATAATTTTTTTACCATCAACTTCTAATTGGGCTTTAGCAGATGATATAATATCTCCAGATGAGTTTTTTTTAACAGTAACATCGTATTCTTTAATTAATATATACCTTGGTATTTCGCCTATAATTCTTCTAGCTAATAATTCAAAAGATGCATCAGCGCCGTCATAACTATATCCAATAAATTCTCTGTCTTTAACTTCATTTAAAAGTTTTTTAATCTTAGGGTCACTCTCTTTTATTTCAATTCCAATAGTTTTTAACCTAGAGATGATATTTGATTTTCCTGATTGATCTGAAACAACAATATTTCTAGAGTTGCCAACCTCTTCTGGATTTATGTGCTCATATGTTTTTGGGTCTTTTTGAACAGCAGAAACATGTAGTCCACCTTTGTGTGAGAATGCTGCAGCACCAACATATGGTAAATGTTTATTTGGTTTTCTGTTCAAAATTTCATCTAGAAGTCTTGAGCATTGTGTTAAATTTTTAATATTTTCTGGTTTAATTTGTATTTCAAATTTAGATGAAAAGTCTTTCTTTAAAAAAAATGTTGGAATTAACGACATTAAATTAGCATTGCCACATCTTTCACCAAGACCATTAATTGTCCCTTGAACTTGTCTCACACCAGCCCAAACTGCTGCTAGTGAGTTTGCTACCGCATTACCTGTATCATTATGTGCGTGTATTCCAAGGTTTTTTCCAGGAATACTTTTGGATACTTCTGTAACTATCTTGCTAATCTCATGAGGTAAAGTTCCACCATTAGTATCACACAAAACTATCCATCGTGCACCTTGGTCAAAAGCTGCTTTAAGACATAATAATGCATATTTTGGATTTGCTTTATACCCATCGAAGAAATGTTCAGCATCAAAAATAAATTCCTTTTTTTCTTTAATAAAATGTTTGGCACTTTCACTAATGTTTTCTAAATTTTCTTCATTAGAAATACCTAATGCAATATCAACATGAAAGTCCCATGATTTACCAACAAGGCAAACTGCAGGTGTATTTGAATTTAAAAGAACAGACAAACCAGGGTCATTATCAGCACTACGACCATTTTTCTTGGTCATGCCAAAAGAAGTTAGTTTAGCATTAATAAAATTATGTTTTTTTTGAAAAAATTCAGTGTCTGTTGGATTTGCTCCTGGCCAACCTCCCTCTATATAATCTACACCTAAATTATCTAATGCTGATGCAACTTTTTCTTTATCGTTTACTGAAAAATCAACACCTTGCGTTTGAGCACCATCTCTAAGCGTTGTATCAAATATATAAAGTCGTTCTTTACTCATTTAAGTTTCCAAACTGTTTTACCATCTTTATCTTCTATTAAAACACCTTTATTTAGAAGTACGTCTCTAATTAAATCTGCTTCTTTATAATTTTTACCTTCTCTTGCTTTTTTTCTTAATTCAATCATTTTTAAGATATCTTCTTCAGTAATTAATGTTTTTTTTTTTTTTAAATTTAACCATTCTTCTTTAGTTTTATTTAATAGCCCTATAAAATTACATGCTGAAACAAAAATATTTCTATCGTCATCGTCACCTTTTTGTGCTTTATCATAAAGTTGATGTAAATTTGCAATATAACCTGGAGTATTCAAATCATCGTACAATGGTGACAGCACTTCACTACAAATGGACACTTTTTTTTTTTTGAAATAAACTTCATACCACTTATCAATAGTATTTTGACAGTCACTCAAAAGTTTTTCATTCCAATCTAGCGGCTGTCTGTAGTGAGCACTCATAAGTGCTAATTTTAAAACTTGACCATCAACTTTATCTTTAAAGTCTTTTATCTTTAACGTGTTGTCTTGTGATTTAGCCATTTTTTCATTGGATAAAGTAATAAAGGCATTATGAATCCAATATTTTGCAAATACAGTAGTGTCATTTGCACACCTAGATTGAGCAATTTCGTTTTCATGATGTGGAAAAAGTAAATCCATTCCTCCACCATGAATATCAAATTCATCACCTAGATACTTTTTTGACATCGCTGAGCATTCTAAATGCCAACCAGGTCTTCCCTTTCCCCATGGTGAGTCCCAATAAGGTTCATTATTATTTGATGGTTTCCATAAAATAAAATCTTCAACATTTTTTTTGTTTTTTGAAATTTCTACTCTTGAGCCAGCTATTAAATCTTCTAATTTCTTATTTGATAGTTTTCCATAATCTTTAAATTTACCTACTTCAAAATAAACATGGTGATTTTTTTCATAAGCAAACTCTTTTTTTAATAATGTTGATATCATTTCAATCATTAAATCAATGTGTTCAGTTGCTTTGGGTTGTTCACTTGGTTTATCTAAATTTAAATAATCACAATCATCATTGAAATTATTAATAATTTTTTTTGTTAGTTCAGATATTGAAATTTTTTTATCATTTGAAGATTTTATTATTTTATCATCTACATCAGTAATATTCCTTATATATCTAATTGCATTATCTCCAAATTTTGATTTTAAAACTTTAAACAAAATATCAAAAATAACTAAAGGTCTTGCATTCCCTATGTGTGGGTTATCATAGACAGTAGGACCGCATACATACATTCCAATTTTTGCTTTGTTAAAAGGAATAAATATCTCTTTTTTATTACTTAAATTATTTGTTAAATAAATATCTTTGTTCA
>Ga0307986_10003254_pt1 | contig 11343 bp, 10 predicted proteins | sample EllFjometageno82_FD_203170 | JGI IMG/M metagenome (GOLD analysis project Ga0307986, IMG submission 203170) | Marine microbial communities from Ellis Fjord, Antarctic Ocean - #82 | ecosystem: Environmental > Aquatic > Marine > Unclassified | place: Southern Ocean | collected 2014-10-09
TGGATATATGGAAGTGACAATTTTAATTACACCTAAGGGTAATATTCATAAAAGACCTGTATTAACTTTTAGAGGCTTACCCGTATATGATGCTGACGATTTTATATATGAATTAGAAGAAGCAATAGAAAAAACCACTAGAACCTTTTCTGTAAAAAGTAAAAAACATGAATACAATTTAATTGATGCATTAAAAATTACATGTAGAAAATGTGCTAAGGAAATGACGGGTAAAAGACCATTTATAAATATTAATTTAGTAAGAATTTAAATGAGTGCTACTGGTCTAGCAATAATTTATATAATGATTTGGTGGATAGTATTTTTTGCAATTCTTCCAATTGACGTAAATAGACAAAAATTTATTAAAATTGATGGTGAAGATGCTGGTTCTCCAGAAAATCCAAAAATGTTAAAAAAATTTATCTATTGTACTGGTATTACAACAGTTATTTTCATGATAATTTATATATTGATAAAATATGAATATTTAAATTTAAGATATATGATTAGTTAAATATGTACATTTCAAAATCGTTCATACCGATATTAAAAAATAACCCATCAGAAGCAAAAATTAAATCACACCAATTAATGCTTAGAGTAGGGATGATAAAACAATCTTCAGCGGGTATTTATTCATGGCTACCCTTAGGTTTTAAGATCATGAAAAAAATTGAAGAAATAGTTAGAGAAGAGCAGAACAAAATCGGTGCTCAAGAAATACTTATGCCAACTATCCAACCCAGTGATATTTGGAAAGAAAGTGGTCGTTATGATGATTATGGAGATGAAATGCTTCGAATTAAAGACAGACAAGGTAGAGAGATGCTTTATGGCCCAACTAATGAAGAGTTAGTTACGGACATATTTAGATCAAGTGTTAAATCTTATAAATCATTACCTCAACTATTGTATCACATACAATGGAAATTTAGAGACGAGGTTAGACCGAGATTTGGAATTATGCGGGGCAGAGAATTTTATATGAAGGACGCATATTCGTTTGATGTGAATGATGAAGATGCAGCTTTCTCATACAATAAATTCTTTTTTTCTTATTTAAAAACATTTAAAAGATTAGAACTTTCAGCAATACCAATGGCCGCTGACACAGGACCTATTGGTGGAAGCCTTTCTCATGAATTTATTATTTTAGCAGATACAGGAGAAAGCAAAATTTTTATGGATAAAAGAGTTTTTGATTTAGATAATGTGGGTACAACAATGGATAGAAAATCTTTAGAAGATTTAAGGAAAAAATATGAACAGTATTATTCGGTTGCAGATGAGAAATTTAATAAAGATGAGTTTGAAAAAGAAGTACCTGAAGAAAATAGACTTATTACAAAAGGTATTGAAGTAGGTCATATTTTTTATTTTGGAGACAAATATTCAAAAGCTTTAAAAGCTGCTGTAGATCTTCCTGGTGGTAAAAAAGACTTTGTTAAGATGGGATCTTATGGCATCGGTGTTTCAAGGTTAGTAGGTGCTATTATTGAAGCTAAGTATGATGATAAAGAGGAAATAATGAAATGGCCATTTTCTGTAGCACCATATGAACTAGCTATAATTCCAATGATTAATAAAAATGATAAATCTGCATTAGATAAAGCTATTAAACTTTTTAAACACTTTGACAGCAACAATATTGATACAATTGTTGATGATATGGATGAAAATCTTTCATCTAAAATTAAAAAATTTAATTTAATTGGTGTTCCATATCAAATTATCATAGGAAAAAAATCAGAAGGTGACTTATTTGAGTTTAAAGAGATAGGAAAAGATCCTAAAAAATTAACCTTAGATCAAATAACTAAAATTTTAACTGAAATAAAAGCAAATAATTGATATCGACATTAGAAAAAGAAATTACATTTAGATATTTAAAAACCAGAAAAAAAGATGGTTTTTTAAATATTATTTCTATTTTTTCTTTTATAGGAATAAGCTTAGGTGTTGCTGTGCTAATTATTGTCATGTCAGTTATGAATGGCTTTAGAACCGAGCTAGTTAATAAAATTGTCGGATTTAATGCCCATGTCACAGTTAAACCTTATGAAAACTCAATTAATTTAGATGCACTTAATGTTAATAATCTAAAACCAATCTCAAGAGAGCTGATTTTTAGCAATTCTGGTGAGGCTATTGTTATTAGCAAAGATTATACTAAAGGATTAGTTTTAAGAGGTTACAGTAGTAAAGATTTCCCAAAACTTGATGTAGTTAAAAAGGGTAACTTAATTGGAGAACCAAATCAGTTATTAGTAAATTTTATATCAATAGGTAAAGAACTAAGTTTTAATTTAGGGCTTAACATAGGTGATAAAATATCAATTATGTCTCCAGTGGGTATTGAAACAATTATTGGAAGCTTACCTAAACAAAAAACTTTCATAGTAAGTTCAATTTTTGATAGTGGTCTTGCAGATTTTGATTCCAACATCGCATTCATTAATTTGAATACGCTGGAAAGTTTTTTTGATCTTGAAAAAAGAAAGAGAAACTTAGAAATATATTTAAATAATCCATCTAATATTGATGAAATCAAAATTCAGATACAAAAAATATTTGATAATGAGTTTGTATACACCTGGGCCGACATGAATAACGCCTTATTTTCTGCTTTAAAAGTTGAGAGAAATGTAATGTTTATAATCTTATCTTTAATTATTATAGTAGCGGCTTTTAATATTATTTCAGGACTTACTATTTTAGTAAAAAATAAAACTAAAGATATAGCAATACTTAAATCTATTGGTGTCTTAAATAAATCTATTACAAAAATATTTTTTTTAGTCGGTGTTATCATTGGAACAACAGCGACTTTCTTTGGGATTTTTTTAGGAGTGATTTTTTCTTTATATATTGAAAATATTAGAGAATTTTTGAGTAATACCTTTAACATTAGCCTCTTTCCTGAAGAAATTTATTTTTTAAGTACGATGCCTTCTGAAATTAACCCAGCATCAATTTTTATTATTTCAGTATGTTCAATTTTTATAACCATCATTGTTTCAATTTTTCCAGCAATAAAAGCTTCACAATTAGATCCTGTAAAAGGTTTGAAGTATGAATAATTTAATATCTATAAAAAAGATTTCAAAATCTTTTTCTAACAGTAAAAAAATAACTGTTTTAAAAAAAATTGATTACACTTTTACTAAAGGTAAAATTTATTCTCTTATGGGTCCATCTGGTTCAGGAAAATCTACACTACTAAATATTTTGTCAATAATTGATAAACCTACAACAGGATCATTGTTAATTGGAAATGATACAATAGATTTTAATAACAATATTAATAATGATAAAATTAGGGCTAAAAAAATTGGTATCATTTATCAACAAAATAATTTACTTCCTGACTTTACAGCATTAGAAAATGTTTATCTTGCAGGTCTAGCGCTAAGTAATGATAAAAAAAATTCGATTCAAAAAGCAAAAAAAATGATCAAAAAAATGGGCCTTTCATCTCGAGAGCATCATTATCCATCAGAATTATCAGGTGGTGAAATGCAAAGAATTGCAATGGCTAGAGCACTTATTAATGAACCTGAGATTATATTAGCAGATGAACCGACAGGTAGTCTTGATCAAAAAACAGCAAAAGAAGTTTTTAAAATTTTATATAATTTAAAGAATAAAAATAGATTAATAATCTATGCAACCCATAATAGATTTTTTGCTAATATGGCAGACTGTAAATTAGAAATAATTAATGGTAGTATAAAAACTATCAATGCCAGAACTAAACAGTCAAAGATTTAATCACTTAAAAATTCATACACAATATTCCATTTGTGAGGGTGCAATTAAGATTGATAATTTAAAAGATTTCTGCAAGGAGAATAAGATACCCTGCTTAGGTCTTTCTGATACATCTAATTTATGTGGTGCATTAGAGTTTGCTGAAAATATTTCTAAAGTTGGAACGCAACCAATTATTGGCACACAAATTTATTTTAAATTTGAAGATACGACTGGATTACTTCCTTTAATTGCTCTTAATGAGAAGGGATACAAAAGAATTATCGAACTCTCTTCTAGATCTTATCTTGAAAATGACGCTCTTTCAGACCCTCACCTAGATATTAAAGAACTTTTAAATGACATGGAAGGGGTGTTGTTACTCTCTGGAACAGTTCAGGGTTTATTTGGGAAACTATTCCAAAAAGGTCATTTAGAAGAAATATCAAAAATATATAAAAGTTTATCGTCAAAGTTTTATGATAATTTTTATTTAGAAATCCAAAGACATGGAGATCAAAATGAAATTGCTTTTGAAAAATTTAATTTAGAACAATCATTTAAGATAAAGATACCAATTATTGCAACAAATGAAGTTTACTACTTAACTCCAGATATGCATGAAGCTCATGATGCTTTAACTTGTATTGGAGCAAAAACGTATGTTAACGAAAAAAACAGAATTAAGTATAGTAATCAACATTACTTTAAGTCCAATGAAGAAATGTCAGAATTATTTTCAGATCTTCCTGAAGCTTTAGAAAATAATTTGAATTTACCATTCAAATGTAATTTTAGACCTAAATATTCTAAGCCAGTATTGCCAAATATTAGTTCTGAAAAAGAAGGTAGTGCAGATGAAATACTCAAAAAAGACTCATTAGATGGGTTAAATGAAAAATTCCAAAAAGTTTTTAAGACTAAAAAAAATGATTTAAAAAATGATGATAAATTTTTAAGATATAAAAGTAGGTTAGACCATGAGTTAAAGATAATTATTGAAATGAAATATCCTAGTTATTTTTTAATTGTATCTGATTATATTAAGTGGGCTAAGAATAACGATATTCCAGTTGGACCCGGTAGAGGTTCTGGAGCGGGGTCTCTTGTTGCTTGGTGCTTATCTATTACAGATGTTGATCCAATAAAATTTAATTTGATATTTGAAAGGTTTTTAAATCCTGACCGTGTGTCAATGCCTGACTTTGATATAGATTTTTGTGAGGAAAAAAGAGATCTTGTTTTCAAGTATTTAACAACAAAATATAAAGACAGTGTTGCTCACATTATTACCTTTGGTAAATTAAAAGCAAGAATGGTTATTAGAGATGTTGGTAGAGTCTTAGGTTTGCCGTACGGTTTTGTTGATAGCATTTCAAAAATGATACCATTTGATCCATCAAGACCACAAAGCTTAATCGAATGTATTAATAGTGAACCACGTCTTCAAAAATTAGTCAATGAAGATCCCCGTGTAAAAAAATTAACTGACCTTTCTTTAAAATTAGAAGGCTTGAATAGAAATGTAGCAACTCATGCTGCTGGCGTGGTAATAGCCGATAGAAAATTAACAGAGGTTGTCCCTTTATATAAAGATGCTGCAGCGGATTTATTATTACCATCCACACAATTCGATATGTATTCGGCAGAAAATGCTGGCTTAATCAAGTTTGATTTTTTAGGTTTAAAAACTTTAACTGTAATCAACAGAACTCAAAAGATAATTAATAAAACAATTAAAGATTTTAAAATTGAAGATATTAATTTCGAAGATAAGAAAGTTTTTGAACTACTATCGTCTGGTCATACAGTTGGATTATTCCAAGTGGAAAGTGCCGGAATGCGTGAAGCCTTATTGCAGATGAAACCTAATCATATTGAGGATATTATTGCTTTAGTTGCTCTTTATCGCCCAGGACCGATGAGCAACATACCAATTTATAATGATTGTAAGCATGGCAGACAAACACCAGATTATTTACATCCATTACTCGAGGAGATACTTAAACCCACCTATGGTGTAATTATTTATCAAGAACAGGTAATGCAAATAGCTCAAAAGTTATCTGGGTTTACTGCGGGAGAAGCTGATATTCTAAGAAGAGCAATGGGTAAAAAGAAAAGAGCAGAATTAGAAAAGCAAAAAATAGGTTTCATTGCTGGTGCTCTTAAAAATGGAATTAGTAAGGATATTGCTGCAAGTATCTTTTTGAAAATTGAGCCATTTGCTGAATATGGTTTTAACAAAAGTCACGCAGCAGCTTATGCTATCATTTCTTATCAAACAGCATTTTTAAAAACATACTATCCCAAGGAGTTTTTTGCAGCCTCAATGACAATGGACCTGTCAAATCAAAATAAGCTTAGTGAATTTCATGAAGAACTTAAGCGAATTAATATTAAAGTTATACGCCCAGATATAAATAGGTGTTTTGCTGATTTTCAGTTTGATGAAGATAATTTTTATTATGCTTTGGGGGGAATTAAGAGTGTTGGTTTCGAGGCAATTTCAAATGTTGTCAAGGAGAGAAAAGAAAACGGTGAATTTAAATCAATCAATGACTTTCTAAACAGAGTTAACCCTAAAGATATTAATAAACTACAGTTAGAGGGTCTGGTTAAAGCAGGAGCTTTCGATAATATAGATAATAATAGACAAGCATTATTTAATTCAATTCCCACTTTTATCTTAAAAACAAAAAACATTTTTGAAAACAAAGCAGCAAATCAAATTGACCTTTTTGCTTCTGATGAAGAGCAGGATAATGAAATAGTTCTTAATATCGAAGATTGGAAATTTGAAGATCGACTATCAAGAGAATTTGAAGCAATTGGGTTTTTTATATCTGATCACCCACTAAACCAATTTAAAGAAATTTTTGATGATTATAAGATAATTGATTATGTACAGTTTAATTTGAATGACAATATAAAAGATGCAAATATCGCTGCTACACTTTTAAAAATTACAGAAAGAAAGACTGCTAGAGGAAACTCATATGGTGTTATTAAGTTTACCGATTTAACTAGTGTTTTTGAACTTTTCGTTTTTTCTGACATCTTGGAACTCAATAGAGATGTTCTTATTGAGGGTAGTTCATTAATTATATCTTTGGTAAAAACAATTTCTAATGATGAAAAAAAATACAAAAGAATAAATGTTCAAAAAATAGCTTCTTTAAAAGATCTCTTTAATAAACCTGTTAATGAAATTGTATTCAATCTTAAATCTGTTAAAGAAATTGATAAAATATCTGACTTAGTAAATGAAGTGGGTACTACAGAGGTGAAACTTCATATTAAAGACGAGAATAAAGATATTAGCTTTAAACTTAAAAATAGAAGGCTTATTGATAGAAAAGCTATAAATATCCTAAGAAATAATGATATTTCGACCATAATTCAATAAAAAAAGACTTGTTTATTTTACAAATAATTTGTAAATAACTCTTAAATTAAATTAACACGCACACAGTTTGTGGTTTTATACCTCCGGTCCTTAAATGGAAGTTACTGTGGTGGCTTAACCGGGAATAAATATGAAAATACCAAGCTTAACTATCCAACAATTATTAGAAGCAGGAGTACACTTAGGTCATAAGACATTAAGGTGGAACCCAAAAATGAAGAAGTACATTTTTGGTAAACGAGATTCAATTCACATTATTGATTTAACTCAAACAGTGGAATTAACTAATGTAGCTTTAGAAAAAGTTTACAACACAATTGCTAATAATGGAAAAATTCTTTTTGTATCAACAAAAAAACAAGCATCAGAAGCTATTGCAGAAGTTGCTAAAGATACAGGTCAATATTTTGTAAACTATAGATGGCTAGGAGGAATGCTTACAAACTGGGGCACAATTTCTGGTTCAATTAAAAAAATGAAAAAATATGAAGCTGATTTAGTGTCTGAAAATAGAGGTTTCACTAAAAAAGAACTCCTTAAAATGAGTGTTAAAAAAGATAAACTTGAAAGATCACTAGGTGGAATTGCAGAAATGAAAAAAATTCCAGACTTAGTGTTTATTATTGATACAAACTATGAATCTTTAGCTATCGCAGAGTCAACTAAATTAGGTATTCCGATTGTGGCTATTTTAGATAGCAACTCAAACCCAGATGGAATAGAATTTCCAATTCCTGGTAATGATGATGCTAGAAGAGCAATTGATTTATATTGCAATCTGGTAAAAGAAACTATTGAAAATGCAAAAAAAGCTACACCATCAAAATCAGACGAAAAACCAAATATTGAAGATGTTAAACCAATATCTAAAGAAAAATCTACTAAGACTGTTCAAGAATTAGATAGAGAAAAATTAGATATTAAATTTCCCAAAAAAAAAAAAGTAAAACTTAATTAATATGAGTGATATTGAAAAAGTAAAACAACTTAGGGAAGCAACTGGCGCAGGTTTTAAAGATTGCAATTTAGCTGTTAAAGAGTCAGGTGGAGACTTGGATAAAGCTGTAGAAATTCTAAGAGTTAAGGGAATTTCTAAAGCTTCTAAAAAAATGTCTAGAGATGCTAAAGAAGGAGTTATAGCAACATCAGGTAACGAAAATAAAATTTCTCTTATTGAGGTAAATTGTGAAACCGACTTTGTTGCAAAAAATGATGACTTTGTTTCCTTTACTAAAGAATTAAGTGAATTGAATAACCAAAATGATTCTGATTTAGAAAAGTTAAATAAATCTAATATGTCAAATGGCCAAACTGTTGAAGACAGCCTTGTTACTTTGATTGCAAAAATGGGTGAAAAGATAACAATCGGTAAGGTTAAAACATTCAATCAATCAGGAACTAAAAATTTTAATTATTTGCACACTGTTGTCAAAGATAATTTATCTAAATTATCAGTTATAGTATCTCTTGAAACAACTGATGACAGTGAGCCCCTTAAATTTTTTGGAAAACAGCTTTCAATGCACATAGCTGCATCTAACCCACTTGCATTAAGTTCAGATTTAATTGACAAAGATGTTCTTCAGAAAGAACAAGATCTCGTTACAGAAGAATTAAAAAACTCTGGAAAACCTAATGAAATAGCACAAAAAATTAGTTTAGGTAAAATGAATAAGTTTAAAGAAGATAACTCACTATTAACACAGGCATGGGTTATGGAACCTAAAAAGAAGGTACAAGATGTTGTAAAAGATCTTAATATATCTAATTTAAAGATTAATGATTTTTATAGAATTAAAATAGGTGATTAAATGTTTAACGATAAAACATATAGCCAGAAGATGGATAAGACCATTGAGGTTTTTTCAAAAGAATTAACATCACTAAGAACGGGTAGAGCAAATGCTTCAATGTTAGACCTTGTTAAGGTTGATGTTTATGGTCAAGCGATGCCACTAAATCAAATTTCTAGTATAACAACTCCAGATGCAAGATCAATCAACATCCAAGTTTGGGATCTTAATAATGTACCATTAGTTGACTCAGCTATTAAAAAATCTGAGCTTGGTCTAAACCCACAAGTAGATGGTCAGTTAATTAGATTACCTGTTCCAGACTTAAATGAAGAGAGAAGAACTGAGATTAAAAAATTAATTAAATCTATGGGCGAGAAATGTAAAATTTCAATAAGAAATATTAGAAGAGAAGCTAATGATGATTTAAAAAATTTAGTTAAAGTTAAAGAAATTAGTGAAGATGATGAAAAGAAAAATGAAAAAACAGTGCAGATGTTCACAGATGAGCACATTAAAACTATAGATCAAAAAGTTGAAGCTAAAGAAAAAGAAATAATGACGATATGAACCCAATTAAACATGTTGCTATTATTATGGATGGTAATGGCAGATGGGGAATTAAAAATAAGGGTTCACGAAATTTAGGACACAGAGCTGGTTTAGATACTATAGAATTGATAATAGAAGAAACCATAAAGCAAAAAATATCATATTTGACCTTATATACTTTTTCGACAGAAAATTGGAAAAGGCCCCAAAAAGAAATTTCTTATTTATTTAATCTATTAGAAAAATTTTTATTAACTAAAATTGAAAAACTAAAAAAAAATAAAATCAGATTAAAAGTTATTGGAAATCAAAAAAAATTATCTACAAGTTTAAAAAAATTATTAGCAATGTCAGAAAAAAAAACTTTAATAAATAATAAATTACAAATCAATTTAGCATTGAATTATGGTTCTAAAGAAGAATTATTAAATGCAATAAAAAATATTAATAAAAATAAAGAGAAAATTAATGTTAAAAATATTGTCAAAAACCTTTATACTAATGGAATACCTGATCCAGATATTTTAATAAGAACTGGCAACACTAAAAGATTGAGTAATTTTTTATTATGGCAAATTGCTTATACAGAGATTTTTTTTGAAAAAAAACTCTGGCCTGATTTTAAAAAAAATGATTATAAAAAGATTATAAATAATTTCAGAAACATAAAAAGAAATTTTGGAGCTATTTAATGAGTTTAGAATTAAAGAAAAGAATAATTACATCAATATTATTATTATCTTTGTTATTTTTTATGTTTTTATATCCATTTGTTTTGATTATATCTTCTATAGTAATTGGATTAATTTCTTGGATTGAATTTTACGCCCTCATAACAAAGATAGTTAAAAAGAATGATACCAAAAGTCAAATTTTAAGATTTCTATACAAGTCGTCATCATTATTATATTTATCACTATTAGTTTTTTTAGTAATTTCAGCAAAGTTAATAAACTTTGATTTATATTTTGCTCTTATTTACTCTTTATTAGTTGCAATAATGTCAGATATTGGCGGGCTGGTAACTGGAAAATTTTTTAAAGGAAAAAAATTAAGTAAAATAAGCCCAAACAAAACTATATCAGGGTCATTTGGTTCGTTTGTATTTTCACTACTTTTGGTCCCCCTTTTTTTTGAATTTTTTAACAACCATAATGTTTTAGTAATTATTATATTTACAATAATTATTTCTCTAACCTCTCAATTAGGTGATTTATTAATATCTCTACTTAAGCGTAAAGCAAAAGTAAAAGATACTAGCGATTTATTGCCAGGTCATGGGGGTGTTCTAGACAGAATAGATGGCATTATCTTTGCTATACCAGTGGGCTTGTTAATCTTTAGTATATGAAAAAAAAAATAATTATTCTTGGTTCTACAGGGTCAATTGGCTCTACAACAATTAAGATTATTAGCAGAGATAAAAAAGCTTTTAATGTGATTTTACTTACTGCTAATAAAGATTATAAAAAACTTTTTCTTCAAGCAAAAAAAATTAATTGTAAAAATATTTTAATTAATGATGAAGAAAATTATCTCTTATCTCTAAAAAAAAATAAAAATAAAAACTTAAAAATTTTTAACAATATTCTAGATTTCACAAAAAATTTAAAAAAAAAAGTTGACTATACCATGTGCTCAATAACTGGTTTAGCTGGGTTAAAACCTACTTTGGATGCAATTAAATTTAGTCACAATATTGCTATAGCAAATAAAGAATCTATAATTTGTGGTTGGAATCTTATTGAAAATGATCTCAAAAAATACAGAACAAAATTTATACCAATTGATTCTGAACATTTTTCAATTTGGTCTTTAATTAAAAATTATAAATCT
>Ga0307986_10003255_pt1 | contig 11343 bp, 10 predicted proteins | sample EllFjometageno82_FD_203170 | JGI IMG/M metagenome (GOLD analysis project Ga0307986, IMG submission 203170) | Marine microbial communities from Ellis Fjord, Antarctic Ocean - #82 | ecosystem: Environmental > Aquatic > Marine > Unclassified | place: Southern Ocean | collected 2014-10-09
AAAAATATACTTTTAAATATCAAACACCCACATTTAAAGGAAAGAAAAGAGATTTAATTAATCTTATTTAATGAAAACTTTCACAAAAGGCCTATTTTAATGAATTCTAATTACTCATATTGGACTATATTTTGCCTTATTGTATATATAAAAAGTTCATAAAAAAGTAAAAATTGTGACAACACATCCTACCAACAAAAATTTACCTTCTCCCATTAGCATCTTAAAAAAAATAATATTTTATTTAGATGCTAAAAGAAAAAAACAATTATTTTTAGTATTTATACTTTCAATTTTTTCTTCATTAGCAGAGTCAATTTCTATAGCTATGTTAATTCCTTTTATTAATTTTTTCATTAGCCCAGAGCTATATCTATTCAATGGAATATTTAAAAATATTTTTATTTTTTTGGACATAAACAACAATAAAGAAATATTGGCTTTAATATCTTTTTTATTTGTTACAACTGTTATATTGAGTGGTTACATAAGATTAAAATACATCAAAATATCTAATCAAGTCACAGACAATATTACTAGTGACTTTCGAATAAAAATATTTAAATTTTTATTAAATCAAGATTATAGCTATCATTTTAAACATGGATCAAATGAAATAATGAGTAACATGACTCAAAAAACAATATATTTAGCTACTTTAATCTTTTCATCACTTAATATTTTAAATTCAATTATTATTTCTGGGGCAATAATTTTAATTTTACTTTTTAACGAACCTTTTTATACATCAATAATAATCACTTCTATTGGTTTGTTTTTTTTTCTGACTTTTAAAATAAAGTCTAGTGCTATTTTTACAAGAGGGCAAAAAGTAAATTTAAATCAAAATTTCATAATTGATATATTTGAAAATACAGTAGGATATCTACCAGAAATTATTATTTATAATTTAAAAAATTTTTATTTATCAATTTTATCTAATTTTTCAAGAATCAATGCTCAATCTAACGCAGAAATTAGAACTATTAGTATGACACCACGTATTTACCTAGAGGTATTTATTATAGTGTTTGTGGTAGCGTTTATTTATTTTTCTGGATTTTCAGAAAGATCTATAGAAACAAACATAGCTTATTTAGCAGTTTTAGCTTTTGGTGTGCAAAAATGTTTGCCTTTAATTAACAGTATTTACCATATGTCAGTTAATTTTAAAGGAGCCACACCAACAGTTTTATCTTTTCTTAATATTTTAGAAAATGGTAAAAAAGAAATACCCGTAGAAACAAACTATGAGAGAATAAATTTTAACAAGTCAATAAAGCTTAAAGACTTTTCTTATCAGTATGAAAAAAATCTACCAAACGTACTAAATAAATTAAATATTGAAATTCTTAAAGGTGAAAAAGTTGCCATAAAAGGTGAGACTGGATCTGGAAAAAGTACATTAATCAACGTGATTGCCGGGCTATTAGATTCAAATGAGGGAACATTTATAGTAGACGGTGTTGCGATCAACACTAAAAATAAAAAAAATTGGCAACAAAATATTTCAATTGTTCCTCAAACAATTTTTTTAAATGACACAACAATTTTAGAAAATATTGCAATAGCCGAAAACATAAACACAATAGATATAAGTAAAATTAAGAAATGTGCAAAGCTAGCCTGTATAGACGACTTTATTGACAGTCTACCAAATAAATATGGTGAAAAAGTAGGTGAGAGAGGTGTTAGAATTTCAGGCGGACAAAGACAAAGAATAGGAATTGCAAGAGCATTATACAGAAATTCTAATTTAATTATTATGGACGAACCAACAAATGCACTTGATTTTGAAACAGAAAATTTAGTTATGGACTCAATAATGAAACTTAGTAAAAATATAACTATAATAATGATATCCCACAATAATAATACACTTAAGTTTTTTGATAAAATTATCGATTTAAATGATTTTAAATAATTTTATTTAAATAAAATAAAATGTCTAAAAAAAAATTACCAACAATTGTTTCGTTTATGGGCGTAGACGGATCAGGCAAAACGACGCTTTCAAAACATTTAAATAAGTTATTTAACAATTCAGTATACCTTCACTTAAAGCCATATATTATTTTTCCAGATCGAAGAACGGTAATTACAAATCCTCATAAAAAAAAAAAAAGCTCTTCTATAATAAGTTTATTCAGACTGATTTCGTGGTTAATTTCGTATACAATTTTTTTTTTATTAAAAAAAAATAAAAAAATTTATATTTTTGACAGATATGCCCACGATATTCTCATTGATCCTCTACGATACAGACATAATTTACCAAACAAGTTAACAAAATTTATATTAAATATTTTCCCAGAGCCGGATTTATGGATTTTTTTAAAACCCCCTCTTAAAACTGTTAGATTGCGTAAACAAGAACTTCCTCAAAATGAAACTAAAAAACAAATAAAAAAGTATTCTATTTTTTTTACAAAAAAAAAAAATGTGTTAAAATTAGATACGTCAAAAAATTTTAAATCACTTTTAACAACTATTAAAAAAAAAATAAGCTATATACAAAAATGAAAAATATTTTAATGACCGGTGGAGCAGGGTATATTGGATCTCACATATCAGAGATACTGATAAAAAATAATAAAAAATTATTTATTGTAGATAATTTATCAACTGGTTTTAAAGAATTAATAAACAAAAAAGCTTTTTTTTATAATTTAGATATTTTAAACACACCAAAACTGAGAAAAATAATTATTGAAAAAAAAATAGATTCAGTAATACATTTAGCAGCTAGTCTTAGTATCGGCATTGGAGAAAAATACCCTAAACTTTATTATAAAAACAATGTCTTAGGCACAAAAAGTTTATTGAAAGCGTGTAACAATTCATTAGTAAAAAATTTAATATTTTCATCAACGGCGGCAGTTTATAAAGATAAACAAAAAATTGTAAATGAAAAATCTAAAATTCTTCCTAAAAGCGTGTATGGAAAAACTAAACTCCTTGCTGAAAAAAAAATTATTTCCTACTGTAAAAAAGAAAAAATAAATTACGGTGTATTGAGGTACTTTAATGTTTGTGGCGCTAGTCCTTCAGGAAAAATAGGCCTAATTTCTAAAGGAGACCACTTGTTTAAAAATATATCTACTGAAATTGTTAAAAAAAGACCTTTAATTAAAATCTACGGAAATGACTATAATACACCTGATGGTACTGCAATAAGAGATTTTATACATGTTACAGACCTAGCAGAAATTCATTATCAGGTATTAAAAATAATATCACAATCTAATAAATCTAAAATACTAAACTGTGGTTACAATAGAGGCCTATCTGTGAAACAAGTAGTAGATGAATTTAAGTCTCAGATTAAAAAAACTATTAAAATTAAATTTCAAAAAAGAAGATCGGGTGATATGGAAATATTAATTGCTAACAATAAAAGTTTAAAAAAATTTATCAACTGGAAACCTAAATATAATAGTTTATCATATATTGTTAAAACCTGCATACGTTGGGAAAAAAAAATAAAAACTTAATTTTTTTAATTTATTTAAATTTTTAAATATAAAAAAAAGTAGAAAGTACGCATGAATGATTCTTATGACTTAAATAGTATTTTAAATGCAATTGAAGACATTAACTCAATTACAAAAAAACAAATTAATTCTAATGAAAAAAAAGAGGTAGAGAAAATAAAAAAAAAAATTTCATTTAATAACGAGGTTTTGCCAATTACAGAAAAATTGATATTAGAAGCTGAAGAATATTCTAACAATTTAAAAAAAACAAATTTAAATAAACGCAATATAATGAATGATATTTTAGTTTTAAACAACGAATATAAAGAACAAAACTTAGATCTAATTAATTTAGAAGAAATTAAAATAGATATTATTAATGATCTTTACTCATCATTGTCCAAGAAAATAAAAAAAAATACTCTTAAAATTATTTTCGATTTACGTCAAAAGATAAATACCTTAGAAAAAGAAAATAAAATTTTAAGAATAGATGAAAAAAATAAGCTTTTTGCACCTGGCGACAGTACTGTTAATGATAAAGAACATTTAATTAATGAAGAAAACTTTAATTCTGATTCAGGATATTTTAACAAGAATCCAAGCAAAGATCTTTCAGATGAAATAATCAAAACACTTGAATTTCAAGAGAGGAAGATTAAAAAATTTGAAAGTAATGAAGAAGTATTAAGACTTCAAATTGTTGACTTAGAACAAGATCTCAGTTTATTAAAAAAAAAAGAAACAGACAACTAATCTTTTTTCAAGCAATATAATAGAGTAAAAAAAAATTTTAATTTACATTTAATAAATTATTTCTATTCCTGTTAATCTAGATATTTTTTTCCTCTTTCTTAAATTTACATAAGTGGAAATTTTTTTATATTTTTATTTCTTTCATGTGTGACAATAAGTGCGATTGATAATCATTATCATTGAGAATAGTTATCATTAGCAATATAACTATTAATAAATTAAAGGAAAAAATATGAAAAAAATAACACTATTTGCTATTGCGTTGACATTTTGCATTACATCTTTGTTTGCAAATGAAGTTAACGTTTTTAGTGCAAGACATTACGACTCAGACATACAGCTCTACGAAAAATTTACTTCTAAAACAGGAATTAAGGTAAACGTTGTTTCAGGCAAAGACAAAGCTCTTCAAAAAAGAATAAGTGAAGAGGGTGCTGATTCAAAAGCAGATTTATATATTACTGCTGACGCTGGTAGATTGGCTGCATTTGATTCAGCTGGAATGTTCCAAAATTCAATGTCTTCAAAAATAAAAGCCGCTGTCCCATCAAATCTAAGATCTAGAAACTGGACCGGGATAGCTAAAAGAGCAAGAATTATTTATTACTCACCTGAGAGAGTTAATGCAAATGACCTTAAAGGAATGAGATACGAAGATCTTGCTGACCCTAAATGGAGTGGTAGAGTTGTAATTAGAAAATCTAACAATGTTTATAATCAATCCCTTGTTGCTTCATTAGTTCAAAATAATGGAAAAAAAGCTACAGCAAAATGGGCTAAAGGTATCGTGTCAAATATGGCTAGAGATTCAAAAGGAAACGATAGAGCACAAATTCTAGCAGTTGCAGCAGGTGAAGCTGATTTAGCGGTAGCAAATACTTACTACTATGCATTGATGTTATCCGGTAACAAAGGTGAAGAGCAGAAGGCAGCTGCAAAAAAAGTTTTACCTTTCTTTCCAAATCAAGATGGCAGAGGAACTCACATGAATATTAGTGGAGGTGGTGTTATAAAAACTGCTCCAAATAAAGCTAATGCTATAAAGCTACTTGAGTTCTTATTAACTAAAGAAGCACAAGAGCATATAGTTAATAATACTTTTGAATATTCAATTATTGATGGTGTAAAACCACATGCGTTGGTTCAAGCAATGGGTCTTGGTTTTAAACAAGATCTTAAAACAAAAGTAGTCTCTTACGGAAAAAAACAAGCCGATGCATTAGAAGTAATGCTAGCTGCAAAATGGAAATAAAAAGATACTCTTCTATCTATTTTCTAGTGAAAGAAATGAGAAAAGATTTATTTGGTGTTGATTCAAATAATTCAACTGACAAAGTTAGTTTATTGTCTTTGCAATTAACAAATTTTGATATTTCATCAGTGTGTAAAAAAATCAACACAGATAAATGGAAAAAAATTAATTAATTTTTTTCCCAAGTGCCCATATTTACTTTTAATGAATTACCCCGTTAAATGTGTTATGGGCACAATATAAATGATTTTAAAAAAATTTAATATTTGGTATTTAAGCTCTTTCTTAATATCTCTAATAGTAGCTATACCAATACTGACAGTTTTTAGTAGTTTTTTTGATACCACAGGAGATTACTCGATAATCCTAAAAAATACTTTTTTATATGAATATATTTTTAATTCTTTAATTCTCTTATTAGGCGTTTTAATATTAACATTTTTAATCGGAGTAACATGTGCATACCTAGTGTCTTTCTACAGCTTCCCAGGTGTTAATTTTTTTAAATGGGCTTTAATTTTATCATTTGCAGTACCAGCATATATTTACGCTTACTCATTAACGGCTTTTTTTGAAAATTACGGAACAGCTTTTTCAATTTTAAAAAACATATTTGGTGAAGCTAGATACAATGCATATATACCAAAATTTGACGGTATGATCGGAGCCATTCTGTCGATTTCATTCTCATTATTTGGATATGTCTACGTTTTAACAAGAGCATCCTTTCATTACCAATCACAAAACTTAATTGAACTAGGGAAAAATTTAGGATTTTCTAAAAAAAAATCTTTTTTAAATATAATCTTACCTTCTGCAAGACCCGCTATTGTTGCTGGTCTTTCTCTTGTAGCAATGGAGACTTTGTCTGATTTTGGCTCCGTATCTTTCTTTGGTATTTCAACATTAACAACAGCAATTTATAACGCATGGATTTCATTTGACGATCTTGCTCTCGCAAACAGACTGTCTTTCTACCTGCTAATATTTATTCTTGGTTTGTTTGTCCTGGAAAATTTTTCTAGAAAAAAAGCTCAATATCACACGCCTACTAAAAGTGGTTTTAAAAAAAAAACCCCTATAAATCTTAGTGGACGAAAATCAATTTTAGCGTTCTGTTTCTGTGCTTTAGTTTTTTTTGTTAGTTTTTTATTTCCTGTCCTACAAATGCTTTATTGGACTATTAGTTTTCCAAAACATTTAGCAGATTTAAATGTAATAAAACTATTTTCAAACACAATGTTGTTAGTTTTTTTATCAAGTATTTTACTAATTTCTTTAAGTTTTATTTCTAATTATGGAAATAGAGTAACCAGAAGCAAACTATTGAACATTTTAACTACTTTTTCTATTTCAGGCTATGCCATACCTGGAATAATTTTGGCTGTAGCTTTTATCACTTTTATTTCCTGGCTTGATAATAATGTCATTAGTTTTTTTGGATTTAAAACTATTAAATCTATTTTTATTGGGTCCGTGTTAGGTTTAATCTTAGTTTATTTCATTAGATTTTACTCTTTAGCAAGTAACGGGCTTAAGTCGGGCTATCTAAAGATTAACTATTCAATTGATGAAAGCGCTTATCTTTTAGGTTACTCAAAATTTAAAACTTTTACAAATATTCATATTCCTTATTTAAAAAATTCAATGTTATTAATAGGTATTTTGATTACCATTGAAGTTATAAAGGAACTGCCCATAACATTGATAATGAGACCTTTCAATTTTGAAACATTTGCAACTACTGCCTATATCTTTGCATCTCAAGATTTACTCGAAGCAGCTGCTGCACCGTCTTTATTTCTTATTATCATTGCAAGTTTCTTTATTTTGATTACATCTAGATTTATTCTTAAAGATTAAAATTATGAGTAAAAACTTTTTAGAAATAGATAACGTAACATTCACAGCTAGCGCTAAAAATAAAGTAAACAACGTTTCCTTACATATTGAAAATAAAGGAGATATTATTTGTTTATTAGGTCCCTCAGGAATAGGCAAAACTACAATATTAAGAACTATTGCAGGCTTAGAGAGAATTGATTCTGGAAAAATTATTTTGAACAATAAAGTTATATCCTCTAAAGACAAGCACGTAGAACCTGAATATAGAAATATTTCTTTGGCATTTCAGGATAATTCTTTATTCCCCCATTACAATGTCATTCAAAATATTAAGTTTGGAGCTGAAAGAAATAAGAACAAGAAAAAAAATTTAAATATTAGTGAAGTTATTAAATTTTTACACCTAGAACACGTGGTAAATAAATTTCCACACCAAATAAGCTCTGGTGAAGCGCAAAGAGCAACACTGGCAAGATCTCTATTGTCTAATCCTGATTTATTGCTGCTAGATGAACCCTTGTCTAATGTTGATCAAAGTTTCAAAGAAGAGATACAAGTAAAATTAAAACAAGTATTAACCGAGCATAAAATTACTACTATTATTGTTACACATGATTCTTATGAGGCTTTTTATTTAGGAACTAAATGTGGAATAATTTTAGACGGCCAGCTTAAGCAGTATGATGATCCATACAATGTTTATCACTTTCCTAACTCTATAGAAGTTGTTAGTTTTTTAAACAGAGGTACTTTAATACCTGCCAAAGTTACGGGTGAAAATAGTTTAGAAAGTAAAGATCTTGGGACAATCAAAGGTAATTTTATTAAACACTACCCCAAAGGGTCAGATGTTAAACTGTTAATACAACCTGAGGATTTAGAACATGATGACGGAAGTAACCTAAAGCTTGAAGTAGTAGACAGACAATTTAGAGGAACTAATTTTATATACACACTAAAAACACCAAGTAATTTAATGATTCCAGTATTTGTACACTCACATCACATTCATCAGCATGAAGTGGATGAAAAATTTGGAATTAAAAGACCAATTAATATTGATCATATAGTTTGTTTCTAATAGAAGCTAAGATCTTAATTATTTTTAACTTCTCCTATTGTTGAAATTATATTAAATTGTTTTAAAAGCGCTCTTAGCTCAGTTGGATAGAGCATCGGTTTTCTAAACCGAGGGTCGATGGTTCGAATCCATCAGAGCGCACCATATTTTATATAAAATGAAGAAAAAATTTCTTAAATTTTGCTTGGATCATAAATTTCAACAAAATAAAAAGCAGTTAAAAGTTTTAGATTTACTTATTAAATTCTATGAAAAAAAAAGTTTTTTAAAAAAAATATTATATAAATTTTCTAAATCAAAAAAAAAACTAGGTTTTTACTTATACGGCGGTGTTGGTGTTGGAAAAACGATGCTACTTAATTTTTTTTTTGATAATTCAGAAACCACCAAGCAACGTAAACATTTTAACGAGTTTATGATTGAATTTCATGACTTTAGACATAATTACAAGCTTCAAGGAAAAAATAATTCAATTAATATTTTTGCCAAACATTTAAAAAAAAAATTTAATCTTATTTACCTAGATGAATTCCAAGTCACTAATATTGTGGATGCAATGATTTTAGGAAAATTATTTGAGGCAATTTTTAAAGAAAATATTAAAGTTCTCATAAGTTCGAATATTAAAATCAATGACCTGTATAAAGACGGCCTCCAAAGAGAACAATTTATTCCTTTTATTAGTATAATTAGTATGTTTTGCGAAGAACATGAACTAATTATAAATCATGATTATAGAAAATCTGGAATTTCTAAGTTAGAGCGTTTTTTCTATCCAATTAGCAATCAAACTTCTTTTCAAGTGAATAGTATTTTTAGAGAAATTTCAAAAGGGAAAATTAATAAACCTAAAAAAATTGTTATTAAAGGAAGAGATTTCATTATTCAAAACTTTTTTGAAGGTTTGGCAAGATTTGATTTTAATGATCTATGTGGAGCATCAATTGGAGCAGAAGATTATATAAAAATTGCAAATTGTTGTAATTTTATTCTTATTGATAATGTGCCAAATTTTGGTGATGAAAACGAAGACAGGCAACAACGATTTATTACACTTATTGACATCCTTTACGAAAAAAAAATACCGATTATGTTAACAGCAAACTTTAATTATAAAAATTTTAAATCTTCAAGAAAATTAATAGATCCATACAGAAGAACCATCAGTAGATTATTTGAATTAGCTTCACCGAAGTTTAGAATTTATTAAAATTTATTTTTAATTTTAGAAAACTATATTTAGTAATTATATATTATTATTATCTATATCTAGTGTGATTCAACCACACTTACATTGATCCTTCTAAAAATTTAAATTATGCTAACTGTAATATTTTGATCGATCAAAATAAAAAACAATAAAAAAAGGATATTTAAATATGTTTAAAACATTTAAAAATTTGATTTTAATTGGTTTTGCTTCACTAGTTCTTATTGCATGTTCGCAGCAAGGTGGTGGTGGTAATTCTAAAAAATCAAAAACTTTAGAAAATACAAAAAAAGCTGGCTTTGTAAAATGTGGAGTTTCACAAGGTTTACCAGGATTTTCAAATGCTGATGAAGCTGGAAATTGGTCTGGGATCGATGTTGATGTATGTAGAGCTGTTGCCGCTGCTGTTTTAGGTGACGCAGACAAAGTTAAATACACACCATTAAGTGCAAAAGAAAGATTTACTGCATTAATTTCAGGTGAAATCGATATACTTTCAAGAAACACTACTTGGACACTATCTAGAGATGCTGACATTGGCTTAACTTTTGTTGGTGTTAACTTCTATGATGGCCAAGGTTTCATGGTAAGAAAAAACTCAGGAATTAATTCAGTTAATGATTTTCAAAGCGGTATTTCTGCTTGTACAAACACAGGAACTACTACTGAATTAAATATGAGAGATTTCTTTAATTCTAAAAACATAAGTTACGAACCAATAGCTTTTGAAAAAGCTGATGAAGTTGTTGCTGCTTATGACGCTGGAAGATGTGATACTTATACTACTGATAAATCAGGTTTAGCTGCTCAGAGAACAAAAATGAGTGCTCCTGATGACCACAAGGTATTACCTGAAACAATTTCTAAAGAGCCGCTTGGACCTGTTGTTCGTCAAGGTGACGCTGTTTGGGAAGACATTGTTAGATGGTCTTTAAATGTTATGATCGAAGCTGAGGAATATGGTGTTAACTCATCAAATGCTTCAAGCCTAAAAGATTCAGAAAACCCACAAATCAAGAGATTAGTTGGTTCTGAAGGTGAACTAGGTTCTGCTTTCGGCTTAGATAACGAATGGAGTTTAAGAATTATCGAGCAAGTTGGTAACTATGGTGAGATCTATGAAAAACATATAGCTAGCACTGGAATTATGCCTGACAGAGGTCCGAACGAACTTTGGACTAAAGGTGGCATACTTTATGTAGCACCAGCAAGATAATTAATAATATTAATTTAAAATTAAAAGGGCTAGATTTATCTAGCCCTTTTTTTTATGATTACTCAAAATGAACAAAATTAAAATCAAACTAACTACTTTAAAAAAAAATAGTGAATCTTAAAGCCTTTTCAATAGACTTAAAAAATAAGAAGAGATTAATACCTCAAGTTTTAACCTTATTATCAATAGCATTAACAATAAGTTATTTTGCTTTTAATGCTCAGGTTAATATGGACAATAGAGGTATTGCCTTTGGATTTGGGTTTCTTTCTCAAGAAGCATCATTTGATATAGGTTTTTCATTAATTGATTATGACGGATCTCACTCATATGCCAGAGCATTTCTAGTTGGTTTACTAAACACTCTTTTAGTTTCAGTTATAGGTATATTTTTTGCTACTTTAATAGGAGTAACCGTCGGTATTGGAAGACTTTCTTCCAATTACTTAGTGTCAAAATTTTCAGAAGTTTACGTAGAGGTATTTAGAAACATACCTTTATTATTAC
>Ga0307986_10003256_pt1 | contig 11343 bp, 11 predicted proteins | sample EllFjometageno82_FD_203170 | JGI IMG/M metagenome (GOLD analysis project Ga0307986, IMG submission 203170) | Marine microbial communities from Ellis Fjord, Antarctic Ocean - #82 | ecosystem: Environmental > Aquatic > Marine > Unclassified | place: Southern Ocean | collected 2014-10-09
TAGCTCAGTTGGTAGAGCAATTCCCTTTTAAGGAATGGGTCGATGGTTCGAGTCCATCAGGGCTCACCATTAAAAAATTTAGTTTTTAGCTTTTATGTTATTGGTGGGTAATCTAGTATTACACTATTTTCCCAATTTTTTAAATTGACAATTCTTTTAGATGAAGAGGGATGAGTGCTCATAAATTGCGGTTGTTCCTTTCCTTTATTTGATTCTTTCATACGTTCCCATAATTTTTTTGTTTCACGAATATCAAAACCTGATAATGATGCAAAAATCATTCCTAAATAGTCGGCTTCTGTTTCTTGTGTTCTTGAAAAAGGATTCATAATTCCTATTTGGGATAAGAGACCAACTGTATTCATGCCAGTAACTCTATTTACTTGTGAAAGTTTTCCACCAGAAAAAATGTCAAAAAGTTGAGTTCCTGTATTTAAAATCATTCCTCTACTAGCTCTTTCTACAGAATGTTTTGCAACAGCATGGGCTATTTCATGACCCATAACAGAGGCCAAACCATCTGTATTTTTTGTTACATCTAAGATACCTGTATAAATGGCAATTTTTCCACCAGGCATGCACCATGCATTTTTAACTTTTTTATTATCTATTAATATATATTCCCAATTAAAATTAGCAGTGGGATCCTCAATTCCAGATCTGTTAAAATATTCAGAAATTGATTCTTCCATTTTTTTTCCAATATTCTTAATTTCATCGAGTGACTTTTTATCATCACTCATCTTTTCTTTCTCTTTAACTTTTTCATAAATTTGAGCAGCTTGAGCATTTAGTTTAGCCTCGGGGATTATCTTAAATTGCCTTCTATCAGTGATAGGAGCTGTGGAACATCCATTAATAGCAGCACCACAACAGCTATAGCCAATATAACTTAAAAATTTTCTTCTATTCATTTTAATAAATTTTTGATATTTATATAAATACAAACAATTATGAATTTAAACAATAAAATTTTAGCATTTCTTTTTATTTTTGCTATTTCTTTTGTCATTTATTCTAGCTATCATTAAGCTCACTATGTCTAAAAAAAAAAAATCTATCGCATTAAAAGCAAGAAACTACTTTTTTACTGGTGTCATTGTTTTAATACCAATTAGCTTCACTCTTTATTTAAGTAAATTCTTAATCAATTTTTCAACAAAATTAGTTCCAACGGGGCTGAACCCCAATACTTATCTTCCTTACTCAATTCCTGGAGTGGAAATTATTTTAACAGTTATTTTTATTACGGTTGTAGGTGGTCTCTCATTATCTTTTTTAGGTAAAAAATTTTTACAAATAATTGATGATCTCTTTAAAAGAATACCTATATTGAGAACTATTTATTCAGCGATTGGTCAAATGACTGAATCTTTCAGAAATCAAGAAGGCAACAAAAAAAGTGTAGTACTTTTTGAGTACCCCAGAAAAGGTGCTTGGGCAGTTGGCTTTGCTACTAAGGAGAACACAGGTGAAATTAAAGAAAAAACAAAAATAAACCTTATTAATGTTTTTGTTCCCACTACACCAAATCCTACAAGTGGTTTTTTACTAATGATCCCAAAAGATGACTTGATTTATTTGGACATGACCTTTGAAGAGGCATCAAAATTTATTGTTTCAGCTGGGACCTCTACAATAAAAAACTAGACTATATCGTTAATTATATCAGCCTGATCATATAATTTAAGTAAGGATTTATATTTATCAATATTAGTATTTTCTATTTCTATTTTATTAATTTGTTTTTCAGCCAATAAGAATAAATCTTCATTTTGAATGGGGTCAGCTAATCTAAAATACTTAACACCACTTTGTTTAAAACCAAGTAAATCACCAAAACCTCTTAGCTTCATATCTTCCTCAGAAATTTTAAATCCATCGTTTGAATTTTTTAAAATATTAATTCTTTTTTTAGCATTGACAGTTAAATTAGACTTAAACATTAGTATACAGCTTGCTTGTTTTATTCCCCGTCCAACTCTACCCCTTAATTGATGCAATTGAGATAATCCAAATTTATTTGCATTTTCTATTATAATTACGTTAGCATTTGGAAAGTCTATTCCAACTTCTATAATAGTTGTCGAAACTAAAATTAAATATTCTCTATTTAAAAACTTATTTAATATTTTTTCTTTCTCTTCATTATCAATTTTACCATGAAGCAAAGCAACCTGGTTTGGGAAAAGGGCATTAAGAAATTCATATTTTTTGATTGATGATTGATGATCTATTTTTTTTGACTCTTCTATTAACGGACATACCCAAAATATTTGATTTCCTTCTTTCATTTCTTTTTTAACAAATTCTATAACTTCATCTATCTTACTTTCCAATTTACTATATGTTTTAACTTCCTTTCTATTGCTGGGTTTCTCTCTAATTATAGAAACATCCATATCACCATATACCGACATGGTTAATGTCCTGGGTATGGGCGTTGCTGACATTAAAAGTACATCACAATCATCACCACCCTTGTCTGATAGAAGTTTTCTTTGTCTAACACCAAATTTGTGCTGCTCGTCTATAATAATATATCCAAGTTTTGCAAAAATTATTTTTTTTTGAAAAATAGCATGTGTTCCAAAAACCATCTCAATTTTATTATTTTCCAACTCTTTAACAATTCTTTTTTTTTCAATATTTTCACTTTTACTTGAAAGTAATTCAATGGAAATATTTTTGGGGAATAATTTTTTAGCTAGCATATAATGTTGTCTAGCCAAAATTTCTGTTGGAGCCATTAAAGCTACCTGAAAGCCTGAGCTAACAACATTTAAAGCAGAAATTAGTGATACTATAGTTTTTCCACTTCCCACATCACCCTGCAAAAGTCTAAACATTTTACTTTTCGAATTTAAATCTTTATTAATATCTTCCAATGATTTTTTTTGATCATTTGTAAGATTAAAATTTAATTTATTAGTTATTTCATTGTAAGATTTTTTTGTAAATTTTTTAGATGTTTTTTTAATTTTTTTTATTTTTTTTCTTATTTCAGAATTAACTAAAAAAGATGCAAAAATTTCATCATAAGCAAGCCTCTTATAAAAACTTGCTTTATAGTTTTCAATATTAGTAGGGTCATGCAATTTAACAATTGCATCATTCCAACTCTCATTGTCAAAATTTTTTAATATTTCTTTATCATGCCATTCATTTAATATTGGTAATTCCTTTAAGATTTGATTGATAATTTTATTGTAGGTTTTTTCTGTAATGCCTTCTGTTAGTGAATATTTATTTTCTACGGTTTCTATTATAGAACTATCCTGTGAAACATAAGTAGGGTTTGTTATTTGGTATCGTCCTTTATAAGAACTTACTTTTCCACTAATTGTTATCTCTTCATTTAGTGGTAATATCTTTCGAATATAACCCTCATGACTATTAAAAAATATACAATCAATTTTACCAGTTGAATCAAGACAGTTTACCCTATTAGGTAAATTTCTGACTCTTGGAAATTGATATTTTAAAGCAATGACTCTAACAGTTTGAACTTTTCCAACAAGTAGATCACAAGTTTTAGTTACAAAAGTTCTATCAGTATATGATTTAGGTAATCTCCATAATAAATCAAAAATATTGTTAACCTTTTTTTTCTTTAAGATTTCCATGGTTTTTTTTCCTACACCATTTAATTTTGTTAGATCTGCTAACAAATAATTAAAATTATTCTTATTTTCCATGTTAAAAACAATATATTAAAATTTATGACTATTAATATAAAGGATTTAAAAAATAAAATTCGCTATCGAGCCAATTATAGAGGCACCAAGGAAATGGACAAATTGTTAGTTTCATTTACAAAAAAACACATTAATCAATTAAATGAGGAGGAGCTTCTTCTTCTATGTGATTTATTAGATTTTGATGATGAAAATCTTTATAAATTTAATCAAGGTCAAAAAACTAGCATTAAGATTGAGCTTAATAAAATTACAGAATTGTTTATGAATTATGAATTTAAAAATGATTAATGGCGGAGAGACTGAGATTCGAACTCAGGAAAGAGTTGCCCCTTTGCCGGTTTTCAAGACCGGTGCATTCAACCGCTCTGCCATCTCTCCGTAGCAAGGTTTTATAATTAAATTTTATTAATTCAACAATAAAATAGACAATACAGGCAATTAATGGATTATGGCTTCAATCTTTAAATTTAATGAAAAATGTTGACTTCAATAAAGGCATTACTTTAACAGCCTTAGGTTCATTTTGGTGGGGTGTAATTGGTGTTATTTATTTTAAATACATTTCTTTTGCAGGGCATATTGAGGTTGTCTTACATAGATGTATTTGGACAGCCTTTTTTTTGATAATTACAACGTCTTATTTTTCAAAATGGAAAATTTTTCTCAATAGTATAAAAGATTACAAGATATTAATTACTCTTTTTTTTTCAGGATTATTAATTTTTATAAATTGGGCAGTGTGGATTTATGCTGTAGCAAATAATCAGATTATTGATGCAAGTTTTGGATATTTCATAATGCCAATTTTAAGTGTTTTATTAGGAAATATTTTTTTTAAAGAATTGCTGAACAAAAAAAGAAAAATTTCAATAATTTTAGTTATAATTTCTATATCATTCTTGCTTTTGGTAAGTTTTAAATCAATACCTTGGGTTGGTCTTGTAGTAGCGTCGAGTTGGGGTTTTTATAATTTATTAAGAAAAAAAATCAATGTAGATACTGATATAGGTCTTTTAATTGAAAGTCTTTTTATTTTACCATTTGCTTTAGTTGCTTTTTATCTAATTGTTCAAGAAGGATTAAATGATTTTACTTTTTCCAACCCTACATTAATGCTTTTACTTTTATTGGCTGGTCCTATGACTGTAATTCCGTTATTTTTATATGTAAGAGGTGTTGAGTTGTGTGGCTTAGGTCCGACCGGTATGATATTCTATATAACACCTACTTTTCAATTTATACTAGGATTTTTTTATTATAATGAGCCTTTTTCAATCACAAAGTTAGTAAGTTTCATTTTAATCTGGATTGCTGTATTTATTTATTTAAAAGATTTATATGAAAATAATTAAATATTTAATAATTATATTTTTACTATCCACTAACAGTATTTTATTTGCAAGTGATGATTCCTTCAATAAATGGTTAGAAAAATTTAAAACCTATGCGTTAAAAAATAATATTTCTGAGACAACTTTTAATGAAGTAATGTCTGACGTTGTTTTTTTACCTAAGGTAATTAAGTACGATCGTTTCCAACCTGAGTTTTATGAAGATACAAAAACTTATATCGGTAAAAGATCATCTAAACAGAAAGTAAAGCAAGGAACTAAACTGTATAGACTAAATGAAAATTTCATAAATGTTATTGACGAGAAATTTTCAGTTGAAAAAAGTTTATTATTAGCTTTGATGGGTATTGAAACAAATTTTGGAACTTATGTTGGCAAGATGGATATACTGTCTTCACTAGCAACCTTAAGTTATGATAAAAGAAGATCAGAATTTTTTACAAAAGAACTTATTACAATCCTTCAGTTAGTAGAATCAAAAAAAATAGATCCTACTATACTGTATGGTTCTTGGGCAGGTGCTTTTGGGTATTTTCAATTTATGCCATCTACTATAGAAAAATATGCCCTAGACTATGATGAAAATAATATTATCGAGCTTAAATCTACAAAAGACTCTTTTGCTTCAGCCGCAAACTACATCAACAAGATAGGATGGAAAAAAAATCAACCATGTTTCTTGAAAGTTGAATTGACAAATGATGTACCTAAAAATTTTTTAAATACTTCTGCTAAAAAACTACATCATAAAAAAAAATTTCAAGTATTGAAAAAATATATTAGTGAAAAAGACAACTTTGATATAGATAATAATTTAATTGCATCAATTATAACACCAGACAAAGATATCGTACCAAATTCTGAAAATTTAAAACCTGCTTATATAGTTTTTGAGAATTATGAAAAAATACTTCAATGGAATAGGTCTTTAAGATTTGCTCTAGCCGTGTGTACTCTAAAAGAAAAGTTTGAAAATGTTTTATAATAATTTTTTAATTTTATTTATTTTTTTATTTTTATCTAGTTGCACTAGTGAAGCTTTAATTAAAAATAAAACAAATACACCTATTGGTTTTGGCTATTCGAATAAAGGTTTTGCTCTAGTTTATAGTGAAAAACTTTTTAATCAAAAAATAATTTCTAAAAAAATTGATGAACGCAGTTTAACAATATTTCAAAGAAAGTTAAAAACAAACACACTTGTTAAAATTACTAATCTTATTAATAAAAAGACCTTAATAGCAACTGTAAAAAGAAATTCAAAATATTCTTCATTTTATAATTCTGTACTATCAGAGCGTATAGCTATGGAATTAGACTTGAATATTAATGAGCCTTATGTAGAAATTGTAGAAATTTATGGGAACTCTATATTTATTGCTAAAAAAGCTAAAACTTATGATGAAGAAAAAAAGATTGCAATTAAGGCACCCGTGAATAATATCAGTATTAAAGATCTCAACACAGTTAGTATAAATAAAAAAAAAATTTCTGTTTCAAAATTTAATTATACAATAAAAATTGCTGATTTTTATTTCAATGATACTGCATTAATAATGGTGAATAGAATCAGATCTAAAAGTTTAATTAATAATCCCAAGATTCAAAAAATATCTGAGAAAAAATATAGAGTATACTTGGGTCCCTTTGACAACATTAATTCTCTACAAAAATCATATAATGATATAAGCATACTAGAATTTGATAACATTGAAATTATAAGAAATGACTAAAATTAAGATTTTAACAATATTAATAACTTTATTATTTACTTTTAAGTCTAATGCAGCATTTGATATAAATGCGAGATCCGTAATATTACAAGATTATCTTTCTGGTGAAATCTTGTTTGAAAAAGATCCTGATATATCCATATATCCTGCCTCAATGACCAAAATAATGACTGCAATTATTGCTTTTGATCTCATCAAGAGTGGTGATCTATCTTTAGATGAAAAATTTATAGTCTCTGAAAATGCTTGGCGCTTATCATCAGCCGGTTACTCATCAATGTTTATAATGGTTGGTGATGAAGTCAGTGTTGAAAATTTGCTTAAAGGAATAATTATTGCTTCCGGTAATGATGCATGTGTTGCTTTAGCAGAGGGTATAGCAGGTACAGAAGAAGAATTTGCTATTATTATGACTTCTAAGGCTAAGGAAATTGGAATGGATAATACAAATTTTGCTAATTCATCAGGAATAAATAATGTTGATAATGTGTCTACAGTTAGAGACATCATGATTATGTCAAACTATCTTATTAAAAACTTTCCTAACGAATATAAGTATTTTTCAGAAAAAAACTTTACATGGGATAGAACTGGTGGTGATCCAATAAGTCAAGGTAATAGAAATCCATTATTATATAAAAACCTAGGGGCTGACGGTATAAAAACTGGATACTTGGCTGTTGAAAAATACTCATTAGCTTCCTCTATTTATAAAAAAGGTAGGCGCTTGATAGCTGTCGGTAGTGGATTTAATACTAAAAAAGATCGATCTAAGGAAAGCTCTAAACTATTAACTTGGGGACTTACTAATTTTGATTTAATAGAAATTGCTAAATCAAACACTCCAATAGAATTTTTAGATGTATGGCTTGGTAAAAAAAATACCATAGCTGTATATGTAAAGGATGATATTTATAAAACGATACCAAAAGCTCGTAAAAAATTTTTAAGAGTATCAGTGACATATAAGGGTCCAATCCAAGCTCCCATTAAGAAACATGATATTTTAGGTACGTTAAATGTTACTTATAAAAATGAACTTATAAAAAAGTATGATTTATTTGCTATAGAAGATGTCAAAAAATTAAATGTATTTTCTAGATTAATCAAATCAATTAATTTTTTGATTTGGGGTGATGTCTAAAAAACCAATCATAGTATTTGAAGGAATTGAGGCATCTGGTAAATCACACCATTTAAAAAAAATAGCTAATTATTTAAAAAAAAAAAATAAAAACTTTATTCATATTCGAGAACCTGGTGGAAATAAAAATTCTGAAAAAATAAGAAAATTAATACTTGATAATAAGGCAACATTTAATAGATATACTGACTTATTATTATATCTAGCTTCTAGAAGTGAAAATATCGAATTAATAAAAAAAAATGCTGGAAAAAAAATTATATTAATTGATAGATTTTCAGATTCAACATTTGCATATCAACATTATGGTATGGGAGTAAATCTTAAATTCATTAAAGATATAAACGATTATTTATTAAAAGATATTAAAGTAAACTTCACTTTTTTAAACATAGTTAGTAAAAAAAATATGAATAAAAGATTAATGCAAAGAAAAAAATTAAATAGATATGACAAATTTGATAACACATTTTATCTGAGGGTTCAAAAGGGGTTTATTAATATTTTTAAAAAAAATCCACGAAAATATATGAAAATTGATTCCAACTTAAACATTGATGATAATGAAAAAATCATAATAAACAAAATTAATGAATTAATTTAAATATGCATTTAAAACCCTCAGAAAATACTTGTTTATATGGAATGGGTATTTTTTTTAATGAAATTATCAATCTTTATAATACAAAAAGGATGCCTACTAAAATTTTGTTATCAGGGAAAAGGGGATTAGGTAAGTCGACCTTAGCTTATCACATAATCAATTATATCTTATCTGAACAAGAAGAATTTAAATATAATACAATCAAATATAATATTAATAAAAAAAATAAATCTTTTAAATTATTACAAAATAATTCTCACCCGAATTTTCATTTAATTGATTTATTTGATGATAAAAAAAATATTGATGTAGCTCAAATTAGAAAAATGATAGCTTATACAAATAAATCTTCTTTTAACAATATGTCTAAATTCATATTGATCGATAATATTGAAAATTTAAATAAAAACTCAGTTAATGCATTGCTTAAAATTATTGAGGAACCTAATGAGGGTGTATTTTTTATTCTTGTTAACAACAATGAAAAAAATATTTTACCAACATTAAAATCTAGATGTTTAACATTTAAGATTAATCTTACATTTAATGAGACAATTGATATTTCAAATCAAGCTTTAAATACAAACATATTTGAACTTATTAATTATGACTTAATTAATTTTTATAATACACCGGGTGAAATTATTAATTTAATCAACTTTGCTGATGATAAAAAAATTGATCTTAAAAATGTTTCTTTAACTAATTTTTTAAATCTATTAATTGATAATGGATATTATAAAAAAAATAAATTTGTAAAAAAAATGCTAATTAACTTTATTGAATTATTTTTTTTAAAAGAGTACACGTTAAGTACTACAAAAAACTCTTTATTAAATTTTTATGACAATTTTATTAATAAAATACATAATGCTGAAAAATTTAACCTTGATGAAGAGAGTTTATTTTTAGAATTTAAATCAAAATTATTAAATGGATAAAAATTACTACATATCAACACCAATTTACTATCCTTCTGCTAAACCACATATGGGTCATGCTTACTCAAGTATTATTGCTGATTTTTTTGCACGTTTTAAACGTATAGATGGATTTGATGTTCATTTTTTAACCGGTACGGATGAACATGGATTGAAGATTCAAAGAGCAGCTGAAAAAAAAAATATTGAACCATCTGTATTTTGTGACCAAATTAGTCAAACATTTAGAGATTTATCAAGAATATTAAATTTATCTAATACAGACTTTATTAGAACGACAGAAGAAAGGCATAAAAAATCAGTTCAGCATTTATGGTCAGAACTTGAAAAAAATAATGATATTTATCTTTCTAAATATTCTGGATGGTATTCTGTCTCAGATGAAGCTTTTTATAATGAGGATGAAATAATCGATAAAGATGGAATTAAGATAGCAAATGCTTCTGGATCTCCTGTTGAATGGATAGAAGAGGAGTCTTATTTTTTTAGGTTATCTAAATGGCAAGAAAAACTTTTACAGTATTATGAAAAAAACCCAAATTTCATATCACCAAAATCAAGAAAAAATGAAGTAATTAGTTTCGTAAAAAGTGGTCTAAAAGATCTCTCTATAAGTCGAAAAGCTTTTTCCTGGGGCATTAAAGTTCCAAATAATTCTGATCATGTTATTTATGTTTGGTTAGATGCTCTAACAAACTATATTAGTGCTCTCAATTATCCCGATACTAACGATACATTATTTAAAAAATTTTGGCCAGCTTCTGTTCATATGATAGGAAAAGATATTTTAAGATTTCATGCTGTTTATTGGCCAGCTTTCTTAATGGCTGCCAATATTCCATTACCAAAAAAAGTTTATGGCCATGGTTGGATTTTGTCTGGTGATGAAAAGATGTCAAAATCTAAAGGTAATATTTTAGATCCACTAGATATTATCGATACATATGGACTTGATCCACTAAGATACTATTTAATTAAAGAAGTCTCTTTTGGTAATGATGGGAATATATCTCAAGACAAACTTGAAGACTGCATTAATAGTGACTTAGCAAATAATTATGGTAATTTATGCCAAAGAGTAACTGCTTTTGCTGAAAAAAATTGTTCATCAAAAATACCAGAAACTAAAAATTTCAATAAGGAAGATCTTGTAATGCTTGACAGATTTACAGAAAATCTAATCACTATAAGAACAGAAATTGATAATCAAAATATAAATTTTTATATAAATTTTATTGTTAATGCATTATTTGAAGCTAACAAATATTTTAATGACCAAGAACCATGGAAGAAAAAAGATGACAAAGAAAGATTAAATACAATTGTCTATACATCTTTAGAAATGATTAGAAAAATTTCATTTATGTTATATCCAATAATTCCTGATTCTATTGAAAGGGCACTAAAAATATTTAACTTAAATCCTAATGATATCAATTTTGAATCAATTGGTACACATAACTATCTGAAAACTGGAAGCAATATAAATAAAATAGATATTTTGTTTAAGAAAATTGAAAAAAAAAATGATTGATTCTCATTGTCATTTAGACCACTCACCTCTATTAGAAAACTTAATGGATGTTTTGTATAGATCAAGAGAAGTAGGCATTACAAAACTTTTAACTATATGCACAACATTAGACAGTTTTGAAAAGATTAAAACTATTATTGAAAAAGATATAATGATTTATGGAACTTTTGGTATTCATCCACATGAAACTGAAAATAATCTTGTTAACAAAGAGACGATTGTAAAATGTGCAAAAGATAATAATAAAATCATAGGTATAGGTGAAACTGGTTTGGATTTTTTTTATAACCACAGTAATAAAGATAGACAAATAGAAAGCTTTCAAGCTCACATA
>Ga0307986_10003257_pt1 | contig 11342 bp, 10 predicted proteins | sample EllFjometageno82_FD_203170 | JGI IMG/M metagenome (GOLD analysis project Ga0307986, IMG submission 203170) | Marine microbial communities from Ellis Fjord, Antarctic Ocean - #82 | ecosystem: Environmental > Aquatic > Marine > Unclassified | place: Southern Ocean | collected 2014-10-09
AATTCATTTGGACATTGCCACAATTATTTAGTTAAGACTATTAATAAACAATCTAAAAAATTATGGAATGTCTCCAATGCATTTACAATCTTAGAACAAGAGAGACTAGCAAAAAGACTTACACAGAATACATTTGCAGATTATGTAGCTTTTCAAAATTCAGGTGCTGAAGCAACTGAACTAGCAATTAAAGTAGCTAAAAGATATTTTTACTCTAAAGGTCAACCTCAAAAAAATAGAATTTTATGTTTGAATCATAGTTTTCATGGCAGAACCTTGGCTACAATTTTTGCAAGTAATAGTAAAAAAGCCATAGAAGGTTTTGGTCCAAGAGTAGATGGTTTTGATCACTTTAATTTTGCTGACCACAAAGGTTTAGAAAAATCTATTACAAAAAAAACTGCAGCCATAATGGTCGAGACTATTATGGGTGAAGGTGGCATCAAAGTCATACCTGACTATTGCCTAAAAGGTCTAAGAAAATTATGCAATAAAAAAAATATTTTACTTATTTTAGATGAGGTTCAGTGTGGAGTTGGTAGATCGGGAAAATTCTTTGCATATGAATACGCTGGTATTACTCCAGATATAGTCCCTATAGCAAAGGGCATAGGGGGTGGTTTTCCTATTGGAGCGTGTTTAATGACTAAAAAAGTCGCTTCAGGTATGACCCCAGGTTCTCATGGATCAACATTTGGTGGGAATCCATTGGCAATGAGTGTTGGCAACGCTGTTTTAGATCTAATTTTAAAAAAAGGTTTTTTTAAAAATGTGCAACTAGTTGCACACTATTTCCACAATCAACTTCTTAAACTACAATCTGAATTTCCAAGCATAATCAGAGAGGTTAGAGGAGTTGGACTACTTATAGGCATAAAAGTATCACCTGATCTGAATACATTCATAAAAAAACTTTTAGACAATAAATTACTTACAATTAGAGCCGCAGAAAATGTTGTTAGACTGCTACCCCCGCTAAATGTTAAAAAAGAAAATATTGATCAGGCAATAGTAATTTTAAGAAAAGTATGTAAAACATTTTAAATGAAAAACTTTTTAAATATTTCTGATCTTTCTTCTCAAGAGTTAAGAGAAATTATAGAAGAAGCAAAAACTAGAAAATCTAAAAGAAAAGAATTAAATAAATCAGCTGCTGATTTTGATAAGCCTTTCGCAGGGAAGTCTATGGTTATGATCTTTGAAAAACCATCAACGAGAACAAGAATTTCTTTCAATATTGCAGTCAAACAACTAGGTGGTTCTTCCATTATATTAAATCCTGATGAACTTCATTATGGAAAAGGTACAGAGTCTATCAAAGATACAGCTAAAGTCTTTTCTGAATACGCAGACATTGTGATGATAAGAACATCCTCACATAAAAATTTAGAGGATCTTGCTGAACATTCTGATATTCCAGTAATCAATGGGCTGTCTGAACTAAGTCATCCTTGTCAAGTTATGTCTGATATTTTAACCTTTGAAGAGACAAAAGGTAATATAGAAGGAAAAACAATCGCTTGGCTTGGTGATGGCAACAATAATATGTCTAACTCTTTTATTGCAGCTGCTGCAAAGTTTAATTTTAAACTTAATATAGGTTGTCCTGATAAATATAAACCTAACAAAAAAGTTTTAACCTGGATAAAAAAAATAAAAGCCAATATTAATATTATTAAAAATCCTGCTGAGGCTGTTAAAAATGCAGACTGTATTATGACTGATAAATGGATTTCTATGAATGACAATGTTGACAAAAATAAAAAGAAAAAAGTTTTAAAAATATACCAAGTAAATAAAAAACTAATGAAGCTTGCAAAAACTGATGCAATTTTTATGCACTGCTTACCTGTGAGTAGAGGTGATGAAGTTACAGATGAAATAATTGACGGAAAACAATCTGTAGTTTGGACACAAGCTTTAAATAGAGTTCACGCGCAAAAAAGTATTATTAATTGGTGTTTGAGCTAAGGTCTTGGAAGAGGGCTGTCACTCTGATTGTTTAAATATAAAATAACCGAAGCTCTATCTTTATCTTTCCTTAAACCTGCGTAAGCCATTTTAGTTCCTTTTATATAAGATCTAGGTTTTAATAAAAAAGCATTCAACTCTTCAAAGCTCCAATTTTTTCCATGAGCTTTTAAAGCAGATGAATAAGCATAATCCGGTATAGAAGCGGAAGCTCGCCCAACAACTCCATAAAGAGCAGGACCAATTAAATTTTTTCCACCTTTGGCAACAATGTGACAAGCACTACATTTTTTGAATACTTTTTCTCCATGGGTTGTGTCTCCTAAGGCCAAAATTTCTTTAATATCAAGCTGAACCACTTCTTTGACGTCAGCTGTCACTCCAGTTGATGACGCTAACTCAACTCCTTCAACTTTGTAGGCAGATTGTTTAGGTTTTTCCACATTAAAAATTGAGTCACCAAGCTTGTTAATCCCTATAACTATTAATGCAGTCATAAGTACAGCAGCTATAACTTTATTTAATTCAAAACTGTCCATAAATTTGTTAATTACTATTGACGTATAACACGACTACATTGAAAATAACTTAAAATTTAGTTACTTTATTTGCGTCTTAGAGACGCATAATTATGAGCAACATCGCTATAATAATACCATCAAGATTAAACGCTGAAAGGCTTCCTAATAAGCCCTTAAAACTTATTAATAAAAAAGAAATGATTCTTCATGTTTATGATGCTGCAAAAAACTCAAATGTTGGTGAAGTTATAGTAGCGACGCCTGATCAGGAAATTTTTGACCTTATTCAAAATCATAAAGGCCTAGCTGCTGTGACAAGTGACAAACATAAAACTGGAACAGATAGAGTTTTTGAAGTGTTCGAGAAGGAACTAAAATCAATGCCCGAAATTATAATTAATTTTCAAGGTGATATGCCAAATTTAAATCCTCAAGCAATTAGAGATTTAGTAGAACATATGAATAAAAATTTATGTGATATTGGAACTTTAGCATCTAAAATTGAAAATGATAACGAAGAAAAAAATCCAAATGTTGTAAAAGTTCTTGTTGACAATGAGATTAAAAATAAATCTTTTGCAAAAGCAGTAGATTTCTTTAGAGTTTCTAATAGACCGCTAAACAAACTTGCTTATCACCATGTTGGTATTTATGCCTTTACTAATAAAGCTCTAATAAGATATGTAAGTTTAGATAGAAGTAGACTCGAAAAAGATAGAAAGCTTGAACAACTAAGAGCTCTTGAAGATGAAATGAAAATTAACGTGGGCTACATTGATACCTGTCCACTAAGTGTTGATACGGAAGCAGATTTAGTGGCTATAAAAAAAGTAATGGAAAAATAGATGACAAAAATTAAATTAGCATTTCAAGGAGAAAAAGGTGCTTACTCACATATTGCCTGTGAAGAAATTTTCAAAGATTCCGATGTAAAAAATTGTAAAACTTTTGAAGAAACTTTCAAAACTGTGTTTGATGACGAAAGCTATAAAGCTATTATCCCCATTGAAAATTCATTAGCGGGAAGAGTTGCTGATATTCATTACCTACTACCTAAGTTTAAACTACAAATTTACGCTGAGCATTATCAAAGAGTAGAACATTGCTTGTTAGTTAGAAATGAATCTGAGCTTAAAGATATTAAATATGTGAGAAGTCATGCTCAAGCCATCGGACAGTGCCAAGAAATTATAAAAAAAAATAATTTTAAAAGTATTATATCTGCAGACACAGCAGGCTCAGCTAAAGATTTAGCTGAGAGTAGCGACAACTCAATAGCTGCCATTGCATCTGAGTTAGCTGCTAACATTTATGGGTTAAAAATATTAAAAAAAAATATTGAGGATGAAGCTGGAAATGTTACCCGTTTTTTAGTGATGGGAAAAAATGTTAGCCAACCAGAGTACGATAAAAATAAAAAATATATAACTACCTGTATTTTTAGATTAAAAAGTGAAGCCTCAGCTTTGTATAAATCTTTAGGTGGTTTTGCTACAAATCAAATCAATTTAACTAAGCTAGAGAGTTTTTCTGTTAAAAATAGTTTTGAACAAGTTAACTTTTATTTAGATCTTGATGGTCATATAGAGCAAAAATCAGTTCAAAAAAGCTTAGAAGAGCTTGGATTTCACACGGAGAGCTTAGATATTTTGGGCGTTTACGAAGCTTCTGTATTTAGGCAAAAATAGTCCACAAAATCTTTAATCTAGCCTTGTAGTAATCAAATCGATCTTGATATAACCATATTGAGGTTGGCATCAGGTGGATGTTTCATAAACCCGGTCAGGTCTGAAAGGAAGCAGCCGTAGTGAAATTTTTCCAGGTTGTTGCCTGCCTCTTGAACTAAAATGATAAATAATAAAATATTAGCACTAAAATACAGACCTCAAGAATTTAACGATCTTATTGGCCAAGAAGTAATGGCTCAAACTATTACCAACGCTATTAAGCTAGGTAAAACTCCGAACGCTTACTTACTAACTGGAATAAGAGGAGTGGGAAAAACTACAACTGCAAGACTAATTGCGAAAGCACTAAATTGTATAAAAAAATTTGATGAAGGGGAAAAATGTGAGGCAGGCGAACATTGTCATTGCATAGAAATTGTAAGTTCTAGCCATATGGACATTTTAGAAATGGATGCCGCTTCTAAAACTGGGATCGATGATATTAGAGAACTAATTGAGAATGCTAGGTACAGCCCAACCAGCGCAAAGTTTAAAATATTTATTATTGATGAGGTACACATGCTATCAAAACAAGCCTTTAATGGTTTGTTAAAAACCTTAGAAGAGCCCCCTCCAAAATTAAAATTTATTTTAGCAACAACTGAAGTCAGAAAAATTCCAGTTACTATTCTTTCAAGGTGTCAAAGATTTGACTTAAAGAGAGTAAACCTCGAAAAACTACTTATGCATCTTAAAAATATTACTAAAAAAGAAAATGGAAGCATCTCAGATAGTGCGCTGCAACTAATTGCAAGAGCTTCAGAAGGTTCAGTACGTGATGCTATTTCTTTATTAGATCGAGCTTTAATTAGTCAAAGTATAAAAAATAAAGAAATTCAAGATCAAGACATAAGATTAATGTTGGGGCTTGCCGATAGAAGTAAGCTAATACTTTTATTTAAAGAAATTTTGTCAGGCAATCAAAAAGAAGCCATTAATCATTTAAGAGAATTGATTGACAGTGGACTCGATGCAAAAAATTTTTTAAATGATATTTTAGAAATACTTTATTTATTTAACAGAAGAATTAATCTAGGTCCTATCGAAAAAGATTTAATGATATCAGAATCTGAACTCCAGCTAATTGATAGCTACTCTAAAAATTTAGACACTCATGATTTAGGAATTTTTTGGCAGCTCACTATTAAAACAATGGAAGATTTAAAAATTATAGGAAATGAAAATTTAGCTTTAGAAATGTATATTATGCAGTTGATACACCTTAAAAATATCGATCAAAGAGAAGAAATTTTATCAGAATCTTTTTCAAATAGAGGATCTTCATTGTCAAAAGAAATTATACCAACAAAAGCTATAGAGCCAAATGATGCAGAAACAAAAAGTGCCTACAAAAATCAGCTTAAGAATACAAACCAAGTAAAAACTAACCCACTAAAAAGTTCAGAACTTCAGTCTGAGACTTTAAAATACTTAGACTTAAAAACATTTGAAGATCTAATTCAAGTTACCACAAAAGAAAAAGAAGTAGAGTTAAAATATGATCTAGAGAGAAATGTTAACTTGGTAAGTTTTTTTTCAGGAAAGATAAATATAACTTTTAATGAGAAACTTAATAAAAATTTTATTAAAAATTTAACTGAGAGACTACTGAAATGGACAGGAGAAAGATGGATCATCACCTTAAGTAAAGATCAAGGTGAGAAAACTTTTTATGAAAAGAATATTGCAAACAAAGAAAAAAAACTAAAAAAAGAAATGAATAGCGATTTAGTTAAAGATTTTGTTTTAGCTTTTCCCGATGCAAAACTTATTAGTGTTACGGAGGAGGAAGATGCCTGATTTTACAGACATGCTTTCAAAAGCAAAAGAAATGCAGGCTAAAATGAAAGCAGCTCAAGAATCTATTAAAAACATAGAAGTAGAAGGAGTAGCTGGAGGAAATCTGGTAAAAGTGACTTTAACCGGGGATTACGAAATTAGAGCTATAACCGTGAGTGAAGAAGCAAAAAAAGAACCAGGTGAAATTGTTAATGATTTAATTATAGCTGCTTACAACAACGCAAAAGAAAAATTAAAAAAAAAATCCTCAGAAGAATTGACGAAAGCAACAGGTGGGATAAATTTACCTTTTGATTTAAAGTTTCCTCTTTAAATGGACAATCAAATTCTAGCCATAGAAGAATTAATTAAGCTTTTTGCAAAACTACCTGGTTTGGGCCCTAAATCTGCAAAAAGAATAATTTTAAAATTAATTAACAATAAAGAAAGCATGGTTAAACCTTTAGCTCAATCATTAGCTAAAGTTTACAAAAGTGTAGTTAGATGTTTAAATTGTGGAAACCTTAAAATAATAGATCAGGTTTGTGTTTGTGAAGGAAAAAATACTTACGATAAAATTTGTGTAGTAGAAAATTTAGCTGATATGTGGGCCATAGAATCTTCAAGTATTTACAGGGGACACTTTCATATTCTAGGAGGCACCTTAAATTCAAATGAAAACTATGAGCAAAAAAATTTGTTAATTGACTCCTTGGTAAAAAGAGTTAAAAAAAATAGTCTCAAAGAGGTTATTATTGCCACGAGTGCAACTATTGAAGGTCAGACAACAGCACATTATATCGAGGATGCAGTTAAAAATGATAAGATTATAATTACTAAACTTGCCCAAGGCCTCCCAGTAGGAGGTGAGATTGAGCAATTAGATGATGGTACTCTTTACTCCGCCTTCAAAAATAGAGTTCCAGTAACAGAGGAATAAAAATTTTTATGACTGAACTATTTTTAAAAACTTTTATCTTTTATTTTATTGTTATTGATCCTATTGGCAGTACACCTCTATTTCTAGTTGTCACCGAACATCTAGATATAAAAGAAAAAATAAAAACAGCACTACACGGAACATTTATAGCAACACTTATTTTGTTATTTTTTGGATTACTGGGTAATAGCGTTTTGGCTTATTTAAAAATTTCTTTTCCAGCCTTCACAATAGCTGGTGGAATTATTTTATTTATTATTTCTCTGGAAATGCTTTTTGACAAAAGGCATCAAAGAAAAGAGGAAGATGTTAACTTTACTTCTGATAAACTGAGTATCTTCCCGCTCGCCACACCATTGCTTGCAGGACCAGCAGCAATAACATCAGTCATTGTGTCTGTAAGCGCTACTGGAAATGATATCTCTAAACAAGCTATAGGCATGCTTGCTTTGGTTGCAGCAACATTAACAACCTTTATTATCCTATTCCTTGCTGCGAAGTCAGAAAAAATAATCAATAAAAAAATTATAAGCGTGTTTTCTAGAATAGTAGCAATTGTTTTAGCTGGTTTAAGTATTCAATATATTCTAAATGGAATTAAAGCCTTTATAAATCTTTAATTTTTCTCTCTAACCTACGTTTGTGAAGTAATGGCTCTGTATAACCAGATGGCTGAAGCCGACCTTTAAAAACTAAGTCGCATGCTGCTAGAAATGCTATAGATTTTTCAAAATTTCCAGTCATTGGTTTGTAGTTTTTATCATTGGTATTTTGTTTATCAACAACTGTTGCCATTTTTTTCATAACGTTCATTATTTGGTCTTTTGTACAAATATTATGATGTAACCAATTTGCCATATGTTGAGAAGATATTCTGAGTGTCGCTCTGTCTTCCATTAAGCCAATATTATTAAAGTCTGGAACTTTAGAGCATCCAACACCTTGATCTATCCACCTCACAACATAACCTAAAATACTCTGAGCATTATTTTCTAGCTCTTTACTAATATCTTCTACTGACCAGTTAGGTCGATCTGCTAAAGGAATAGTTAAAATATTTTCCACCTTAGCTTTTACTCGTGATCTTAGTTCAGCTTGTTTTTTAAAAACATCTACTTGATGATAATGTGTAGCATGAAGAGTTGCTGCCGTCGGTGATGGAACCCAAGCGCAATTAGCCCCAGCCAATGGATGGCTAATTTTTTGAATCATCATATCTGCCATACGATCAGGCATTGCCCACATACCTTTTCCGATTTGAGCTTTACCTGACAATCCACAAGCTAAACCAATATCAACATTCCAATCTTCATATGTATTTAACCAAACAGACTTTTTCATATCTCCCTTAAAAATCATAGGTCCTGCTTCAAATGAGGTATGCATTTCATCTCCAGTTCTGTCTAAAAAGCCCGTATTAATAAAAACAATTCTTTCTTTAACTGCGCGAATACATTCTTTCAGGTTTATTGTGGTTCGTCTTTCTTCATCCATAATACCAACTTTAATAGTATTTTTTTCTAATCCCAAAACTTCTTCTACTTTACAAAAAATTGTATTTGTAAAAGCAACTTCTTCAGGACCGTGCATTTTTGGTTTTACAATATAAACAGAACCTGTTCTTGAATTTATTTTATTTTTAAAATCATGTTTCGCACACAAAACACTTACAAAAGCATCCATTATTCCTTCGGGAATTTCTGAACCGTCTTTTAAAATAATAGATGGATTTGTCATTAAGTGACCAACGTTCCGGGTTAACAACAATGCTCTACCGTGTAATTTTATTTTTTGACCATTAGTTCCTTCGTATGTTCTATCTGAATTTAGTTTTCTTATAAATTTTTTTCCATTTTTCTCCACCTCAGTTTGCAGAGTTCCCTTCATGATACCAAGCCAGTTCCTGTAACATATTACTTTATCTTCAGCATCGACCGCAGCAACTGAGTCCTCATTGTCAACTATTGTGGAAATAGCTGACTCAATAACAATATCACTTATCTTAGCTATATCTGTACTGCCAATTTTACTTTTCGAGTCGATAATAATATCCACATGTAAGTTGTTATTCTTGAGTAAAATAGATGATGGTTCTTCTTTAGTTCCATTGTAACCAATTAGCTGATCTACACTTTTAAGTGAAATATTATTAAGCGAGATTTTTGAAAGATTTTTCCAGCTTCCACTTGTTAATGGAAAAGTCTTATCCAAAAAGTTTTTGGCATATTCAATAACTTTATTTCCTCGAACAGGATTGTAGGAATCGGTCTTGGCTGCACCTTCTATTTCAGGAATTACATCAGTTCCATAAAGCGAATCATATAAACTTCCCCAACGAGCGTTAGCTGCGTTAATAGCATATCGTGCATTATCAATTGGAACAACTAGTTGAGGCCCTGCAATTTTCGCTATTTCGTTGTCTACATTTTTAGTGATTATCTGAAAATCATCTTTTTCTTCAACTATATAATTAATAGTTTTTAAAAATTTTATATACTCATCTCTTTTTATATTTTTACCTTTGTTAGCAAGGTGCCACGCATCTATTTTTTTTTGAATAACTTCTCTTTTTTCAAGCAAGGCTTTATTAATGGGTGCGAGTTCGTGAACAGCAGCATCAAATTTACCCCAAAACTCATCTGCATTGATATTTGTATCTGGGATCACCTCTTTATTTATAAACTCAAGCAATACAGAGCTTATAGTAAGGTTTCCTTTTTTAATTTTATTCACAATGTATCAAATCGTTCCAACATTTATTTTTATTATTCAAAAGCCTTACTTTTTGCAGAGATTATCTCTTTCTAAATTTAAACTTAAAAGATCTTATATTAAAACAAGTCTCTTCTGTGTTTTTATCAAACTTGACCTAGCTTTTGATTAAAGTCAATTAGTAAAACTATGACTATAATACTTGTCATTTTTATGACTTAATTGAATTCTATTAAAAAAGTAACTATATTAAAAAACTTATAAAATAATATGAAAAATTATTTAGAATTTGAAAAAGAAATTAAATCACTAGAAACAGACCTAGACAGTCTTAAAAGTCCGTTTGGTTCAGAAGGCATCTCAGAAGTTGACACTCAAAAAATTAGAAAAACAGAAGATGAGATTAATAATAAACTAAAATTAACTTATGAAAATTTAAATAGTTGGCAAAAAACCCTTGTTGCAAGACATGAAGATAGACCTAGAGCAAATTTTTATATAAAGAAAATATTTACAAGCTTTACAGCATTATCAGGAGACAGACTATTTTCTGACGATCAATCAGTGATAGCTGGTTTTGGTTTAATCGACAACAAATCAGTTCTAGTTATTGGACAAGAAAAAGGAGAAGATCTCACTAGTAGAATAGAAAGAAATTTTGGCATGATGAGACCAGAAGGATATAGAAAATGTATTAGATTAATGCAACTAGCAAATCGATTCCAGATACCTGTTATTTCTTTTATTGACACACCAGGGGCATACCCTGGTATCGGAGCAGAACAAAGAGGGCAAGCGTCAGCTATCGCAACTTCAATAGAATGTAGCATGTCACTTAGCGTTCCAAATATATCTATTATTATAGGAGAGGGCGGCTCAGGAGGAGCTGTTGCTTTAGCATCATCTAATAAAGTTATTATGTTAGAAAATTCAATATACTCTGTGATCTCACCCGAGGGGTGTGCCTCTATTTTATGGAGAGATCCAAGCAAGTCCTTACAAGCAGCTGACGCAATGAAACTTACATCAAAAGATTTATTAGACCTTGCTATTATAGATGAGATTATCAAAGAACCGTTAGGCGGAGCACATCGTGATACAGAAAGCATAGCTAAGGATGTCAAACAATCAATTATAAAGAACTTAAGACATTATGAAAGCTTCTCAAGAGATGAAGTATATAACGACAGAAAAAATAAATTTTTAAAAATAGGAAGAAATAAAGGTCTCGTAAAATCTGACAACCTTACAGATAGTAATTTTGGGTACAAAGATTCTTTTCTTTCAAAAAGGAAGAGAGAATTTGATAGCAATAAATATTTATATTATAGTTTATTGGCAGTGGCTTTAACCGTATTAATTACGCTATTTAGTGTTGCATAATAGACAATAAAACAGACATTATTTTTAGAGAGGCAAACACTCCTTGACATAACAAAGCTAAGTCTATTAAAGATGCAAAGTTAGTGAATATTTACTAATTAAAGATAATAATAAATAAGGATAAGAAAGCAATATGAGCACACTAAAAGGAAAAGTAAAATGGTTTAATGGCACTAAAGGTTACGGCTTCATAGAACGAGACGACAAAGAAAAAGACGTGTTTGTTCATTCATCAGCTGTTAGAGACGCCGGTTTAAAGTTTTTAAACGAAGGCGATGAGCTAACTTTCGAAGTTGAGAATGGAGACAA
>Ga0307986_10003259_pt1 | contig 11340 bp, 14 predicted proteins | sample EllFjometageno82_FD_203170 | JGI IMG/M metagenome (GOLD analysis project Ga0307986, IMG submission 203170) | Marine microbial communities from Ellis Fjord, Antarctic Ocean - #82 | ecosystem: Environmental > Aquatic > Marine > Unclassified | place: Southern Ocean | collected 2014-10-09
ATCGCCACCACATTCCTCGCAATATACTGCAATTGGTTGATTGCCGATGTTGCTACAAGAATTACAGCATTTTATTTCTTCGCCATCTGCGGAGAATGATTCCGCACCAAAAATAATCTCCCATTCCACTTTGACTTGATAATTGTTTCCATTTGAATCAATCATCCATTCGGGTTCATCTAATAATAAATCCCCCTCCGATGGAACGGTTTTCGCCACTTTGGAAATAGAGTCCATAACTGCATCTTCAACATCCGAGCGAAGCCAATCATCCAATTTTGCATCAGCAGGTATCGTTTCCCACTTGAATTCCAAACCAACATCAACAGGAATTTCTTTCCCGCCTTCGGCGGAGAATGATTCTGCCGACTTAGTAACAATATAACTATCTTCGGAAAGGGCATTAAAATATTCGCTTTTATGAGAACATTCGCTACAATAACCTTCGGCATTAAGTGGTTTTATAATTCCGCATACATCGCAATCGTCATCATCTTCGCCATCGGCGGAGAAAGATTCCGCACCATGCCCACACATTGTATCTTCTTTGGTTGGTTCAGTCCTCCCATACTTCTTTCTAATATGACTCCTTCTTATTTTCTTTTCGTTTCCACAAGCACAATGTTCAAGACATTTTTCACAAGTCATACAATCCCATGTTTTTGTGCATGAATTTTCGGCGGAAAACCACTCCTTCCAATCACCATCACTTTGAATAACTGCGTGACAATCCCTGCAAGAGAAGCCCCACTCCTTCATATTGTTTGGTATGGTGCAATCGGAATTGACTTCATTATGTTCACCCGGTTTGAATTTAGTATCACAAGCCATACACCACCAATGAGTAGTAACCATATTTTTGTGATTACAATTATTTTCGGCGGAGAATTCTAAATCATCAAAATTATGATTTTCAAGAACCAACCCACAATTTTGACAGAATATGTAAGGTTTATCTGCACCTAATTCTGTATTTTGGAATGGATTAGGATTCTTACAACAATGATATGAATAGTCACTAATGTATTTCTTATCGGAATACCACTTTTTCGCTTCTTTAGTAGTCATATTTGCAGGTGGGCGTTTTGCTCTTTTTCTTTTGCGGATGCTTTCAACCACAGAACCATCTGCGGCGAATGATTCTGCATCTAAAACACCTTCATATTCAACCTGTTCATCATCATTAGAAATAGTAACTTGGACACTTTCCATGTCGTCATCATCATCTTCAAGTTCAACAACACCGACCATATCGCCAACATTGTTTGTAATCATAGCCGAATCATCACCTAATGTTTCAAGTTCTGCACTAAAAGATTCATTAGAAGGCTCGGCAGGAGCAGGAACAAGGGCAGGTGTCACATCCATAGGGGAAGAGGGAGAAGGAGTGCCTACAAGCGATTCTTCGGCTGAAAATCCGTATTTAGCAAACACTTCTGCCTTTACTGTTTTAGGCAAACACTTCTTTCCATTATGCTCTCCATAAAGAACCCGTCTTTTAGAGCCACCTTTAGAAGTAACATATTCGCCACGAACAATAGTCGCTTGGACTTTAGTTTTTGAAGATGGACAATACATTTCCATAGTAGGCATAAACATTAGTTATTGTTGCGACTATTTAATAGTGATTAAATAAACATGAATAAACATGAAAATAAACATCACCAAAGGGAATCATGTGCTTTGGAATTCGGTCTAAATGAAACTGCTTCTTGGCCAAAAGCCGAAATATTTCCCCCGAATATTGAAGGTTGATGTGCTGTTGATAATTCAGCACTTAAATAATCTAATCTATAATCATTTTTCTGTGATTCTGCCGCTTTTGTTTCGGCTTCTTGTTTATCTGCTTCGGTTTCTTCTAATGCTTCTTGAGCGTTGTCAAGTAGTGTATCGTATTTAGAAGTAACTTCTTGTGCTGATAATCCCCTATTTAATCGCCCTAATGCAAATCCGAGGGGTAAAAATCCACCGACCATCATAACTAATGGAGCAAACCCATCAAACATTTGTCCGTTATTTTTAAGTTTATCATAACCAACAATTGCGAAAGAAGCGGCGGCAAGACAAAATGGCAGGATTGTAAGTGAATCTTTAGATTCTATTTGGAAGGGGGATTTGACAGGTTCAACACCATCATCCCCATCTTCGGATTCACCATTTAATATTTTGTCCCGCATTTCTTGGAGATTGAAAAGAGAGTCCATAGTAATACATTCTCCGTTCCGCTATTTAAAGACTAAGAAAGAAGACTACTTCATTCATTTCCAATTCCTCGCCCCGAATAGTTTTGTCCGAAGGAGGCATTAGTGTAAGCGGCGGCATTCATCCAAGAAGCACCATCAATAAGAGCAGACAAATTATTTTCTGCACCACCAAGAGGATAAGCAGTTTGTCCAACATAAGAACCGAATCCCGAAACAGGGGATGCGAGTGGAGTAATAATAGGGATAGATGTGCCACCCGAATTGATTGGTATTTGATAAATACGGTTTCCACCGATTAATAAATCGCCATTGTCATTTACTCCGGTGTCAGCACCAAATACATTTTTAATTTTATCATCAAAAACAAGGTATAGTGCAACCGCAATCGCACCGCCAATTAGAAGGTTTGTCTTATCCATTTCATTCACCACGATTTAACATTTCTCCGAACAGTGCCGTTATTGCCATTCCTGCAATACCGAACATAGCCGCACCTGTAAGCAAACCTGCGCTTAGTTTAGCACCTGTTACGAATGGCTTCTCAAGAGCATAGTCGGCCTCAAGAGTCTCGGAATGGAATGGTGTTCCATTATAGACGAAATCTTGTTGTCCGACGATATTACCATCACCATTAGGAACAAACTCGGAATCCATTGTCATAACATCATCGTATTTACGACCCATACTTGAATGGCCTTTATCCATAGAAGATGCTTCATCTCGGCGGCTTTTCATAGATTGACTATGTTGGCCTTGATTACGCATTCCCATTGACTCATCCATCTTATCATCATATCCTTGAGCATTATGGGTTATAATACGACCATTACGCTTACGAGCAAACATTTTTCCTTTGCCCCCCTTAGTGAACATGGCTTTTGATTCAGCACCAAACAAATTAGGTTCGGAATTTGTTGGAGTCATTTGTGGGGATGAAGATAGTGGGTCATTAGAAGGTGCATAAGTAGCCGCATCGCCTTCTGCATTATGAGTTATAATACGACCATTACGCTTACGAGCAAACATTTTTCCTTTGCCACCCTTAGTGAACATTGATTTGGATTCAGCACTCATCTTTAAACATCCACATCCTTCTGCATTATGTTCAGCACAAAATAGTGTTGGTTCTGCATTAGTTGGAGCCATACGAGGTGATGAAGATTGTGCTTCATTAGAAGGTGCATAAGTAGCCGCATCGCCTTCTGCGAAATATTGGGTAACTCCATGTCCAAGAGGGGCAGGAACAATAACGGAGGAAACTCCACTAAGGTTTTCTAAAGTTGCATCGTCGCCGCCCAATGATTCTGCATTGTAATTTCGTGCGGTTTTATAATCATTGACAGTTGCCATGATGTTAATTTATCATTCCCGCTATTTAAAGAATCGGTTTAACAAATAAGTGTTTTTATTGGAGTGTCTTTATCCACCATGTAATAGAGTCCTGCCCGTTCTCCAAATTGTTTTTTAACAATTCCCTTTTTTACAAGATAGGTCATTTGTGCCGCAACCGAATTTTTACGAAAAGACCGCCTATAATTCTGTTCAAGGTCGTAACGAATCTGTTCGGCGGATAATTTGTTATCCATATTATGTCTTAAATGCTGAATTATAGACAGACGCATTCTTTTATTGCCGCCACCACCTTTTGATTTACGCCCACGATTTGCCGCAATTTGACAGTCACGCCCACAATATAATAGATTATTAGAGCCTTGTGTTCTTTTTAATGTTATGGAAGTTCCACACCAATAACAATTAACTTCAATCGGTTCTGCCGTTTCTTCATCCTTTGTTTCAAAACAATATCGGGAACAAAAATCACGATTCAAACTAAATATTCCGCCTCTCTCACAATAGCACATAATTACAGGTGGAGATAAACACCTATTTAATAGTGCATCCCTGCCGAAGCGGAATTACTTGACTCATGGAAATTATATTGTTGCCTTTTTTCAGCAACATATTTAGCCCTATCAAGAATCAATTTTCCACTTAAAGTTACATCATTTTTATATTCATTATCCTCTAATGCAACCATGTATGATAACATAACTATTTCCTTCAAATGCGCCCCTGCCATCCCATCAGTTATATTAATTAAAGATTTAAAATCAATTTTATCATGTTTAATATCTCTTAAATATCTCTTTAAAATTGTCTTCCTCAATTCTCCATCGGGCAATCCCAAATCAAGGCGAATATCAAAACGACCCGGCCTATCAATCAAAGCCTTATCCAAATGTTTAGGATAATTTGTAGTAGCAATAGTAATAACACCATCATTCTTCTCAACACCTGCAAGACAATTCAAGAATTCACCTAATAAGGGGGAATCCCCACCGCTTTCTCGGTCTGTTGTTCCAAGAGTGTCAATATCCTCCACGACCACGATTGAAGGCGATAGAGAACGGGCTAAGTTATACATTTCAACAATCTCCCCTCTTGACTTTATACTATCCGAAGTAATGTAAATTAAAGTGCAATCCATTTGCGACATAATCGTATTACATAACAATGTTTTGCCTGTTCCCGGAGGCCCTGTTACCAAAACACCCCTACTCAAAGGTAATCCTTTTTCTTTAAAGGAATCAATATTGTCAATAAATTTAGTTATGTTTCTTTTTATTGAGGCTCTTTGAGAATCAGTTAAAATAATATCGTTCCATGTAGTTGATTCATAATCTAAGAATTTTAAATCACTATTAAATTTAGAATTTTTAAGAATCCCTTTCGTTATGTGATAAGTATTAAAATTTTCAATAAATGTGGAAACCGAAGATGTTGTATCATCATAAGCAATCCTTACATCAATATTTATACCATCAACAGGGAACATAGAAATAACGAATTTTTCATTACCAATTTTGCTCTTTATAAAATATGTAGTTTTGATTGGGAATGAAAAGTTACCTGTGGGATATTCAAAGTGTTTAGAAACTATTGCGGAATGTTCCATCTTCTGCCGAGTATAATTATGATTTTTAACAATAATAAAATCCTCTTTCAAATAAGAATCTAAATCATATAATAAGGAAGGGACTTTTTCCTCTTCCCACCATTCAAACTCTTCTTCTTCTTGACCGATTGGTAATTCAAGAAATTCACACGCCTCTTCATCATATAATGTTCTTGGCTCTTGAGTGTCCTTCATAACCGTTTTAAAAAATGCCCGAACCTGTTCGCTGTCAAAGGGGATTTCACAATCACCAAGTGGGGTTTTAACAGTAATCGCTATGGGCATCTCATCCATAATAATTAATTGTATTATATCCTATTTATATGTTGAATATCTGTGTTCTATTAACACCCTTAACAGTCTCTAAAAGCGCAATCCAATCCTTCTTCTTTATGTCCTTTGGTTTATCACCGAGAATTGGTCGTGGATGTTCACTTAAAAACAAATCGGAATTTTTAGAAAAAATCGCCTGTATGTCCTCTTCAAAGGCAGGAGATTGTGAACCCCTACTTGTTGTATTTTCTGCACCAATATGATGAAAACCACTGATAACAGGAACAGTTTCAAACTGTCTTTTATTATTTCCTTTACGAGGGTCGCCAATAATTCTCATCCAACATTCAGTATCTTCAAGAATGCTGTATCTTGAATCAAAACCGCCGACTTCCTCAAACGCCTTTCTCTCAACAACGGATGTAGTCGGTGAAGGGGGGTGTCCAAAGAACCAATAATAAGAATATTGTGGATAAGTTTTTAAAAAATAATCTTGTTCGTAGTAGCCATATAAGCCTTCCATTTTATAGACTTCGCCGGTTTTCGCTGATTCTAATTCATAAATACAATCACACACTGATGACCACATGGCAGTTTCTTTTGGTGATTGTTCAATGGCTTGTCCCATCTCTTTAAGATGATGTTTATACCACCAATCATCACCATCTAAAAATGCAAGATATGGTTGCTCGCCCATAAAGGATATTTGATTTCTTGCCCCGCCGACTCTTTTAAATGACTTTATATCCTGTTCAACATAATTAAAATTATATGACTCCACCAACTCTTTACTTTCGTTGGTTGGCTTTCCATCACAAACCCATACAGTATAATTATCAACACTTTGATTTGATACAGAATCAAAACATCTTTTTAACAATGTTTTTTCAACATTATAAATTGGTATTATAATATCAAACATAAATCAGTCCTCTAAAATTTCCCAAGTCATAACAACTTTAAAATCCTTACCTTCAAAAAATGTTTCATTTGATTCTCCCGATACAATGTGGTGAGTCATCACTTCATTTGCAGTTTCTATTAACTCATAAAGTATATCAAAATCATCATCAGTAAAAGATTCTAATGCGGGTGCATATGGAGAAAACCCTAAATTATCATAAGCAATTTTATTACCTTTTGTGAATATTAGGTTTCCTTTATGATAAACATTCATGGCGGCGAAGATGTTTTCTTCATAGCCTATGAAGTGTAATAGATGATTTGTTTTCTGCTGTAATTCGTAATGTTCCATATCACAAGGAGATTTAAAACTTGACTTAGACCATAGATTATAAAAAGCGACTTTATTAAAATCAGTATTTACATTAAATACAGACCCAAAGGAAACATTAGAATAATATCCAATAGTTCCATAGTTATCGTTCATTTCGCACCAAATGTCCCAAGCCATGTTTATGACTATGTGTGACGGGGTAATAAAGGTTGTTGATAATCAGTCCTTAAAAAGACATAGCAGACTGTGATTGGATAAGAGTTCTCTTATACCAATCCACATTACCCGGATTGATTGAGATTCCCATTTCCAATAACTTGTTTGCGATGAGCGCATCCGGCCCGTCGTAAAGAGTATATTTACAGAAACATTGTAGGGTTGCGAACAGTGTGCTGTTGTAAAAAGTAGTAAGCACATCAAAAACCTGTCCCGGAAGCACATATACATCGGGGTATAGGCTGAAAGATGGCTGATAGTGTAGTGAGCGAGGGTATGGGGAAGCAGTTCCCGGAATACCATCGTTTCCAACATTGTCGGGGTCAAGGAAGTAATCGGTTGTGTTGATTCTAACTTGGACATAGGCTCTTGGGCCTGTGATTCCGTTAATTGTTCCGCCGCCTCTATATGTGGCTCTTGCGAGCGAGGTTGAGAAGGAGGAAGGAGTTACAGCAACATCTTCAATTACGATAAATTGGGTCGCTGTTGTTTCGGCAGGTTTGGTAATATTATTGCCCAATCCACCGATAAAAATACTTATTCGTCTTCCTGCATTTCCCGCCGCAACTGCTGTTCCACGACTACCATCCCATTCATATATTTGACTTCTCATACTCATATCATTCAACTCCATTATACATTGTTTTTTTTACTATTTAAAAACATCACTATCTGTCATCCACTGAATGGAGAAACAGGCTAATAAAGGGTGTGAATCCGATACTTCGCCCATTTCCCATTTAGCCTTACGGCTGTGGAATTAGGTAGCGAGGTTTCCCAAGAAATCTTTCCTTAATAACTGCTTTAAACAGTCATAGCGGATTGAGATTGGATAAGTGTTCGCTTATACCAATCAACATTTCCCGGATTGATTGAAATTCCCATTTCTAACAACTTGTTTGCGATGAGCGCATCCGGCCCGTCGTAAAGAGTGTATTTAACAAACGCTTGAAGTGTTGCGAAGATAGTGCTGTTGTAAAAGGTGGTTAATACATCAAACACTTGTCCCGGAAGCACATAAACATCGGGGTAAAGACTGAAAGAAGGTTGGAAGTTCAGTGAGCGAGGGTATGGGGAAGCAGTTCCCGGAATACCATCGTTTCCAACATTGTCGGGGTCAAGGAAGTAATCGGTTGTGTTGATTCTAACTTGAACATATGCTCTCGGCCCACTGATTCCATTAGCGGTGCTAAGTCCTCGGTATGCCGCAGTATCAAGAGATGATGAAAGAGCAGACGGAGTTACAGCGACATCTTCAATTACGATGAATTGAGTTGCAGTTGTTTCAGCAGGTTTGGTGATGTTGTTACCTAATCCACCGATAAAAATACTGATGCGTCTTCCTGCATTTCCCGCCGCAACTGCGGTTCCTCTTGCGCCATCCCATTCGTATATTTGACTTCTCATACTCATATCAAACACTTCCTGCGGTAGCGGCAACTGCACTTCTTTGTTGTTGTTCAATCAAAGTGCGCTTATACCAATCAACATTGTTTGGATTGATTGTTACACCAAGTTCCAACAACTTGTTTGCGATAAGTGCATCCGGGCCGTCGTAAAGAGTGTATTTACAGAATGCGGCGACAACTTCTGTATCAGTAGCAGATGAAGCGGTGCGTTGGCTGTAAAGAATTTGGAAAACCTGTCCCGGAAGAACATAAACATCGGGGTAAAGGTCAAAAGACTTCAAAAGATTGTCACTTCCACCACTTGTGGATGCAGACCCTCTTGGGTAAGGTGAAGCAAGTCCCGGAACACCAACTTGGTCAGTAACATCGGGATTTTGGAAGTAATCTGTTGTATTGATTCTAACTTGCACAGCACCGCCTAAGAAAGGCGAAGTAGCAATATCTTCAATTACAATAAATTGAGTTGCAGTTGTTTCAGCAGGTTTGGTGATGTTGTTACCTAATCCACCGATGAAAACATCGTATTCAGTGTTGGCGACTACTGCAACAGGAATATCATCTGTTGCTCGGCGTAGTGCGCTTGTTTTTCCGCTTGGGGCAAGGTTTGCCCATTCATATACTTGGCTTCTCATAGACATAATTTCATCTCCATTGTTTGTCACTTGGACAATATTATATTGTTTTTTTGACTATTTAAAGAATAGCCCTATTTTCATTATAATTATCAATTTTTCGTTTATTAACTCCTATAAAATGCAGTAACTATATTCATAGACTTGTCACCTTAGAATCGCCCCTTAGATGAGCAACAATGCCCCCCCATTAAGTAAAAATGCGTTTTTAATCCACTGTATTGCCATATTCTCGGCACTATCTATTGAAATGAAGTCCTCAAAAAGTCCTAACAGACTATTCCAAAGATTACCGAAGAATCCGCCACTTACATAATTTTCCTTCGGCAAAGGTGATTCGGAATTTAACCACAGTGAAACCTGTTCCTTTGTTTCCTCATCATTAACAAGCATCATAGTATCAACAGCAAGAACCCTCATGTAATCACCCCTGCAAGTGTTTAAGGCAGGTAAATACAAATGACAATAACCATAGTAATCATCTTCATTAACGCCATAATCGGAATCCCAAGCACTTATGTTCAACATCATTTGAGAATAAATGTGGTCGTCAATATTTAGATTGACCGTAGCATTCGCCATATAACCCGAATGATTATGTGTCCTCATGTCAAAAAGAGGAGTATCAATAATTAAAAATGGTTCATCGGGTTGATTCTTTTGAATATCCATCAATTGTGTCGCCACCATCAATACTGTGTAATTCCGTTCAGCATCACCAAAGGGTTCAATATCATATTCATCAAAAACCCCATCATTATCATCATCTATATCGCAAACATCACCAATAGAATCATTATCATAATCAAGATTTGTATTGTCGGGGATTCGTGGACAAAAATCGGCATTATTGCCCCACCCATCACCATCTGTATCTGTGTCTTCATTAGAGTCTAATGGGAATGCGTCGGAATAGTCATTAATACCATCACCGTCTGTATCGGGTAATGTATTTTCAACATATATCACATCATCATTTGAAGAAAAGGGTTCTGCAACAGTCGTAAGCATAGTAGCAAGCATAAATAAAAATACGGCTTTATTTTCCATATTTGTGGCGAGCCGAAGAGTAGTATTTATACTTTTCTATGCTATCACCATATTGTGCATAAGTTAATATATACACAATCTATGCCCTTTAAAAAATTAAAATTAAAATTAATTAATCCCATGAATACATGGAATGTTAAAACCTATTTAATATTAAACTTCTGCTTCAATAGATAGGGGGTCAAAGCCTGTTAAGACAGCAACACCAAGAAGAAGAGTTATAAATCCGCCGACCCGTAACAAAGTAATGTCACCGATTAGAGGGGCTGAAAACAAGACTGTATTCAAAACATCGCCAAGTATATTACCACCAACAGCAGTAACTACACCGACAATAACAAGAGAACCACCAATAGTGGTTTTATTTAGTAGCATTCCTTTAATATCCATAATAATCACCTATTTATCCAAGTAAAACGCAAGCACCTGCAAGCGTTAAAAATCCACCGAGAATAGTTTGAACACCGACTCCCTTTATTGCAGGAATATCAAGCATTCCGAGAATAGGTTGATTTGGAGTCATTACCATGTGAAGACCGCCAACCAAAGTTGCGACACCGACTAAGGTAGTGTGTCCATTCATCCAATTACAAATCCCATTTATCATATTATTCATCTCCATTTTTTAAGATTACATAAAACGGTTTGCGAGAACACAAGCACCGACTACGACACCGACTGTTCCTGCTACCATTCCAACACTAAGAGGGCCAAATCCAACATTCATAATGCCGCTTGCCTTTCCAAAGTGAGCCAAGCCGAGAATTAGCACCGAAGCACCTACTACAACTTGTCCGTTTTCTGTTCCTGTCCAATTACATACTTGTTTAAACATATTATTCACCTATTTATTGTCCTATTACCGAACCATGACCTTCTGCACCTGCAACGAAATTGCCGATGAATCCTGTTTGGTTGGAATCTGCATACCATTGAGTTACTCCACGACCCGAATCTCCTGCGGAGGGCATCATGTATGACTCAATAATGTCACGCTCACCTTGTAATTGAGGTGTGTTTTGAGCCGCACCTGTTACTGTAACATCATACATAGTGGTTGTGAGTGGGCGGTCTGCCATTGAAGTGCTACCAACAACATTTGCCATTGACTTGTCACCTGTTGAAGTGCGGTTTCCGAAAGCATCTGTTGAATCCATAAAAGACTTCATAGAACCTGTCTTGGTTGGTTCTGCACTGTTTGCTTGGTCTGCGCCAAACCATTGTGTTACACCATGACCCATTAGAGGTTCTTCACGCACTGAATCAATATATGACCCTTCTTGGCGTTGAGCGATTTGGACTTGAGGTGATTGAACACCTTCTGCGCCGTAATCTTGAGTAGGTTGGTAAGAGGTTCTATCAA
>Ga0307986_10003260_pt1 | contig 11332 bp, 10 predicted proteins | sample EllFjometageno82_FD_203170 | JGI IMG/M metagenome (GOLD analysis project Ga0307986, IMG submission 203170) | Marine microbial communities from Ellis Fjord, Antarctic Ocean - #82 | ecosystem: Environmental > Aquatic > Marine > Unclassified | place: Southern Ocean | collected 2014-10-09
ACTTGGTAAAAAAAGACATGTTAAAATAGATATATCTTAATTTTTTTTAATTTTTTCTAAAGTTCTTGTTATAAATCTTGGTGTTAATGTTTTAATCGGATTTACAGTGGTTTTTATGTTTTCTGGGAAACCTTTAATCTTGAAACTAACACCAAAAACACCTTCACCAGCTTTTTTTCCTATAAGTATATTTCCTATTAACGGGATTGATGCAATTGATCTGTTTATAGTTGTTGCTGGCACTAACGTGCCTCTTAAGCTAATTAATTTTTTGTTTTCTATATATCCGTCCATTAGAAATGAGATTGCAGGACCAATTGCATACATCTCATCAATGGTCATTAATCTTTTTTTATTTGAAAATTTCATTTCAAAGTTTGTGAATCTTATACCTTCACCCGTTAATAGGTCTGCTATACCCTGTAATGAAGCTAGAGTTAATAATTTTGCTAAAACTGGCACTTCCTGTACTTTAAAATTATCAATTGATAATACTGAATTTGAAATACCATTTATTTCGTCAGAATAAAAATGTAATACACCTTCTTCAAATCCTTTTATAAACTTATATCTTTTAAGTAAAGGTTTGGGATATCCTGAAAAAAAAGTAGTAATTTTATGATTATTTTCGTCAGTATTGATAGTTAAGGTTAATTTTTTTTTATTAAAAAAAGTAGAATCTAATCTTAGTTTATTTATTTTGTTATCTATAAATGTTATATTTCCTGAAAAATTATCTACGATTGTAGAACCATCAATATAAACTTTATTAATTTCTATATTTATATTTGAATTAAGATTTTCAAATATAGAAAAATCTTCATTTGTTTCTTCACCATTTAATAATTCATCAATTAAATGGGTTGCATCAAAACTTTGTCCAGTAATATTATAATTTTTTTTACTTTTTTTTAAATTAATTTGATTTTTAATCTTATTATTATTTGTATATTCAAAATTAAAAAGATCTAAATCAATAATTTTAAATTTCTCATTTAAATTTAATTTTTCAATTAAAAAACTGTTATCATTTTCTTTAAAAGAAATTAAATCAAACTTAATTTCATTACTTTTTCCATACCTGCCTTTTAATGTAATTAGTGAGGTCAAATCTTCTTTTTTTTTATATTGTAATTTTTCAATTAAAAAAGAGTTTTCATTAATATTAATACTTGTGTCAAAAGTATATTGATTTTTTCTTTTAATCATTTTGTAGCTTAGTGAATCTGTCTTATCGTTAATTATAATCTTGCCCTTACCATTAATGTCTAATTGATTTTTTTTATAATTTATAAATATTTTATGTTTTTTTAATTTTATTAAACCTTTAAAGCTTGGTAAATACTTCTTAAGATCTGATGAATTATTTTTATAGTCAAGGTTTTGTAAATTAATTATTGATTTTAAATTGAAATCTTTAATCTTCAATTTTTTGCTTAAAGTAAAATCAAATTCATTATCTGAACTAAAATTTATATTTTTTATATTGAAGCTCTTAAAGTTTTCTCCTAATAGTTTATTTAATAATTTTGAATTATTATTTGTTTCACTGCTTACCAGCCTTCCATTAATTAAAAATTGATTATTTTTTTCTTTAATTTCTATGGCTGGGGATGATAATTTTAGCTGATTAAACGTACCTTCAATATCTTCTAAAAAGTATTTTTTGTCTTTAATTGTAAAAAGTAAATTTATATTTTTGACTTTATCTTTACTAAAAAAATCTAATTTTCCTTCTTTAATAAAACCTTTTATTTCATAATCTTTTTTTATTTTTCCACTTTTATCAAAATTTAAATTGATATCTCCTACTAAAAATCCATCTTTAACAATTTTATTCAATATAAATAGTTCTGCTGAATTCTTAAATGATTTAGCAAAACGAATAATATTATTAAGTTTAATTGCTTTTGTTGAAATTTGTAAATCATCTATTGAAAACTCATTTTTAATAAACGATTTGAGAGATATATTTGTTTTTATATATTCTAGCTCTAATTTGTATTCATTAAAATTTATTTTAGGTTTATATGTTTTAACATTAATTGATAGATTGGATGGAATTAATAAAAATTTAACACTTTTTAATTCTAAATTTATTTTATCATTAATATTTAAAATTTCTGTTTTGATTTTTTTGTTAAACTTTTCAGTTTCAATACCAAAAACACTTAAATAAAAAATTATAAAGATTAATAATGATAATAGAACTAGTAAAATTTTAATTATTTTTTTAATCATTTTATTTTATATAGTGAACTTTCTAAGAAGGCGTCAATTTCTCCATCCAATACTTTGTTAGGGTTTGAGCTTTCGAAATTTGTTCTGTTATCTTTAACTAATCTATAAGGGTGTAAAACATAAGATCTTATCTGGTGACCCCATCCTATTTCGGATTTAGACGACTCAATATTTTGAGACTCTTGTTCTCTTTTTTTTATTTCAAAATTATACATTCGTGCTTTAAGCATGTTCATACAGGTTTCTTTATTTTTGTGTTGAGATCTTTCATTTTGACACTGAACTACGATTTTTGATGGTATATGTGTAATCCTTACGGCACTATCTGTTGTGTTCACATGCTGTCCTCCAGAACCACTAGATCTATAGGTGTCAATTCTTAAATCTTTTTCTATTATCTCGATATCAATATTTTCATCTACGACTGGATAAATCCATACACTTGCAAAACTAGTATGTCTTCTAGCACCTGAATCAAATGGAGATATTCTTACTAGCCTATGAATTCCAGATTCTGGTTTTAACCAACCGTAGATATAGTCTCCTTCAATTTTTATTGTTGATGATTTTATTCCAGCTTCATCACCTTTATGTTCACTTATTAATTGAGATTTAAAACCTTTATTAACTGACCATTTTAAATACATTCTTCTCAGCATTTCTGCCCAATCCTGACTCTCAGTGCCTCCAGCACCAGCATGTATTTCTATATAACAATCTAAAATATCGTTTTCATTCGAGAGAAAACATTTAATTTCATTTTTTTTTGTTAAAGTCTTTAATTTTTTAACATTTTCTAAAATTTCTTCTATTACAGTTTTATTGTTTTCTTCATAAGCTAATTCATTTAATTCATCCAGATCTTTTAAAGATGTAACAGAGTAATTATGAGAATTAATTAGATCTTCATGTAGTTTTTTTTCTTTAATAATTTTTTGTGAATTTAATTTATTTTGCCAAAAATTAGGTTGTAATATTTCTTTATTATTTTTTTCTAAGATAGAATATATATTACTTTTCTCAAAGATACTCCTTAACTCTTTGATTAATTTTATCTATTTCACTTTTATGATTTAAATATTCTGTTTCCATTAATAGAACTTTAATATATTATTGTTTTTTAATCTATTGTTAATTTCTAAATTTGCCAAACTTTTACCTCCTATGGCATTCTTTTTATATGACTCGATGATTGTTGTTTTAGATTCAAATTGTGCTTTTTGACCAGTTAAAGGATCTACAATCATCATCAAAATATTATCCGCAACCTTAAAAGGTCTTGCTTCCTCTTTTTTTATTCCTTTTTTTATAAAATCTTTAAATATTGGTAATGCAGCTTTTGCTCCCGTTTCATTTTTACCTAGCGGCCTTGGGTTATCTGAGCCTACATATACGCCTATAGCAAGTTTTGAAGTAAAACCAATAAACCATGCATCTGTATTATTATTTGTTGTTCCTGTTTTTCCACCTATATCCAATTTAAGATCTCTTAGATTTTTTCCAGTTCCCCTCCTTACTACACCTTCTAATATCGATGTCATTTGATAAGCTGTTTCTTCGGAAAATATTTGAGGAAATTTGTCTTCAATTTTTGGATATTCATTACTTAAAAAAGATATTTTATTACAGTCTGAACATTTTCTTGTCTCACTATTAAATATTGTATTACCTTCACTATCTTGAATTCTATCTATCATTATCGGTTTAATTAATTTGCCTCCATTAACAAAAGAACAATAAGCTGAGGTTAATTTTAATAACGTGGTTTCTGCCGATCCAAGTGAGATTGATAAAAGTTCACTTGGGCTATCATATATGCCTAGCTGTTCGGTAAAATTAACTATTTTTTTTAAACCAAGGTCTTGTGCTATTCTTATAGTCATTAAATTTCTAGATTTTTCTAAACCTATTCTTAGTGTTGATGGCCCATAAAATTTTTTCCCATAGTTTTCAGGCTTCCACATTTTTAGATCCAAACCTTGCTCTAAAACTAACGGAGCATCTAGAATTAATGTCGAAGGTGTATACCCATTTTCTAATGCTAGAGCATATATAAAAGGTTTAAATGCAGACCCTGGCTGTCTTGATGCTTGTGTAGCTCTATTAAATTCACTTTTTTTGAAACTAAATCCACCACTTAAAGCAACAACTCTACCTGTAAATGGATCCATCACTACAATACTGCCATTAATTTTAGGCAATTGTCTTAATGAAAAATTATCTTTATCAATATTTTCTACATAAACAATATCACCGAGTTTAAATATTTTATTGATCTCTTTTTTAGTCCAAGACATATCGTTATATTTTATAGATCCTTTTGATCTATTCTCAGTTTCAATTTTGACAGAAAATTTTTCTATTGATGTTATTATTGCTAACTCCCAATTAATTGATTTTTCTAATTTAAATTTTTCTAAATCATTTGACCATTTAGTTGAATATTTTCTATTTAATATAGGTCCTCGCCAACCTTTCCTTTTATCATAACTTATCAATCCATCTCTTAAGGATTGTGTTGCAATTTTTTGTAAATTTAAATTAATAGGAGTGTTAATATTTAATCCTTGTTTATATACTTTTTCATAACTAAATTTATCAATTACATTTTTTCTTATGTCCTCAACATAATAACGAGTATCTTCTAAAAATATTTTTTTTCTTTTTTTTAATAAAATCTCGTTATTAATAAATTCCTGATAATCTTTTTTGTTAATATAATTATTTTGAAGTAAATTTTGTAATACTAAATTTCTTCTAAATTTAGCTAATTTAATATTTTTATAAGGATTATATCTACTTGGTGCTTTAGGTAATGCTGCGAGCAGTGATGCTTCGTTATAGTTTAATTCACTAATGGGTTTGTCAAAATATTCTAAACTAGCAGAGGCAACACCATAGGATCCCTCACCTAAATAAATTTGATTTAAATATAATTCTAATATTCTTTCTTTTGAAAGTGCCCTTTCAATTCTAAACGCTAGGATTGCTTCTTTAAATTTTCTGTTTAAGCTAACTTCATTTGTTAATAAAAAATTCTTAGCCACTTGCTGCGTTATGGTTGATGCTCCCTCTAGTCTTTTTGAATTTATTATATTTGAGATATTATTGATTGTTGCTCTCAAAACTCCTTTTGCATCAACACCCGGATGAGAAAAAAAATTTTTATCTTCTGCTGATAAAAAAGCATTAATTACTATTTGAGGTATTGCTTTATAGGGAACAAAAATTCTTTTTTCAGTTGAAAAATCACTTACTAGTTCACCCTCTCCTGAGTAAACTTTACTAGAAACTGGAGGTTTATAACTCTTCAAAAATTTATAATCTGGTAAATTGTTAGAAAAAGCCCATAAAACCACTAATATAAAAATAGCTGATAATAGACCAACGCTTGAAATTAGTATAAATATGTTTTTAAGAATTTTGTGCATTATAGTTTAATATATATATGAATTTGTTAAAGTTAAGGCACAAGTTTAAAAACAAAATTTAAAATTATTTAAATATAAAATGAAACAATTAACTAAAAATATATGGAAAAAAATTTATACATTGATGCTACGCATCCAAATGAGACTAGAGTTGTACTTAAAACAGGTGATAACATTGAGGATTACGAGTACGAAGGTCTAAAAAATACTCTAATAAAAAATAATATATATCTTGGTAAAGTTAGCCGTGTAGAACCGTCTCTGCAGGCAGCCTTTATTGACTTTGGGAGAGACAGACACGGATTTTTATCATTTAATGATATTCAATCAGACTATTATCAAATTCCTCAAAGTGATCTTAACAAAATAAAAGTAGAAGAAGAGAAAGCAAGAGAGGATCTTCAAAAAGAAAGCGAAAAAGAAGAAGAAAAGAATATTAATGAAGGTAATTTAGATATCAACGATCCAGTAGAAGTTAAACCTGAATCAGAAATAGAATTAAATTCTTCTGAAGATGTTTTAAATGAAGAACTTTTAACAAATGAAGCTCCCTTACAACAATTACCAGTAATTGAGTCAAAAAAATCTACCCCAAGATTCAGATCAAAAAGATACAAAATACAAGAAGTTATAAAACCAAATCAAGTGATCCTAATTCAAGTATTAAAAGATGAAAGAGGACAAAAAGGTGCTGCTTTAAGTACATTTATTTCCTTAGCCGGAAAATATATCGTTCTAATGCCAAACACTCCAAAAGGTGGTGGAATATCTCGTAAAATTTTTAACCCTGGTGAAAGAAAAAAAATAAGATCTATTTTAAATCAAATAATAGTTCCAAAAGAAATGGGATTAATTGTTAGAACTGCGGGATCAAATAAAACAAAAAATGAAATTGATCATGATCTTAATGCACTAATAAAAGTTTGGAATAGTATTAAAGATGTTGCTTTAAATTCTATTGCTCCATCGTTAGTTCATGAGGAGAGCGACATAATAAAAAGAACTTTAAGGGATATGTACGATGAAGATACTAAAAACATAATTATTGAAGGAAATGAAGGCTACAAAAGAGCACAAAACTTCATGAAAATTATGATGCCTTCACATGTAAAAAAAATAAAAAAATATAGAGAGAAAATTCCGTTATTTTTTAAAGAAAATATCGAAGAAAAATTAAATCAAATTTATGACTCAGAAGTAAAATTAAAATCAGGAGGTTATTTAGTTATAAACCCGACTGAAGCTTTGGTTTCAATTGATATTAACTCTGGAAGTTCAATAAAACAAAAAAATGTTGAAAGCACTGCATTAGATACAAACCTTGAGGCTGCAGAAGAAATATCAAGACAAATAAAAATTAGAGATTTGTCTGGATTAATAATTATTGACTTTATTGATATGTTGAGTTTTAGTAATAGAAGACTGATTGAGAGAAGACTTAAAGAAACATGCAGATCTGATAGAGCAAGAATTCAAATTGGAAGAATTAGTAATTTTGGATTACTTGAAATGTCAAGACAAAGACTGAGAGAAAGTGCTGTAAAATGGAAGGTCACTTTAACAGATGAATCTTTTGCTTTAAAAATATTAAAATTAGTAGAAGTAAAAGCTGTTTTAACAAAAGCTAAATTTGTAGAACTTAAGATATGTGAAAAAATATCGGACTTTATGAAAGAAAATTTTATAGACGATCTCAAATATTTTGAGGATAAAAATAAGATCAAAATTGATATAATAGCTGATAATTCACTTATAATTCCAGAGTATATAATTGATCTTCAAAATAAAACTAAGAAAACAATAGAAACTGTTAACCATATAGAAAAACTAAAAAACCTAGAGGAACAAAAAAAAGAAAGTAAATCTTTTGAAGATGTAAACAAAAAAAAAACCTTTAAAAAAAAAACTTTTTTTAAAAAAAAATTTTATAAAAAAGCAGTTTAAATAATTCCTGTTTTAGGAGAGGAAGCACTACCATATAAAGTTTTTTCTATACGACCAGCTAAAAAAGATTGTCTTCCAGCAATAACTCCATTTTTGAAAGCTAATGCCATTTGAAATGGTTTTTTAGCTTTTGCAATTGCTGTATTAGCTAATACTCCATCGCAACCTAACTCCATAGCTATGGCAGCATCTGATGCTTGACCTAATCCAGCATCAATTATTAAAGGAAGTTTTGTTTGTCTTCGTATAATTTTTATATTTGTTGAATTTTGTATTCCAAGACCAGAACCAATCGGTGCTGCTAATGGCATGATCGCACACGCTCCTGCATTCTCTAATCTTTTTGCAAACAATGGGTCATCATTACAATAAACCATAACTTTAAAGCCTTCTTTAGTTAATATCTCTGTAGATTTTAATGTTTCTATCATATCAGGAAATAAATTTTCTTTATCTCCTAGAACTTCTAATTTAACTAGTTTCCATCCACCTATTTCTCTTGCTAATCTTAAAGTTCTAAGTGCTTCCTCTGAGTTAAAGCATCCAGCTGTATTTGGTAGATAGGTAATTTTTTTTGGGTCTATATAATCCATTAATAGTGGTTTTTTTTTATCCGAAATATTAACTCTTCTTACCGCTACAGTTACTATTTCAGCTCCAGATAATTTAATAGATTTTGCACACTCGAGCATACTTTTATATTTACCAGTTCCAACTATTAATCTAGAATTAAATTTTTTATTAACAATTACTAATTGATCTTTTTTCAATTTTAGCCACCTCCAATAAAATGAACAATTTCTATCTTGTCATTATTTTTTAATTTGAATTTATCTAATTTTTTTTTATCTATTATTTCTTGATTTAATTCAATTGCTACTTTTTTAAGTGGGATATTAATTTTTTTTAAATAATTTAATAGACTTAAATCATCATTAATTGTTGATAATTTACCATTTATTTTAATTTTTATTTTTTTTATTTTTTTCATACTATATAAGTGCTGAATGAGTATTAATATTATTATTATTAATGGCCCTAATCTTAATCTATTAGGTGAAAGAGAACAATCACAATATGGATCAATAACTTTTCAAAAATTAAAAGAAAACTGTTTAGCTAAAGCAAAAGAATTAAATATTCATTTAGAATTTACGCAATCAAATATTGAAGGTGAAATCGTCAACCTAGTTCAGGAGGTAAAAAATAAATTTGATGGAATTATTATTAATGCAGCAGGTTTTACTCATACATCTGTGGCTATTAGGGATGCATTAGATATATTCAAAAAACCAATTATTGAACTACACATATCAAATATTTATAAAAGAGAGGAATTTAGGCGAAAATCATTAATTAGTGATATTGCTACTGGTGGTATTTTCGGTTTAGGAGACAATGGTTATATTTTAGCCATAATTGCAATGCAAAAGATATTAACAAATGAAAATTAATAAAAGTATTATCAAAGAATTAACTGATTATTTAAATGAGTTCAATTTAACTGAAATTGAGTACACAGAAAAAGATACTAAAATTAAAGTTTCAAAATCAAATTCAGCTAATTTAGGTCAGGTTGTAAGTGTTGCAGAACAAACCTCAACATCTGTTGAAGAAAAACCTAAAGCTATATCTGGAACTGAGGTTAAATCTCCCATTATAGGTACTGCTTATCATGCAACAGAACCTGGGGCTAAGAAATTTGCTGAAGTTGGAAAAAAAATTAAAAAAGGTGAAACGATTATGATAGTCGAAGCTATGAAAACTATGAATCACGTCCCTTCTACTGCAGATGGAATTATAAAAGAAATTTGTGTAGAAGATGGCCAGCCTGTCGAGTATGGTCAAACTATAATCATTGTAGAGTAATGTTTAAAAAAATTCTAATTGCAAACCGTGGGGAAATTGCAGTTAGAGTTATACGAGCATGTAAAGAGTGGGGAATTGCAACAGTTGCTGTTCACTCAGATGTAGATAGAGATAGTATGCATGTTAGACTTGCTGATGAAAGTATTTGCATTGGTTCTCATCAACCAGCAAATAGTTATTTGAATATCCCTGCATTGATGTCTGCAATTGAACTTACTAAAGCTGAAGCTGTCCACCCTGGCTATGGTTTTTTATCTGAGAATGCAAATTTTGCCGAAGTTCTGGAAGAGAATAAAATTAAATTTATTGGTGCCTCATCAAAATTGATAAAAATGATGGGTGATAAAATTCAAGCAAAAAAAATTGCTAAGGAACATGGATTACCTATTATTGAAGGTTCAGAAGGTGGAGTAACTGATATTAAAGAAGCAAAAGAACTTTGTAAAAAGATAGGTTTTCCAGTTTTAATTAAGGCTTCTGGAGGAGGAGGAGGAAAGGGAATGAAGATTGTTCGCAAAGAAGAGGAGTTTGCCACATTATTTTCAACTGCCAAATCTGAGGCACAAAAATATTTTGGAAATGATGAAGTATACATTGAAAAATTTTTTCAAAATCCAAGGCATATAGAAGTTCAAATATTATCTGGTAAAAATCGAACAGTTCATCTTCATGAAAGAGATTGTTCGGTTCAAAGAAGGCATCAAAAGCTAATAGAAGAATCACCTAGTCCAGTTTTAACTGATGAGATAAGAAAAGATTTATTTGAAAGAACGGTAAATATGGTTAGTAAAATTGGATATGAGGGTGCTGGGACAGTTGAATTCATTTATGAAGAAGGAAAATTTTATTTTTTAGAAATGAATACAAGAGTTCAAGTTGAACACCCAGTAACAGAAATGGTAACTGGAATTGATATTATCAAAGAACAAATATGGATAGCTTTTACTGGAGAAACTGCTCTTAAACAGAGTGATATTAACCCAAGGGGTCATGCTATTGAATGTAGAATTAATGCTGAAGATGCAAGTAAAAATTTTCAGCCTTCACCAGGAACCATAGGTATGTGTCACCAGCCGTCTGGTTTCAGAACTAGAGTCGATGGTTCAATTTTTCAAGGTTATAAAGTTACTCCATATTACGACAGTATGATCTGTAAAGTAATTGTTCAGGGAAGAAATAGAACAGAAGCAATTCAAAGAATGAACCGTTCATTAGATGAGTTTGTAATTGAGGGTATAATAACCACCATACCTCTTCATAAAAAATTACTAAGTCATAAAAAATTTATTAACTCTGACTTTAATGTTGGTTGGTTAGATAATGAAAAAATTATCTAATAACATTTTGTTAACCAAATATTATAAACCGGATGATCAAAAGGCTTTATCGTAGGACTGGATGAAAAAGTCCAGCCATTAAAGACAAAAACTTCATTGTTGTTATCATTTGTTAAGTCTTTTACTTGGATGTATGCCGTAATTTCTGGATTATCATCAAACTCTGAATTTTTGCATTTTAATCCTTTTATTAAAAGGTTCTTAAATTTTTTTTCAATGCCAATTTCTATCTTTAAAAGATTATTTTTAGAGCTTATCTTATCTAAAATTTTTATTTCTATAAATTTACCAGTCAGTGTTTCTTTGGCTTCTAATTGTTTATTAGATAAAATTAAATTTATAAAAACTAAATAAAATAAAATTACTAAAAAATTAATTTTTCCAAATTGTATATTTTTTTTTGATTTGATCATTATTTTTATTTGGATGATAAGCTTTTTCTGTACCTGTTTGATTTGATTGGTGTGGTTTTTGCCATTCATATTTCTCAAGAGTGTGCTTGTTTTCTAA
>Ga0307986_10003262_pt1 | contig 11328 bp, 9 predicted proteins | sample EllFjometageno82_FD_203170 | JGI IMG/M metagenome (GOLD analysis project Ga0307986, IMG submission 203170) | Marine microbial communities from Ellis Fjord, Antarctic Ocean - #82 | ecosystem: Environmental > Aquatic > Marine > Unclassified | place: Southern Ocean | collected 2014-10-09
TCAAATTTATTTTAAGTTTGAAGATACAACGGGTTTATTGCCTTTAATTGCCCTTAATGAAAAAGGGTATAAGCGCATTATAGAGTTATCTTCTAGATCTTATTTGGAAAATGATGCTCTCTCTGAACCTCATTTAGACATTGAGGAATTATTAACTGATAGTGATGGTGTAATACTCTTATCTGGAACAATCAAAGGTTTGTTTGGAAAACTATTTGAGAAAGGTCGTTTTGAAGAAATCGCTAAATTATATAAGAGTTTAGCTTCAAAATTTAATGATAAATTTTACATAGAAATACAGAGACATGGCGATCAAAATGAAATTGCATTCGAAAAATTTAACTTAGAACAATCATCCAAAATAAAAGTACCTATTATTGCTACTAACGAGGTCTTTTATTTAACCCAAGATATGCATGAGGCACACGATGCCTTAACATGTATTGGATCTAAGACATACGTTAATGATAAAAATAGAATTAAATATAGTAACCAGCATTATCTTAAATCTGATCTTGAAATGTCTACATTATTTTCAGATCTGCCTGAAGCTTTAGAAAATAATTACAACCTTCCTTTTAGATGTAACTTTAGACCACAATTTTCTAAGCCTGTATTACCAAATATTAGTACAGAAAAAGGTGGTAGTGCCGATGAGATACTTAAAAAAGATTCATTAGATGGACTCAAGGAAAAATTTTTAAAGATTTTTAAGATAGAAGAAAAAAATTTTGAAGGAAATAAAGTATTTCTAAAATATAAAGATAGATTAGACCATGAATTAGGCATAATTATTGAAATGAAATATCCTAGTTACTTTTTGATAGTTTCAGATTATATTAAGTGGGCTAAAAAAAATGATATTCCAGTTGGTCCTGGTAGAGGTTCAGGTGCTGGATCTCTTGTTGCTTGGTGTTTATCCATCACAGATGTTGACCCCATCAAATTTAATTTAATATTTGAAAGATTTTTAAATCCTGATCGTATATCTATGCCTGACTTTGATATTGATTTTTGTGAAGAAAAAAGAGACCTCGTCTTTAAATATTTAACAACAAAATACAAAGATAGCGTTGCTCATATAATTACTTTTGGTAAATTAAAAGCAAGAATGGTCATTAGAGATGTAGGCAGAGTTTTGGGTTTGCCCTACGGTTTTGTTGATAGTATTTCTAAAATGATACCTTTTGAGCCTTCAAGACCTCAAAGCTTAACAGAATGTATCAATAGTGAGCCTAGACTTCAAAAATTAGTTAATGAGGATCCTAGGGTAAAAAAATTAACTGACCTTTCTTTAAAATTAGAAGGATTAAATAGAAATGTTGCAACACATGCTGCTGGAGTTGTGATAGCAGATAGAAAATTAACTGAAGTTGTTCCACTATACAAAGATGCTTCGGCAAATTTATTATTACCATCCACACAATTTGACATGTATTCAGCAGAGAATGCAGGATTAATCAAATTTGATTTTTTAGGTTTAAAAACTTTAACTGTAATAAATAGAACTCAAAAATTAATTAACAAAAAAGAGAAAAATTTCAAGATTGAAGACATAAATTTTGAGGATAAAAAAGTTTTTGAACTTCTGTCATCAGGCAATACTGTTGGTTTATTTCAGGTAGAAAGTGCGGGAATGCGAGAAGCATTATTGCAAATGAAACCCAACCATATTGAGGATATTATTGCATTAGTTGCACTTTATCGCCCAGGTCCTATGAGCAATATACCTGTATATAATGATTGTAAGCATGGCCGACAAACACCAGATTATTTACATCCATTACTAGAAGATATTCTTAAACCCACCTACGGTGTTATTATTTACCAAGAACAAGTAATGCAAATTGCCCAAAAACTCTCAGGCTTTTCAGCTGGTGAGGCCGATATCTTAAGAAGAGCTATGGGTAAAAAAAAAAGAGCTGAACTAGAAAAACAAAAACAAGGTTTTATTGCTGGGGCATTAAAAAATGGCATTGCTAAAAATGTTGCTGCTAGTATTTTTTTAAAGATTGAACCATTTGCTGAATATGGTTTTAATAAAAGTCATGCTGCAGCCTATGCAATCATTTCCTATCAAACTGCATTTTTAAAAACTTACTATCCTAAAGAATTTTTTGCGGCATCAATGACAATGGATTTATCTAATCAAAATAAACTTGGTGAATTCCACGAAGAGCTTAAGAGAATTAATATTAAAGTTGTACGACCGGACATTAATAAATGTTTTGCAGATTTTCAATTTGATGAAGATAATTTTTATTATGCTTTAGGTGGAATTAAGAGTGTTGGGTACGAAGCCATATCAAACGTAGTTAAAGAAAGAAAAGATAATGGGGATTTTATATCAATAAATGATTTTTTAAATAGAGTTAATCCAAAAGATATTAATAAGCTTCAGTTAGAAGGATTAGTAAAGGCAGGTGCTTTTGATAATATAGATAATAATAGACAAGCTTTATTTAATTCAATTCCTAATTTTATTTTAAAGACTAAAAGTATTTATGAAAATAAAGCAGCAAATCAAATTGATCTTTTTGAATCTGATGAAGAACAAGACAATAAAATAGTTTTTAATATTGAAGACTGGAAATTTGAAGATCGTTTATCAAGAGAGTTCGAGGCTATAGGTTTTTTTATTTCGGATCATCCCTTAAATCAATTTAAAGAAATTTTTGATGATTATAAAATAGTTGATTATACTAAATTTAATTCAGATGATAATATCAAAGATGCAAATATAGCTGCAACACTTCTAAAAATTACAGAAAGAAAAACAGCTCGTGGTAACTCTTATGGTGTTATTAAGTTTACTGATTTAACTAGTGTTTTTGAGCTTTTTATTTTTTCTGATACCTTGGAACTAAATAGAGAAATTCTGATAGAAGGCAGTTCTTTAATCATTACTTTAACCAAAACAATTTCTAATGATGAAAATAAATCTAAAAGAACAAATGTTCAAAAAATTGCGTCCCTTAAAGACCTTTTCAACAAACCTGTTAATGAAATCATATTCAATATTAAATCCACTAAAGAGCTTGATGAAATATCAAATTTAGTAAGTGAAGAGGGCACGACAGAGGTAAAAATCAATATTAATGATGAAAATAACGATATTAGCTTCAAACTTAAAAACAAACGGCTAATTGACAGAAAAGCTATAAATATCATTAGAAATAAAGACATTTCAACGATTATTCACTAAAAAAGACTTGTTTGTTTTTAAAATAATTTGTAAATAACAGTTAAATTAAATTAACACGCACACAGTTTGTGGTTTTATACCTCCGGTCCTTAAATGGAAATTACTGTGGTGGCTTAACCGGGAATAAATATGAAAATACCAAGTCTTACTATCCAACAATTATTAGAAGCAGGCGTACACTTAGGTCATAAGACCTTAAGATGGAACCCAAAAATGAAAAAATACATTTTTGGAAAAAGAGATTCAATTCACATTATTGATTTAACTCAAACATTGGAATTAACAAATGTAGCTTTAGAAAAAGTTTACAATACAATTACTAATAACGGTAAAATTCTATTTGTATCAACAAAAAAACAAGCCTCAGAGGCTATAGCAGAAGTTGCTAAAGAAACTGGACAATATTTTGTTAATTATAGATGGTTAGGTGGAATGCTTACTAACTGGGGTACTATTTCTGGATCAATTAAAAAAATGAAAAAATATGAATCAGACCTTGTGGCTGAAAATAGAGGTTTTACAAAAAAAGAACTTCTTAAAATGAGTGTTAAAAAAGATAAACTTGAAAGAGCACTTGGTGGAATTGCTGAAATGAAAAAAGTTCCTGACCTAGTATTTATAATTGATACTAATTATGAATCTTTAGCTATTGCCGAAGCATCTAAGTTGGGGATACCAATTTGTGCTATATTAGACAGTAATTCAAATCCCGATGGAATCGATTTCCCAATTCCTGGTAATGATGATGCCAGAAGGTCAATTGATCTTTATTGTAATCTAATAAAAGAAACTATTGAAAATGCAAAAAAAGCTGCCCCATCTAAAACGGAAGAAAAACCAGCAGTTGATGATATCAAGATAAAAGAAAAATCTGCTAAAACTATTCAGGAATTAGATAGAGAAAAATTAGATGCTAAATTTTTAAAAAAAGAAAAACTGAATTAATATGAGTGATATAGAAAAAGTAAAGCAACTCAGAGAAGCAACTGGTGCTGGTTTTAAGGATTGCAATCTAGCGGTTAAAGAATCTGGTGGTGACTTAGATAAAGCGGTAGAAATTTTAAGAGTTAAAGGAATTTCCAAAGCTTCTAAAAAAATGTCTAGAGATGCAAAGGAGGGCGTTATTGCAACTTCTGGAGATGAAAATAAAATCTCAGTTATAGAGTTGAATTGTGAGACTGATTTTGTTGCAAAAAATGATGACTTTGTTTCTTTTGCTAAAGAAATAAGTGAATTAAATAATAAAAATAACTCAGATTTAGATAAATTAAATAAATCCAATATGTCAAATGGTCAAACTGTTGCAGATAATCTTGTTTCATTAATTGCAAAAATGGGTGAGAAAATAACAGTTGGTAAAACTAAAACATTTAACCAATCTGGTGCTAAAAATTTTAATTATTTACACACTGTGGTTAAAGACAATTTATCAAAATTATCAGTTATAACTTCTCTTGAGACATCGGATGACAGTGATGCTGTTAAAGCTTTTGGTAAACAACTTTCAATGCATATCGCTGCATCTAACCCGTTGGCCTTAAGCTCAGATTTAATTGATAAGGATGTTCTCCAAAAAGAGCAAGATCTTGTTACAGAAGAATTAAAAAATTCTGGTAAACCTGTGGAAATTGCACAAAAAATTAGCTTAGGTAAAATGAATAAATTTAAGGAAGAAAATGCACTGTTAACTCAGGCATGGGTTATGGAACCTAAAAAAAAAGTGCAGGATATTGTAAAAGATCTTAATATATCAGACTTAAGGATTAAAGACTTCTATAGATTAAAAATTGGTGAATAAATGTTTAATGACAAAACTTACAGCCAAAAAATGGATAAAACCATTGAGGTTTTCACAAAAGAATTAACCTCACTAAGAACTGGCAGAGCTAACGCATCTATGCTTGATCTAGTTAAAGTGGATGTCTACGGTCAAGCAATGCCGTTAAATCAAGTCTCAAGCATAACTACCCCAGATGCACGAACTATAAACATCCAAGTTTGGGATTTGAATAATGTTTCTTTAGTAGACTCAGCAATAAAAAAATCTGAACTTGGATTAAATCCACAAATAGATGGTCAGTTAATTAGATTACCAGTACCTGACCTAAATGAAGAGAGAAGAACTGAAATTAAGAAGGTAATAAAGTCTATGGGTGAAAAGTGTAAAGTTTCTATTAGAAATATTAGAAGAGAAGCCAATGATGATTTAAAAAATTTACTTAAAGATAAAGAAATTAGTGAAGATGATGAAAAAAAATTTGAAAAAACTGTACAAAATTTTACTGATGATCATATTAAAACTATAGATCAAAAAGTTGATGCTAAAGAAAAAGAAATAATGACTATATGAACCCAATTAAACATGTTGCCATCATTATGGATGGAAACGGAAGATGGGGCATTCAAAACAAGGGTTCTAGAAATTTAGGTCATAGAGCTGGTTTAGATACTATTGAGACAATAATTGATGAAACCCTAAAACAAAAAATAAACTATTTAACCCTTTATACATTTTCTACAGAAAACTGGAAAAGACCAAAAAAAGAAGTTTCTTATTTATTTGATTTATTAGAAAATTTTTTATTAAAAAAAATAAATAATCTTATAAAAAATAAAATAAAATTAAAAATTATCGGAAATAAAAAAAAATTTACAAAAAAATTGCAAAAATTATTAAATATCTCAGAAAAAAAAACATGCAAAAATGACAAATTACAAATAAATCTTGCTTTGAATTATGGATCAAAAGAAGAAATTCTAAACACAATAAAAAAAATAAAAATAAATAAGCAAAGTTTAAATGAAAAAAATTTTGAAAAAAATCTTTATACGGTAGGAATACCAGATCCAGACTTACTAATAAGAACTGGAAATACTCGAAGATTAAGTAACTTCTTATTGTGGCAATTAGCATATACGGAAATTTTTTTTGAAAAAAAACTTTGGCCTGACTTTAAAAAAAGCGATTTCAAAAAAATTCTAAAAAAATTTAGACTATCTACAAGAAATTTTGGAGCAATTTAATGAATTTAGAATTACAAAAAAGAATAATCACATCATTTTTTTTGCTATTGTTATTTACGCTTATGTTTTTTTATTCATTCATTCTAATAACTGCGTTGATTGTTATTTCAATTATTTCATGGATTGAATTTTATGGACTTTTATCAAAAATTTTTAAAAGAGCTATTTTCAAAGAAAAGATACAAAAATTTATATATAAATCTATATCTCTAATTTATTTATTTTTTTTAGTCTTTTTTATTTTAGTCATTGAATCTAAAAACCCTGATTTAAGAATATTTATTATTTACTCAATTTTAGTTTCTATTTTATCTGATATAGGTGGCTTAATTATTGGAAGGACATTTAAAGGTAAAAAATTAACGAAAATAAGTCCTAAAAAAACAATATCTGGATCTTTAGGCTCTTTTATTTTTTCAATAAGCTTAATCCCTTTTTTTATCAAATATTTAGGAGAACATGATTTTTTTTTATTGGTAATTATCACTTTGATTATTTCTTTGGTATCGCAAATTGGAGATCTGTTTATTTCATTTTTGAAACGCAAAGCAAAAGTTAAGAATACAAGTGACCTATTGCCTGGACATGGTGGTATACTTGATAGAATTGATGGAATAATTTTTGCTATTCCAATTGGTTTTTTATTATTAAATTATTTATAAAATGAAAAAAAAAATTGTAATTTTAGGGTCCACAGGGTCCATAGGAAAATGTCTAATAAATATTTTAAAAAAAGATAAAAAAAATTTTGATGTAATTCTGCTTACAGCTAATAAAGATACAATTGAATTATTTAAACAAGTTCAAATTTTTAATGTCAAAAACATAATTATAACCAATGAGGCAAAGTTTAAGTCTGCTAAAAAAATTTTAAAGAATAAAGACATCAATATTTATAATAATTTTAATTCAATAGATAAGATATTTAATAAAAAAAAAATAGACTATACAATGAATGCTATCTCTGGTTTAGCTGGTCTAAAACCAACGCTTGAAATTATTAAATTTACTAAAAAAATTGCTATAGCTAATAAAGAGTCAATTATATGTGGATGGCCTTTGATTAATAAAAAATTAAAAAGATACATGGCAGAATTTATACCAATTGACTCGGAGCATTTTTCTATATGGTCCTTAATAGGTAGTGCTCAAGATAGAAATATTGAAAAAATTTTTATTACAGCTTCAGGAGGTCCGTTTCACAATTATCCTTTATCTAAATTTAAATCAATCACGCTTAAAAAGGCATTAAATCATCCTAATTGGAAAATGGGCAAGAAAATTACAATAGACTCGGCAACAATGATGAATAAAGTTTTTGAGATTATTGAGGCTAAAAAGATTTTTGATATTGATTATAAAAAATTATCAATTTTAGTTCATCCAAAGTCATATGTTCATGCTTTAGTAAAATTTGCTAATGGTTTAACAAAAATATTAATACATGATACAAATATGGAAATACCAATATTCAATTCTTTATATCCACATTATCAAAAAAATATTAAATCTAAAAGTTTAGATTTAGATAAAATAAACAATCTTAATTTTAAAAAAATTGATATTAAAAGATTTCCTGTAATAAAAATTTTAAGTTATCTACCTAATAACCATTCGTTATTTGAAACTGTGATTGTTGCTTCTAATGATAAATTAGTTAAGATGTTTATTGATAAAAAAATTAAATTTACTGATATATCTAAAATTTTATTAAAAATTATTAATAAAAATGAATTTAAAAAATATAAGAGAATTAAACCTAAAAATATTGCTCAAATTGAACAATTAAGTGATTATGTAAGTTTAAAAATTGACTTATTGCGTGTATAAATTCCCGTATGTTTAAATATATTTTTTCGATATTATTCTTTATAATTTTTTCCTTTAAGGTTAATTCTCAAATTGTAAATGAAATTGTGGTTGAAAATAACGTTAGAGTTTCAACCGAAACAATAATAAATTTTTCAAAAATTAATATTGGTGACAACATTGATGATAATAAATTAAATAGTATTATCAAAGATTTATATGAGACAAATTTTTTTTCAGATATTAATGTAAAGATTATAAATAATAAATTAACAATTTTTGTTGAAGAAAATAAAATTATTCAATCAATAATTATTAATGGAATAAAAGCCAAAAAATTTAAAGATGCAATTTTAGATGAAATTAAATTACAGAATAAAAGTCCATACAATGAATATTTAGCATCTATAGACCTCATCTTAATTAAAGAAGTTTTAGTAAGTCAGGGTTTTTATTTTTCAAAAGTAAAAAGCTCCATTAGCAATAATACTAATAACACAATAGATTTAATATATGATGTTGAGATGGGTGATAAAGCTTTAGTATCATCTATTGAATTTACGGGTAATAAGATTTTTAAATCTAATAAATTAAGAAATATCATTACTAGTGAAGAGAATAAATTTTGGAAGTTTATTTCAAATAAAAAATTTTTAAATAAAGAACAATTAGCTCTTGATGAAAGATTATTAAAGAGATTTTATCTAAACAGTGGTTATTATGATGTAAAAATATCAGGAGTTTTTGCAAAATTGCTTGATAGTGGAAATTTCAACATTGTATTCAACATTGATGCGGGAGATGTATATACAATAAATAAAACAAATCTTGTTTTGCCCACAGATTATGACGAAGATAATTTTAAGGACATTACTGAGCTTTTAAAGAATATTCAAAATACCAAATACTCTTTTTTAAAAATTAATAAAATAGTAGATAAGATAGATCAAATTAGTCTTGAAAAAGAATATGAATTTATTAATGCAACTATTGATGAAAAGATTCTAGATAATAATTCACTGAATATAGAAATTTTAATTTCTGAAACTAAGAAGCAATATGTAGAAAGAATTAATATTTTTGGGAACAATATTACTCAAGAAAATGTAATCAGATCAGCATTAAGAATCAATGAAGGGGATGCTTATAATGAGTTATTGCAAATAAAATCTAACAATAATTTAAGAGGTTTAAATATTTTCAAAAGTGTAACATCAACAGTTAGAGAGGGGTCATCTGCACCTCAGCAAATCATTGATATTAATGTAGTAGAAAAGCCAACAGGTGAAATTTCGCTAGGTGCCGGAGTTGGTTCGGATGGTGGTACATTGGGCTTTACTGTTAGTGAAAATAATTACCTTGGAAAAGGAATAAAATTAAGAACCTCCCTAAGATTAAGTGCAGATACAGTTAGAGGTCAATTTTCAATTTTGAATCCGAATTATAAATATTCAAATAAATCAATTTTCACGAATATAGAGAGCTCTTCTACTGATAAACTTGCAAATAATGGATATAAATCAAATAAAATTGGATTTTCTGTTGGAACAAAATTTGAACAATATGAAGATTTTTATTTTAACCCTTCAATTAATACCTATTACGAAACTTTAGAAACCAGCAAAACTGCAACAGATGCATTGCAAAAACAAAAAGGAAATAATTTCGATACTAGCTTTGAGTATTCACTTGATTATGACAAAAGAGATCGAAAATATATGACTACTGATGGATATAGATCTATATTTAGTCAAACTTTACCTGTAATTTCTGATGTTTATTCCATAGCCAATTCTTATCAAGTACACAACTATCATAAATTTGATAACGATATGGTTTCAAGGGTAGCTTTTTTTGGTGGAGCTATAAACTCATTGGCCAACAAGGATGTCAGGGTTTCTGATAGACTAAATTTACCTGCCAGCAGTCTTAAGGGCTTTGAAAGAAATAAGTTTGGTCCCGTTGACAATGGGGATTATGTTGGCGGTAACTATGCAGCTTCAATAAACTTTTCAACCACCCTGCCAATGCTTTTTGAAAGTCTCGATAACGCAGATGTGTCTTATTTTATAGATATGGGTAATGTTTGGGGTGTAGATTATTCAAGTGCATTAAATGATTCTGGTAAATTGAGAAGTTCTACTGGCGTTAGTGTTAATTGGTACACTCCAATTGGACCTTTAAATTTTTCTTTAGCCCATGCCATAACTAAAGCTTCAACAGATAGAACTGAAAAATTTCAGTTTAATTTAGGCACCACCTTTTAATGAATAATATTATAAGAATATTATTTTTTGTAATAACATTAATGTTATTTCCTAATTTTACTTTAGCAGAAATAAAAATAAGCTACTTTAATGTTGATAAAGTTATGCAGCAATCTAATGTAGGAAAATCAATTATATCACAATTAGAAAAAATTGATAAATCAAATATTAAAAGTTTTAAAGACCAAGAAAAAAAAATTAAAGACTTTGAAACTGACTTAATTTCTAAAAAAAATATTATATCTAAAGAAGATTTTAAAAAAGAAGTAGAAAAATTAACCAATAAAGTGAAAAATTATAAACAGGAAAGATCAAAAAAAATTCAAGAAGTTACAGCCATGAGGGTAAAAGCTACTAGCAAAACTCTTAAACTCATGAATCCTATTTTAGCAAAATATGCAAAAGAAAATGAAATCTCAATTATTCTATCAAATAAGAGTGTTATAATAGGAAAAAATGAACTTGATATTACTTTGGCAATTATGGATTTAGTAAATAAAGAAATTAAATCCTTCACAATTAAATAATCTAATGCAAAAAAGTCTTACAAAAGAAGAAATAACAGAACTATTACCTCATAGAGATCCTATGCTTTTAATAGATAGTTTAATCAATATAAAAAAATTATCTTCAGCCACAGCTATTGTTAATGTTAAAAAAGATAGTTTTTTTGTTCAAGGACATTTTCCAGATAACCCAGTAATGCCTGGTGTTTTAATTGTTGAGGCTTTTGGTCAAGCTGCGGCAGCACTAACGGCGCACGGTATAGATAAGACGACCTATGAAAATAAACTTGTTTTTTTAATGGGCATCGAAAAAGCTAGATTTAGAAACCCTGTTATCCCCAATTGTAAATTAGAATTGAATATAGTAGCCATTAGATCTCATGGTAGAGTATGGAAATATAAGGGAGAAGCCTTTGTCGAAGGTAAAAAAATGGCTGATGCAATATGGTCAGCAACTATTGTTGATAGAAAATAATTAGTAATAATTCTTGATGAGTAATTAATTTTAGTTTTGATA
>Ga0307986_10003263_pt1 | contig 11327 bp, 9 predicted proteins | sample EllFjometageno82_FD_203170 | JGI IMG/M metagenome (GOLD analysis project Ga0307986, IMG submission 203170) | Marine microbial communities from Ellis Fjord, Antarctic Ocean - #82 | ecosystem: Environmental > Aquatic > Marine > Unclassified | place: Southern Ocean | collected 2014-10-09
ATTTGTGCAACTTCAATTGAATGTGTGATTCTTGTTCTGTAATGATCACCTTCAGTATTAACAAAAACTTGGGTTTTATGCTTTAACCTTCTAAATGAGGCACTATGAATAATTCTGTCTCTATCTCTTTGAAATGGTGATCTATAGATTGAATTAGCTTCATTAAAAATGCGACCTTTACTTTTAGATAGAGCTAAATTTGAGTAATTATTCATACTTTAAATTTAATAAATTGATATTATATTAATATTATCAGTGTTGTTATATGATTAAAGAAATTAAATTTACAGATAAAGCCTTAAAACAGATTAATAATTTGTTGTTGAAGAAAGATCCAGGGTCATTTTTTAGAATTGCTATTAAAGGTGGTGGATGCTCAGGATTTCAATATGAGTTTACTTTTGACAAAAAATTAGCTTCTGATGATTTAAGGCATGAAAACATTCTCATCGATAAAATTTCAGCTGATTTATTAAAGGGTTCTGAGGTTGACTTTGTGTCAGAGCTGATTGGTGATCAATTTAAAATTTCAAATCCACAAAGCAAGTCTTCTTGTGGTTGTGGTGTTTCATTCTCAGTATAATGATTATAACGTCTTGGAATGTTAATTCTGTTAGAGCAAGAATTGAAAATATTAAAGAATACTTACAAAAGTTTTCACCCGACATAGTTATGATGCAGGAAATTAAAACTCAAGACGAGACCTTTCCTTATGATGATTTTTCATCATTAGATTACGAAAGTCATGTTTTTGGTCAAAAAAGCTATAACGGTGTTGCTATTATTTCTAAACATAAGTTGGAAAATATAAGAATAGATTTAATTAAAGATAAATTAAAACAATCTAGAATTATTTCAGCTGAAGTAAAATATAAAAAAAAAATTATTCAAATTATTAATATTTATACACCTAATGGTAATCCTGTTGATACGGAAAAATATACATATAAAAAAGAATGGCTTGATAGTTTAATTAAACAGCTAAAAACTCTTTCAAAAATAAATGAAAATATTATTTTAGGTGGTGATTTCAACATACTTCCATCAGCAGAAGATTCTTACAATATTAAGGGGTTTGAAGATGATGCTTTATACCGACTTGAGATAAGAAAAAAATTAAGAGAAATGATTAACTTGGGTTTTCATGATGCTTATCGTCATATCCATGGAGATAAAGAAGGTTATACATATTGGGATTACATGAGAGGAGCATGGCAGAAAAATAATGGCCTGAGAATTGATCACTTTTTAGTATCTAACTCTTTATTAAATATAATTAAAAATGTTAATATTAATAAAGACCCTAGAGGGAAAGAGAAACCTTCAGATCATACTCCTATTGAAATTGAACTAGCTTAAGGATTTAATTTTATTTATTAGATCCACATTAATATTTCTTGGACCCTTATCTAGTCTATTTTTATGTCTTCTCTCACCAGGAAGTCTAACGCCCTCCATAGCCAACATTTTATTAAAAAATTCATCTGCATGACTATTCCAACCCTTACCTGCAATTTTTTCAGGTGATATAGCTATAATAAACTCACCTCCACTTGGTGGTCCACCATCATTATTATCTTTAACTGCAGTTTCAAAACTAAAATTTTCACCAATTAATGCGCCAGCTAATAATTCCACCATCATAGATATATTGGATCCTTTGTAGCCACCAAATGGAAGTATAACTCCACCGTCAGCAATTTCCCCAGGATCATTGGTTTCTTTTCCTTCTTTATTTAAGCCAGTTCCAAGAGGGACTTTATGCCCTTCTCTTTTTGCAATTTGAACTTCACCCATAGCCATTGATGCTGTTGCCATATCGTAAACAACAGGGGTTTTACCTTGTCTAGGCCAAGCAAAAGAAATTGGGTTTGTTCCATATAAAGGGATTGTAGCACCTGCTGGAGCAACTGCTGGTTTGTATGATGTGCAGGCTATACCAACAAGACCTGCTTCAGCAATAGCTTCAGTTTCTGGCCAAAGAGCAGCCATGTGATGTGAATTCTTAATAGCTAAAATAGCTACACCATTTTTTTTAGCTAAGTCAATAACAGCCGGTAGTCCTAAACTCAAAACCATAGGAGCAACTGCATTATTACCTAGTACTTTAATAATACTTGGAGCAACATTCTGTAATTTTGGTCTTGCTTTACCATTAATCTTTTTACTTATTAAACCAGCCACATAAGCAGGTAATCTAAACAAACCGTGTGATACAGAGCCATCTCTTTCAGCTCTCATTATCGTATCAGCCAAAATATTAGCATTTTCATTATCACAACCGTTTGCTAATAAAGTTTTATAAGCTAAATCAAAAATTTCAGTTAACGATAAAGGAACTGTATTCATATTATCTATTTATAAAAAAATGATATAAAAATCAAGAGAACTAATTCTCCAACAAGAAAATTTCCTGTAAAGATTGTAGGATAAGATGTTTTTTTGATCAATTATACTTATAACTATTTAAACAACTTTAGAGATAATATTATAAATATCTTGTCCATCAATCTTTACTGGGTTGTTGCCAAGTCTTAACAGATTAATACCTTTAATTATTTTTTCAGAACTATGTTCAATATTTATATCAAGAATATTTAAATTATCTTCTAGCTTTGCTTGTTTTTTAATTAACGTTATTTTAGAACTAAAATCATTAATATTTTTAACATCAAATAAGTTAAAAATTAAATCAAATCTTTTTTTAAGATCAAATGAAGTTTCTGATTTATTTAAATTATCAAAATTAAAAGTAAAAAAGCTTTCAAAAAATAATGCAACCGCATGACCATGGCTGATATTGAATAAAGAGGTAAATGGATAAGACACAGCATGAGGAGCTGTGGTTTTAGATATACTTATTGCTTTTCCAGCTAAGTTAGAAGCTATGCTCATTTCAGCAGCATTTTTTAAATTAGGGTTTTCTAAAAATGAAATATAACTGTTAACAGAAACTTTCAAAGATTTAGAAGCATAGTCTACACTTTTATCATTAGATTTTTTTGAAACCAAAGACTCCAAGGCTTGTGCAATTGCATCAAATCCAGCTGATGCTTTAATTTTATTTGGTGCTGATATTAAAAATTCAGGTATTAAAAAAAAATTATCTGGGATTAAAAGCTCACTTTCAAATGAGTGTTTAATACCATCTACATAAATCACTGCATTTGAAGTAACTTCAGCACCAGACCCTGCTGTAGTAGGTATAACAGCTAACTTTGTGTATCTTTTTTTAAAAGGATAGGAGTAGTTGACAATTAGACTTGCGAGATCATCTCGGACATCTACGACGTTAGCAATTTTAGCATAATCTATGACAGCGCCACCACCAACTGCTAATATCAAATCAGGTTGAAAACTTTTTATATCATTAATAATCTTAATTAACTCCTCTAAAACTGGTAACTCTGAACTTTTATAAAATAATTCAGTTTCCTTATTTTTCAAAAAATCTTTAAAAAAAAACTCAGCTCCAGATGTAACAAAAGATTTTTTACCACATAATACAAATATTTTTTTATAACTTGAATCGTTAATAAATTTTTTTATATCTTCAATCGTGTTAATCATTTATTTCATAAAAAGTTTTTTGACCTTAATTAGATCAGTTGGTCTTGGTAAATCTTTTACTTTACTATTGGATACTTTGACCTCCATAAAGCTTAAATTATTGTCTCTTAAAAACTTTTGAATATTATTTGTTAAATTCTTATCATCCGTTATAGAATAAAATTTTTTAAAACCTAAACTTTTTGATAATTTTTCAAAATTTACATCATTGGAGTATGTGTTTTGACCACCAACTGAATCATGTGCATTATTATTTAGTAGAATATATTTGAAATTTTTATTTGCAAAAGTTCCAGCAGTTTTAATTGAGCCTAAGTGCATTAGTAATGAACCATCACCATCAATACATATAACTTTTTTTTTACTTGATAGTGAATAACCTAGGGCCACAGACGCTGTATGACCCATGCCTCCAACCATATAGAAATTACTACTATTTTTAATTTCATATTTATCTCTTATGTACATCAATTCCCTAGAATTAAATCCAGTGCTTGAAATAATTTTTGTATTTTTTTTTAATAATTTTAATAAAGTTTTTAAGAATAATTCTTTATCTAGTTTATAAAAATCTTTTTTTTTATTTATTTTTTTAATCTTTTCTAAAGTTCCTTGTTCTATTAAACATGCAACTGTAGCACTTTTCTTTTTTGCTATTTTAATTTGTTTATCAAATTTTTTTAAGTCACCATTAGATCTAATAATTGTATATTTAATATTTAAAAGTTTTAAAATGCTTTCGGTAATCTTACCCTTAACGTTGTGTTGTGGTTCATCTTTAACTTTTGGGGATCCTCTCCAGCCAATTATAAGAATTAGGGGTATTGAGTAAACTTTTTTATGGGCTATAGAAATCAATGGGTTTAATGCATTGGAAAGACCAGAATTTTGCATGTATATGCATGGTACACGCTTAGTAGAAAGATAATAACCAATCCCAAGTGATACAGCAGAACCCTCATTTGTTGCGATGATATGATTATTTTTAAATTTATTTTGCAGAAAAGATGAAAGTTCTTTTAAAACACTATCAGGTACACCGGTAAAGAAATTACTATTATTTTTTTTTAATAAATTAATTAGTGAATTGACCTTAATCATTTTTAATTAAATTAATTATTTCTTTAATAGGAATAATTTTTTTCTCAATTTCAAAAGCTCTACTGTTTTCTAAAATTTTCTTTGCAGCAAAATGCATCGCAGGATATGCTGCTCTTAAGAGTTGATTTGCGTAGATAACTAATTTGAATCCATTTCTAATTAAATCTTTTTCATAAACTTTAGAATAGGTCGATGGAACAGAAACTAATGGTATAAAATTTTTACTTTTTTTAAACTCTCTAGCAAACGAAAAAATTTCCGCAGGAGTCTTTTCTTTGCTGTGTATTAGTATAGCATCCGCACCAGCTTTGGAGTAAATTTCAGCTCTTCTTAAGGCATCATTTAAACCTTTACCTACAATAAAGCTTTCGATTCTGGCAATTACCATAAAATCTTTATTTTTTCTAGATTTACAAATTTGTTTAATTTTTTTTGCAAAAAGTTCTGGTTTGTCCTGCTTAGTCCCAGTTTGATTTTTAAATAATGAATTTTTTTTAAGTCCAACTTTATCTTCCATTATTATAGCTGAAGCACCCAATCTTTCTAACGACCTGATTAGAAAAGGGAGATGTTCTAATTGACCACCATTGTCTGCATCAAAAACTAACAGTTTTGTCGTTACTTCCATAATGTCATTTAAAGAAGACAGTCTGGAGGAAAAATCTACAGATGAGTTGTCTGGTTTTCCTTTTGTTGCAGAGTCAGTTAGACTAGATGACCACATTCCATCAAATTCGTAACTATTATTTTTTTTTATTACTTTTATATTTTCAATAATAAGTCCAGTTAGAGAATTATGAGACTCCAATATTCTCACAATATTCTTTGAATCAATTAATCTTTTTAATCTAGAAACTCTGTTGTTTGGTGAGGATAGTATATTTGATATTTTATTTTTTATTTCTGTTGAGGAAATATTCTTGGTGTATCTAGGCTCAATTAATTTGCCAGACCATTTTTTTAATGTTTTTATTACTCTGTCTCTAGTTTTTTTTTGTACACCATTTTTCCAATCGTCACCATGAACAACATAGTTTGGTTTAATTAAATTCAAATTTTCGACATAGTCTAAAGTATATTGAGGAATAACTTTGCTAACAAACTTGATGTTTTCTACTACAACTTTACGTTTCTTAAAATCTAAATAAGGAATATTCTTATATGAAGCTATAGCTTCGTCTGTTAACAAGCCAACTACTACATTTCCATATGAGTTAGCTGTTTTTAAAATATTTATATGACCTTCATGTAAAATGTCAGCAGACAGACCCACATACACAGTTTTTATATTTTTCATAGATAAAATAAATGATTAGTTTATTTATATAGTTACTATTTAATTGTCCATTATATAATAGCCCTAATCTTACTAACTAATTCTTTTGATAAAATATCAGTCGTTTTTTTAAAATCATTATTAATAATTATATCTGCATTTTTAGGTAATTCCGGTTTAATATTAACACCGACAATGTCACCACTATTTTTTGTATGGTAAATTTTCTTTTTATTAACTTTAATAATAGAGTCTATGTTGGCTTTTATATAAATCTCTAAATAATTATCAATATTTTTTTTATTCCAACTTCTCGGTGAATGCATCATTCCAACAACAGCAAATATAAGATTAATTTTTTGATTAGTAATAAATTTAGCAAAATTACAAAATTTTTTAGCTAAAGCCCGTCTCTCTATAGATGTATATTTGTTAAATTTGAAAATTTTTCTTAGATCATCACCACTGACCAGCATGGAAGGGCCATAAAATTTAACAATATCTTTCTTGATTTTTTTTGAAATTGTGGTTTTACCAGAACCCGAAAGTCCAGTAACCCAGAAAAGAATACCTTTATTTTTATTAATTTTTTTTTTCATTTTATTTAATTCTTCCGTATATATCCTCATATCTAACAATGTCTGTTTCTTTTAAAATTGACCCAACTTGTGCTTCAATTATCTTAACTGGCTTTTTACTGGGATTTTGAATTCTATGTACCGCTCCTAATGGAATAAATACGGTATCATTAAATTTTCTAAAAAAACTTTTTTTATTGAGTGTAATTTTTGGCTTACCTTGTGTTACTAACCAATGCTCTGCTCTGTGATAATGTTTTTGTAAACTTAATACACCCTTTGGCTTAACACACAGTTCTTTAATTAAAAAACCTTTGCCTTCAAATAAATTAACGTATCTGCCCCATGGTCTGTAATAAATATTTTTTTGTTTATAATATTTATTCTTGTATTTATCATACATTTTGCAAATTTCTTTCCAACTTCCCAAGTCTGACCAAGGTATATCTAGTTTAATTGCATTAATTTTTTTTGTTTTTTCTAAAATTGCATAATCAAAAGATTTAGCTGCTGCTTTCTCAAAAGATGCTCTATTTAGATAATAGGTGTTCTCTTTAAATTTAGCTTTGATAACCGCATTAACACAATTTTTATAAATAGAAGGCTGATATTTCTTAAAATTATTAATTATAGAATCTTTTCTTAAAAAAAACATTCCAGAATTCCAATAACCTTTTTTCTTAATAACTTGTTTAGCTTTTTTTTCGCTAGGTTTTTCAACAAATTTTGTTACCTCATTAATATTTCCTTTAATTTTTTTAGTTAAAAAATATCCATATTCACTAGAAGGTGCTGTTGGCTTTATACCAAAAATAAATATATTATGATCAGTTAAATTTAATTTATTTTTGATTATAGCTTTATTAAAAATGTTAACTTTTTCCATCAAATGATCAGCAGCAAAAAATATTAAGGGTTGCTTGTTTGGAATATCTTTGATTAATGCTGATGCTAAAATTGCTGGTGCAGTATTTCTTTTTGATGGTTCTAAAACAATTTTATATTTTTTAACTTTAAATTTTTTTAAGAATTTTTTTACCAATTTTAAATACTTAACATTAGTACTAATAACTGGATAATCAAAAGCTGGTCCTTTAACTCTTTCTAAAGTTTTCTCTAATAAGCTCCATCCACCAAAATCAATAAATTGTTTAGCTAAATTATTTTTTGATTGAGGCCAAAGCCTAGTACCATCGCCCCCACATAAGATAACGGGTCTAATTTTCATTAAATATCAGCGTAAACCTTTACTTCTTTTCTTTTACCTGGATGTGTTGATGCACCCAAGTAAGCTGGGCCTACAGTTTGAGCATATTTCCATATAGTTCCAGATCCGAAGCTTGATTTTTTTGGTTTCCATTTTTTACGTCTAGCTATTAATTGAGATTTAGTCAATCTAACATTAATAGTTCCTTTTTTAGCATCAATATCAATAACATCTCCATTACATAAAAGAGCCAAAGGACCTCCTAAAGCTGCCTCAGGGCCTACATGCCCTACACAAAACCCACGAGTAGCACCAGAGAATCTTCCATCAGTAATGAGGGCCACCTTCTCACCCATGCCTTGTCCATAAATAGCACCAGTTGTTGAAAGCATTTCTCTCATACCAGGACCTCCGACAGGACCTTCATAACGAATAATAATTACATCACCTTCTTTATATTTTTTATTTTGTACAGCAGCCATTGCTGCTTCCTCGTTATCAAAACATCTTGCTTTGCCAGTAAATTGAAGTTTCTTTAATCCAGCAATTTTAACAATACCACCATCTGGAGCTAGGTTACCTTTAAGCCCCACTACTCCACCATCTGGAGATAGTGGATTATCATATGATCTGAAAACTTTTTGTTTAGAGTTAAACTTAATATTTTTTAAATTTTGCTTCATGGTTTTTCCTGTAACTGTCAGACAGTCACCATGTATAAAGCCACCATCATAAAGTGTTTTTAACAACATGGGTACACCACCAGCTAACCACATATCTTTAGCTACATATTTTCCACCAGGCTTTAAATCTGCAAGATAAGGTGTTTTCTTAAATATTTTTGCTACATCCATTAAATCAAATTTAATTCCAATTTCATTCGCAAGAGCTGGCAAATGAAGGGCTGCATTGGTTGATCCACCAGTAGCAGCAACAATTGTTGCGGCATTTTCTAAAGCTTTTTTAGTAACAATATCTCTAGGTCTAATATTTTTTGCTAATAAACTCATTACGATATTACCACTTTGTTTAGCATATTTATCTCTTTCTTCATAAGGTGCGGGGGTTCCTGAAGAGTAAGGTAAAGCTAAACCAATAGCCTCAGATACGCAGGCCATAGTGTTTGCTGTAAATTGCCCTCCGCAAGCACCGGCACTTGGACAAGCAACAAGTTCTAAATTTCTAAGCTCTTTGGCTGACAATTTTCCAGCTGAGTGCTGACCAACAGCCTCAAAAACATCCAATACAGTTACATCTTTACCTTTATATTTTCCAGGTAAAATAGATCCACCATAGATAAAAACACTAGGTACATTCAACCTGAGCATTGCCATCATTAAACCTGGTAGAGACTTATCACATCCAGCAATGCCGACTAAGGCATCGTAGCAGTGTCCTCTTACAGTAAGTTCTGCTGAGTCAGCAATAACTTCTCTTGAAACTAAGGAGGACTTCATGCCTTCGTGACCCATGGCAATACCATCAGTTACTGTAATTGTACAAAATTCCCTTGGTGTTCCTCCAGAAACTCTAACACCTTTTTTAACAGATTGAGCCTGTCTCATTAAAGCAATATTACAGGGAGCAGCCTCATTCCAGGTTGAGACTACACCAACAAAAGGTTTGGCTACATCTTTTTCTGTTTCACCCATTGCGTAATAAAAAGATCGGTGAGGAGCTCTATCAGCCCCTAATGAAGTATGTCTGCTTGGTAATTTTTTCTTATTAAATTTTATCATTATAAACTTTCTATTGTTACTGATATTCTTTTAATATCATTTACCAAATTACTATAATTAATTTTTTCTTGATCAACAATATCTTTTGGTGCTCTATCGACAAAGCCTTTATTGGCTAATCTTTTTGATATTTTATCCATTTCTTGTTGGTATTTATTTTGCCTATTGGTTAAATTTTCTTTAATTGACTTTAAATCAACATCTTCAGTAAAATACACTTTAAATAAATCTCCTGAAACCTTTAATGTGGGGGCAGGTTTGTCTAGATCTTTATCTAATAAATTATTAATTCTTCCCAGTCTTTTTAAGATAATTTCATTTTCAGTAAAAAAAGCTTTATCATTATCGTTAATACTCTCAATTGAAATATCAATAAAAGATCCTGGACTTACACCCAATTCATTTTTAAATGATCTTAATTCAAAAATAATACTAATAATTTTTTCGACTTGTTCTGTACTTGAATCTTTTACAAAATTTCCAGATGGCCAATTTGCTAACATTAAAAAATTTTTTCCAAAGTTATCAAATTTATTTTTAAGCCAAATTTCTTCTGTAATAAATGGTATGAATGGATGTAATAATATTAGTATTTGTTTAAATATATAAGCTAACACCTCTCTTACTTCATTTTTTGCTCCTTCATCTTCCGAAAATAGTATTGTTTTTGATAATTCTAAATATAAATCACAATATGAATGCCAAGCAAATTGATAAGCATTTTTAGCAGCTTCATCAAATCTGTATTCTTTTAAATTTTTTTCAATTTTATCTTTAGCTAATAGTAATTCTGAATAAATCCATTTATTGATATTAATTGTTAATTTTGGAGTTTTATCAATTTTACTAAAATCACAATTATTTGTTATTAAGAAATTATTAGCATTCCATAGTTTATTTAAAAAATTTCTATACCCCTTAACTCTATCTTCTGAAAGTTTTACATCTGTTCCTGGTGAAGCCATGGAAAGTAGAGTAAACCTTAAAGCATCAGCACTATATTTTTCAATTAAATCCAAAGGATTAATCACGTTACCTTTTGATTTAGACATTTTTTGCCCTTTTTCATCTTTAACAAGTGCATGAACATAAATATCTTTAAAAGGTTCTTTATCTAAAAATTCCATTCCAAACATAATCATTCTGGCGACCCAAAAGAAAATAATATCAAAACCAGTGACTAAGACTGAAGTTGGGTAAAATTTATCAACATATTCTTTATTTTCAGGCCACCCCAATGTTGCAAAAGGCCATAGGCCAGATGAAAACCATGTATCCAACACATCAGGATCACGAAATAATTTTACATCTTTATTATAATGTTTTTTTGCTGCAATTTTTGCTTCTTCTTCATTGAACGCAACAAATATTTCTTTATCTGGACCATACCAAGCAGGTATTTGATGTCCCCACCACAACTGACGTGAAATACACCATGGCTCTATATTATTCATCCATTGAAAATAAGTTTTTGACCAATTTTCAGGAAAAAAATTAGTCTTTTTTAAATTAACAACTTCCTTTGCCTTAACTGATAATTTCTTTGCATCAACAAACCACTGCTCAGTTAAAAAAGGTTCAATTACAGAGTTTGATCTGTCACCATATGGAACTTTATTTTTAATATTTTCTTCTTTTACAAAAAATTTTTTTACTTTGAGCTCTTTTAATATTTTCTTTCTAGCTTCAAAACGATCAAGACCAACATAATCTTTGGGTCCATTATTATTGATTTTCCCATCGCCTGTAAAAATATTTATTATTTCAAGATTATTTCTTTGACCAACATCATAATCATTAAAGTCATGAGCTGGCGTTATCTTTAAGGCACCAGTACCTTGTTCGGGGTCTGCATA
>Ga0307986_10003265_pt1 | contig 11326 bp, 9 predicted proteins | sample EllFjometageno82_FD_203170 | JGI IMG/M metagenome (GOLD analysis project Ga0307986, IMG submission 203170) | Marine microbial communities from Ellis Fjord, Antarctic Ocean - #82 | ecosystem: Environmental > Aquatic > Marine > Unclassified | place: Southern Ocean | collected 2014-10-09
AACCATTATGGTTTGGAAGAGATATTAACCTATGGAGCTTTTAGTTATCCAGTTGCATTTTTGATTACAGATTTAGCTAATAGATCTTATGGCAAGGTTGTAGCTAGAAAAATTGTTTATGTTGGTTTTATTATAGGGATTGTATTTACTCTTTTCTTTTCAACAAATTTTGCAGACTTAATTTCAGTTAGAATTGCTTTAGGTTCAGGCACAGCATTTATGGTTGCGCAGTTGTTGGATGTTCAAATTTTTGACTATTTAAGAAAAAAGAAATGGTTTGTTGCTCCATTAACTTCATCGTTAATTGGGTCTACTGTAGATACATTTTTATTCTTCTCTATCTCATTCTATGCAACTGGAATACCATGGGTTACTTTATCTCTAGGTGACTTAGCAGTTAAAATATTCGTTGCTTTAGCAATGTTAATTCCATTTAGATTATTATTGGGAACTCTTAAAGCTTCAAAAGCCTAGTATAAAAATTTGTACGATAAAATTTTATAAGCAAGTTTTGCTACAAGAAAATTGTAAGAATTAAAACCTTTTATAGGTGAAAGTTCATTTATATCTGCACCAACAATATTTGAATTTTTAGCAGCTATCCGTATAATATTTAAAGTTTCATCCCATAATAGTCCACCTGGTTCAGGCGTACCTGTTGCGGGCATTATACTTGAATCTAAACCATCAACATCAAATGTTAAATAAACTGTTTTATTTTTTATCATTTTTTTAAATTTTTTTAGGTCCCATTTACCTTTATCTTTTGCCCAAAAGATATTAATTCTAGATGAGTTTTTTTTTAAAAATGGTATTTCACTTTGAGATATATTTCTGATCCCAAATGAGATTACTGATACATTTTTATGATCAAGACATCTCCTAATAGCTGAGGCGTGTGAAAATTTTTCACCATTATAACTCTCTCTTAAATCCGCATGTGCATCAAAATGTAGTAAGCATATTTCTTTGTGTTTTTTTACAAATGGAGCAATACATCCAGGTGTTATTGAGTGTTCCCCACCAAAAGTGATTGGAAATAATTTTCTATCTAATATTTCTTGATTTATATCAGACATCTTTTTAAGAGCTTTTTTAATGTCTTTATCAATTTTAAATGGTTTTAAAGTTTTAATCCCTATTTTTTTGTAGGGCTCACAATGTAATTCTTCATCATATAGTTCAACTTGATGGGATGCTTTGATGATTTCTTTAGGGCCATTACGAGTGCCACCACCATAACTTACAGTTTTTTCTAAACCAAACGGAACAACTACTACTTTCTCTTTAAAATTAACATCATTGTCAATTCCTAGAAAACCATTTTTATTAGAAAGATATTTCAATTTTATTTAAATATTTTTGAGAAGTTTTTTCTCGTTCTGTTTTTCCAGTCACCTTTATGATAGGCATCGCTTGCAATCAAAGGAAGGACACTAGTTGCTTCTGCAAAAACCATTTGTTCTTTTGCAACATCTACTTTACCCCAAGAGCTTGCCTCTTTTAATGTAGAGCTGCTGCAAGCACCATCCCTAGAATCTGCCACTGTAATTTGCACTGCATACTTATGCATCTCAACTTCTTTTCCCAAAAGTTCAGCACAGATAACAGTATCTTGAACAAAGTTTTTTGGCACTCCTCCACCAATCATAAATAAGCCAGATCCTTTTGATTGAATCTTTATTTCAGTTAATTCACGAAGTTCTCTAATAGAATCTATCGTAATATGATTTTTAGGATTATTTTCTTGGTGAGTGACCAATCCAAAACCAGCACTTGAGTCTGTAAATGCGGGACAAAATATGGGAACATTATTGTCATATGCTGTTTCAATTAAAGAGTCTTTTTTTTTAGAATTTTTCTTTAAATATCTTCCCATTTCAGAAATAAATTCTCTTGATGTATAACTTCTTGGATCAAGTGTATCTGCTATTTCACATATTTTTTGATCGCATTCCTGTAATTCTTCTTCATCAATATATGTATCGTAGATCCTATCTATATAATTTTTTCTTAATTCAGTATCATCTTGAAACTGTGAACCTTGATAATGTTTAAAGCCTAAAGCTTCAAAAAAATCCATATCAACTATTGAAGCTCCTGTTGCAATAATTGCATCAACCATGTTATATTTAACTAAATCTTTATAAATATTCATACACCCTGCAGCAGAAGTTGACCCAGCAAGTGTTAAAAAAATTGTGCAATCCTTATCTTGAATCATTTCATTAAAGATATTGGCGGCATTTGCTGTTTCTCTTGAGACAAAAGACATTTTTTCCATTGATGAAATTATTTTCCTTGCATCAAACGAGGTAATATCAATGTGTTCAACTGGATTTTGTAAAAAGTTTTTTTTGCTATTGTGAGTTAAATTTTTGTTTTCTGACATTAAGCAACCAATATACCTTTATTGCTTTCTTTACCATATAACGTCATTATAGGTTCATCCTCTACTTCATAGATTTCATTTGAGTAAAAACCATTAAATTGAGTTCTAAAAGTTAAACCATATGCACCAAGCTGACCTAGTTCAATATAATCATTTTCTTTAATATTGTTTGGAAGCAAAAAAGGTCCCTTCATGTAATCCATACTATCGCACGTAGGTCCATAAAAATCAAAAGCAGTTAATTTTTTTGATATTGATTTTCCAGTTTTAATTAAACGAGAAGGGTAAACTATGTTTGGTGTACCAGCATCAAAAAGAGTTCCATACGTTCCATCATTTATATAAAGTTTTTGTTTTTTTCTAAGATTTACGCGCACAATTGTTGACCCGCTTTCTGCAACTAATGCTCTTCCAGGTTCGCACAATATTTCAGGAAGTTTTTCCAAATTTAAATTAGATAAACTTTTTTTTATTTCTTCAAAATAACTATCTAAAGATTGAGGTACAAGATCAGGATATATAGCAGGAAATCCACCACCAATATTAATATAATCAGGAATAATTTTTGTTTTTCTTATTATATTTCCAATATCTGCAATTCCTTTGGAATAAGAAATGGGATGCATACATTGAGATCCGACATGAAAGCTTAGTCCTACTTTTTTTGCATATTGTTTTGTTAATCTTAACAAACCAATTGCCTCAGATGTTAAGGCTCCAAATTTTTTAGACAGATCTATTTCAGCATGTTCATTAGAAACGGCTACTCTTACAAATAACTCAAGGTCTTTTGCTTGATTGGTTGTTTCAATAATCTTTATTAATTCATCTTTAGTATCTAAAGAAAAAGCTTTAATATTATAGTTAAAGTAAGCCTCTTTAATATTCTCTCTACTCTTAACAGTATGCATATATGAGCATTTTGCATTAGGGGAGATTGTTCTTATGTCCTTAATTTCTTGAATAGAAGCTATGTCAAAGTTTTCTATTCCACTATCCACTATTGCTTTTAAAACCTCAGGATGTGAGTTAGTTTTTACAGCATAGAGCACATTGCCAGGAAATTTATTTCTAAAATAAGTAGAAGCTGATTGTATTGATTTTTTTCTAATACAATAAATAGGCTTTTCCGGTTTTAGTTGATTTACTAGGTCATCAACTGTTTTAAATTTTTGCATTATATTACTCCAAAAAAAATTTAATAAAAAAAAGTTTTTTAATAATTGTTTAAAAAACTTTATATAAGCGGAGAATTAAGCCCAAACTTAATTAATGTAAAGTAAATAATATGTGTTGAAATTATCAAATTAAACACCATATTAATTGTATGCTGGATCCAAATAATGTAAAAAAAATAAGTGATTTTGATAATAAATCCTTATTAATTGTTGATGATGACAATCCTTTTAGAGAAAGACTTGCTAGGGCTATGGAAAAAAAAGGGTTTGAGGTTTTTCAAGCTGAGAGTGTAAAAAAAGGAATCGAGTCCGTAAAAGATAAAAAGCTTGGATTTGCAGTCGTAGATCTAAGACTATCTGATGGAAATGGACTTGAGGTCGTAAAGCAAATACAGAACTCTAATTCTACTAGCAGAATAATTATGTTAACTGGATATGGAAATATACCTACTGCTGTAGCAGCAATTAAAGAGGGTGCAATAGATTATCTTGCCAAACCAGCTGATGCAGATGATGTTGAAAAAGCATTATTAGCAGACCCAGAAAAAAAGGCTGAACCACCGGAAAACCCAATGTCAGCTGATAGAGTGAAATGGGAACATATCCATAGAGTTTTTGAGTTATGTAATCGAAATGTATCTGAGACAGCTAGAAGACTTAAAATGCATAGAAGAACATTGCAAAGAATTCTATCCAAAAGATCGCCTAGATAAATTTTCTAAATTTAATAATCTTTTTCGCTAATAAAGTTAATAGACAGATTTTAAATAATTCAGCTAATAAAAAGGGTGTAACGCCTAATTCAAGTATTGGTTTTTCCCATCCAATTAATGTTCCAAGCCAAATAGCTCCAAATAAGTAAATCGTTGTGACAGAAAATATCAATTTACTAAAAATTATAAAAATATTATTTTTAAAATTTAGATACCCTGCAAAAAAAACAGCAGATAAAAATCCTATTAAGTAACCCATTGTTGGGCCAGTAAAGTAAATTAAACCTACACCTTTTTCAGGTGAATTAGAAAATACTGGTATTCCAATAATACCTTCAAGAAGATAAACTCCAACAGTAGTAAGACCAATTTTATACCCAAAGGCCAAACCTAAAAAAAGAACAACAAAGGTCTGCATTGTCATTGGTACTGGATAAAAAGGTATTTTTAATTTAGCTGAAATAGTTAGAGCGACTGTTCCTAAAAAAACTAATATAAATGAGTTTAAAGCTTTTTGGATTGAATTGGTTTTTAGAAGTTCCATTATTGTGAATTTACTATTTATTATTATAATAATCTAGTTTTTTATTAATCTCAAGAAAACATCTTCTAAATCACCATCATCAGTAGATATATCCAAAATTTTAGTATTATTTTTCTTAATTAGATTAATTAAATTCTCCATATTAATTTTACTTTTTTCATAAGAGACACAAATTTCTGTCTCTAATTTTGATATTAATTTTAAAGAGGGTAAATCTTCATTATTTATATCAATTTTTTTATCTGTTTTAAAAGTTACTTTTTTTGTTTGAATTTTATCTAGAAGATTTTTAGTACTATCTAGAGCTACAATATTACCTTTATTAAGAATAGCTATTCGATCACACATTTCTTCAGCCTCTTCAAGATAATGCGTTGTTAAGATAATAGTTACACCAAGGTCATTAAGTAATCTTACATTTTTCCATAAATTTTGTCTTAATTGAACGTCAACACCAGCGCTAGGCTCATCTAGAAAAACTATTGGAGGTTGATGAACTAAAGCTTTAGCCACCAGTAATCTTCTTTTCATTCCACCAGACAAACTTCTGGCATAGCTGTTTGCTTGTTTTTCCAAAGATACTAATTTTAGAATAGTGTCTGTAATTCTGTCTTTTTCTTTTATTCCATAAAGTCCAGCTTGGAATTCTAATAATTTTCTTGGACTAAAAAAAGGATCAAGGTTAACTTCTTGAGGAACTATTCCAACTGACGCCCTAACTTGTCTTGGGTCTTTATCTAGGTCAAATCCATGTACACTAACTTGTCCAGCTGTTTTTATCACCGTACCAGCTATAATATTTATAAATGTAGTCTTGCCAGCACCGTTTGGCCCAAGTAGACCAAAAATTTCTCCTTCTTGCACGTCCAAGTTTAAATCATTTAAAGCATGGGTATCTTCTGATTTTTTGTTTGAATAAATTTTTTTTAGGTTTTTAATAGAAAGTATATTTTTTTTGTTCATGTGTGTTAATAAATTTATAATATTTAAAATAATTAAGATAATATTATTTAATGGATAAAATTAAAAAAACTGATCATTTTTACTTAATAGATGGTTCTGGTTATATTTTCAGAGCTTATTATGCATTGCCACCTCTAACAAGAAAGAGTGATGGTTTACCAGTAGGTGCAGTCAGCGGTTTTTGTAGCATGCTATTTAAATTATTAGAAGATTCAAAGTCTAATGAAAATCTTCAAAAACCAACACACTTTGCTGTAATTTTTGATGCAGCTAGAAAAACTTTTAGGAATGAAATTTATTCTGATTATAAGGCAAATAGATCTGAAGCTCCAGATGATTTGGCACCCCAGTTTGATTATATAAGAAAGTCAGTTATGGCTTTTAATTTACCGTCCGTTGACCTTCCAAGGTATGAAGCAGATGATTTAATAGCAACATATGTAGAGCAAATTTTAGCAAAGGGTGCCAAGGTAACTATAGTTTCTTCGGATAAGGACTTGATGCAATTATATAAAAAAAATGTTCGTTTATTTGATCCAATGAAAAATAAATTTATAACACCAGAAGATATAGTAACTAAATTTGGTGTAGGTCCAGAAAAAGTAATTGATGTGCAATCATTAGCAGGTGATAGCAGTGATAACGTACCGGGTGTTCCAGGTATAGGGGTTAAAACTGCAGCTGAACTTATTAATAAGTATGGTACTCTAGAAAAACTACTAGATAATGCACACGAGATAAAACAAAATAAACGAAGAGAAACACTTATAGAAAATAAAGATAAAGCAATTATTAGCAAAAAATTAGTAACATTGATGAAAGATGTTCCAGTTGAAAGAAAGATAGAGGAGTTTCAATTAAAAAAAATTGATAAAGATAAACTTTATAAATTTTTAAGAGAAATGGAGTTTAACAGACTTCTTAGTTCTGTTATCTCAAAATATGGAGAGCCTGAATTAGGGGAAACTGCCATAGAAGCAAAACCCAAAGAAAAACAACAAACTATAAGTAAAAAAAATTACCATTTAATTACTAATGAAAAACAAATAGATGAATGGATTAATGAAGCAGAAGAAGCAGGAGAAATTGCTATAGATACCGAAACCAGTTCGTTAGATGTACATCAAGCAGACTTAGTGGGCATCTCATTAAGCACTAAGATTGGTAAATCTTGCTATATTCCAATAGGACACAAGTATAAAGGATGCTTAAAAAAAGAAGCTGTAATCAAAAAATTAAAACCAATTTTAGAGGATAAAAGTGTAAAAAAAATTGGTCAAAATATTAAGTTTGATTTTATTATTTTATTTAAACAAGGGATAATTATGAACTCAATGGAAGATACAATGTTGATGTCTTATGTGTTGGATGCTGGAAAAAATAGACATAACATGAATACCTTGTCTGAGATTCACTTACAGCATAAAACAATTTCATTTAAAGAAATTGTTGGTACGGGAAAAAAAGAAATAAATTTTAGTGATGTAGAGTTGGATAAGGCAATGGAATATGCAGCAGAGGATGCAGATATTACCTATAGATTATATAAAATTTTTAGTAAAAGCCTTAAATTAGAAAAATTGACTAATATTTATGAAATTTTTGAAAAACCTTTAATCAAAATATTAGCGTTCATGGAAATCGAAGGAATAAAAATTGACAATAAGTTTTTAAAAGCATTGTCTGAGAAATTTGAGAAAAAAATTAACAAATTGGAAAAAGAAGTTTTTAAAATTTCAAAAAAAGAATTTAATATCGCTTCACCAAAACAATTAGGTGAGGTTATTTACAATGATTTAAAGATTGCTGTACTTAAAAAAACTAGAAAAGGGAGCTTTGCGACAAATGCAAGTGTACTTGAAGATCTAGCATTTAAAGGACATAAATTTCCTCAATTAATTCTAAATTGGCGACAAGTATCTAAGCTTAAAAATACTTATTCTGATGCATTGCCTGAACATATTAACCCAACAACTAAACGAGTTCATACTTCTTTTCTATTAGCAGCAACAACAACAGGAAGACTTGCTTCTAGTGACCCAAATTTGCAAAATATCCCCATCAAATCAGAAGATGGTAAAGATATAAGAAAAGCATTTATAGCTGAAAAAAATTTTACATTAATTTCAGCTGATTATAATCAAATTGAGATGAGAATCTTAGCAGATCTAGCAGATGTTAAGGAATTAAAAAAAGCATTTAAAAATAATGAAGATATTCATTCATTAACAGCAAGCCAGGTATTTGATGTTGATATAAAAAAAGTTAATCAAGACATGAGAAGAAAAGCTAAAGCAATAAATTTTGGTATTATATATGGAATTTCTCAATATGGACTAGCAAAACAAATCAATGTTTCAAATCATGAAGCAGATGATTTCTTAAATGCTTACTTTTCAAGGTTTCCAGAAATAAAAATTTATATGGATGACACTATTAAATTTTGCAGAAAAAATGGTTATGTAAATAATATTTTTGGACGTAGATCTCATTTTAATGGAATTAATGATAAGAATTTTAATGTAAGAAATTTTCAAGAAAGAGCATCAATAAATGCACCCATTCAAGGCACTGCCTCAGAAATAATGAGACTTGCAATGATTAGACTCGATAAAAAATTTGAAAGTTTAAAAAATAACAAGTCAAAAATCTTACTACAAATACATGACGAACTAATTTTTGAAGTTCCAGAAAAAGAAGTCAAAACTATTATTAAAATTATTGAAGAAGAAATGACTAGTGTCACAGAAAGTGATTTGCACTCATTTTCAATTCCCTTAACAGTAGATGTGAATACAGGCGATAATTGGGGAATACTTCATTAATTTAAGAGCATTGCCTAAATTAGAACAATTTAGTATTTTTAAAGTAGTTTATGCACAAACAAACAATAGCACTAATTGACGATGATAGAAATATACTTACAAGTATAAGTATAGCACTTGAAAAAGAAGGTTTTAATGTTCAAACTTATATTGACGGAGAGAGTGCATTAATTGGATTAGCTAGAACACCACCCGACCTAGCAGTCATCGATATTAAAATGCCAAAAATGGATGGTGAAGAACTTTTAAAAAGATTAAGAAAAAAAACATCTCTACCGGTAATTTTTTTAACATCAAAAGATGATGAGATAGATGAGCTAATAGGATTAAAATTAGGGGCAGATGATTTTATGAAAAAATCAGGAGGATTTTCTATAAAGGTTTTAATTGAGAGAATTAGAGTTCAACTTAGAAAAAAAGATATTAAAGTTAATCTTGAAGAAACAAAAAATATTATATCCCATGGTAAACTTAAACTTGATCCTTCACAGCTTGAGTGCGAGTGGGATGGAAAACAATTGCCAGATAAGTTGACCACTACAGAATTTTTAATAGTTAAAGAGTTAGCAAAGAGACCAGGAATAATTAAAGAGAGAGCTCAATTAATGGATATTGCATATCGAGAAGATACTGATATTGAAGATAGAACTATAGATAGCCATGTTAAGAGAATTAGAAAAAAATTTAAAAAGGTTGATCCTGAATTTACCGCAATAGAAACAAGATATGGCAGTGGATACAGATGGAATGTTAGTTAATGTTCAGCGACTTTCTTAAAAGCTTATCCATTTTAAAAAAATTTTTATTTATCAATTTAATAATTTTTATAGTTATTGGCAGCTTAACCCTATTATATATAGGAAACGTTAAGCCTAATTTAATAAAAAACAAAAAAAGCAAACATATTGAAATAATAAATAATACAATTGAACATATTTTGAGATTGGATATCAAATTTGAAGAAGAAGATATTAGAAGATTTTTATTTTCAACTAGATTTTTATTTCAAAATTTAGATAGAGTTATTTTATTTGATAACCAGTATAATTTAGTTGGGGACACCGATACATTAGACTTAGATCCGAGATCTTTCTCCAATAGACTTGATTTAGTCCAGCTAGAAATTTTAAATGAAGAAATAAGTAAAAAAATAACTGAAACAAAAACTATAAATAAAGAAAAAACTGTTTCTATAAAAGATATTTTGACAAATTACTCATGGTCAAAAGATTATGGAAAAGCATTTACTTTTACAGAAGAGGGGTATGATAAATTTTTATTAACAACTGTAAAAAATGTGACACTAAATGGAAATAACATTGGTTATTTAGCTATTTCTGAAAATGCTAGCGATATTAGGTCTGCAATTAATGAAAGAAAAACTTTTATATTAAGAACAGCAATCTTTATCGGAATAGTAATTTTTATATTTTCCTTTGTTCTAAATAGGTATTTTATTAAGCCATTAAAAAATTTAGTCGCATATACAAAAATAATAAAAGAAAAAAGCAGAAAAAAAACAAATATAAACGAACTTAAAAGTAGAAATGATGAGTTAGGTACATTGTCAAATTCACTAGATGATATGACAAATGAACTTCAAAAAAGAATTTCACAGGCAGAAAATTTTTCAACAGATTTAGTACATGAAATAAGAAACCCATTAACATCTTTAAAAAGTGCTTCCGAAATATTATATGAAACAGACGACCACGAACAAAGAAGCAAACTAGTTGATATTCTTAATCATGATGTGCAAAGAATTGAAAGACTAATTACAGATTATTCTCAAATGTTAAAAGATGAAGTTGCTCTCAGTAAAGAAAAAATGAAAAAAATTAATTTAAAATTAATTGCAAACTCTGTAGTTGAAGATTTTAATAATATTTATGAAACAAAAAGAAACATTAGGATAATTTTAAATGACCCAAATAATCAAGAAGAATATTTTATTTATGGAATAGAAAATAGAATAGAACAGATTATTGCAAATTTATTAGATAATTCAATTTCATTTAGTGCGGATAATAAAAAAATTATAGTTGAAATTTATAAAGATGATAATCAAAAAGTAATTTTAAAGGTTATTGATGAAGGTAAAGGATTTAAAGAAACAAATACAAACAAAATTTTTGATAGATTTTACAGTAATAGACCAGATAATTTTGGTGAACATTCTGGCTTAGGATTAAATATTGTAAAAAACCTTGTAGATTTGCATGGCGCTACTATTCATGCATCTAATAACATTGTAAAAAAAGGTGCAAATGTAGAGATTACATTCCCTAAAGCTTAATCATAAGTTGATTAATCAAATTTTTATTGTATAAAAACGAGCAATGGACGATTTTAAAGTTAAAGATATATCACTAGCAGAATTTGGAAGAAAAGAAATTTCTATAGCAGAAAGTGAAATGCCAGGACTAATGGCATTAAGAGAAGAATATTTAGGTAAAGCACCTTTAAAAGGAGCAAAAATTTTAGGATGTCTTCACATGACAATTCAAACAGCAGTTTTAATTGAAACTCTCACAGAACTTGGCGCTGAAGTTAGATGGTCATCTTGTAATATTTTTTCAACGCAGGATCATGCAGCAGCAGCAATAGCTAAAGCAGGAATACCTGTTTTTGCCTGGAAAGGTGAAACTGAAGATGAAGCCATATGGTGCATAAGGCAAACAATTGAAGGAAAAAAAGATTGGAAAGCAAAT
>Ga0307986_10003266_pt1 | contig 11322 bp, 7 predicted proteins | sample EllFjometageno82_FD_203170 | JGI IMG/M metagenome (GOLD analysis project Ga0307986, IMG submission 203170) | Marine microbial communities from Ellis Fjord, Antarctic Ocean - #82 | ecosystem: Environmental > Aquatic > Marine > Unclassified | place: Southern Ocean | collected 2014-10-09
TGTGTATAGTTTCCGCCTTAAGTCTAAGAGCAGAGAACAGGTTCGAAACTCTATGCTGGGATGCTATGGAAGATATGACTAACCAGTACACAAGTAGTGAAAAAATAAATAATGCTGAAGTTTACAGGTGGGTGAATGATAATTACGTTTACAAACCTTTAAAAACTTTCCTTAAAAAAAAGTGGTTAATCACGCTAAAAAGCAACAAAGATTTTACACTTAATAACCTCTATGTGATGAAGGACAAGTACTTAAGTAGTTGTGTTGCTGCGATAAGTAAAACCAAATAACCCCCATATATCATCTATAATAAAATCATGAATGATAATAAAAATATTCATGGAATTACTTTAATCGAATTACTCGTAGTTATCGGCATTATGGGTGTCATTGGTGGTTTTGTATATCCCACTATCAACGATTGGCAAACGAATAAAAATATTGAGCGAGATTTACAGGCTTATATTGGCTTGGTTGATTACGTCGTAAATAAAACCAAGACAGTAGGTGGGACAGGGATGATTTATTGTGAAATTAAAGACGAAAATACAACCATAGTCAGTTATAAAATTTCATTATATTTTGTTAAGCCGAATGGATCAAATGCACTTCTTATTGACGCAAACTTTACAAATAATATTATTAAAGATCCAAGAAGTGCCATTGGTGTATCACCTGCTGAGGACCCAAATCATAATATCCTTTCAGTGAAGAGTGATTTCTTATCAAATATTTGCCAGAATGCAGGGATTATTAACGCAAGAGGTCAGTCTGGGATCAATGGGGTTCCGAGAGCATCTACTGGCATCACTTCATATATTCATGCTAAAGGAGCAACAGCAATATTAGTTGGAAATAACTTAACGGGTGATGATGAGTATGAAGACCATCCCAGTTATCAGATAATTACAAGCACAACAAGAGGGTTATCTACCGTTAATCGAAGAGATTATAGCTCTGGTGAATGGGAGTGTGCAGAGGATTGGTATAGCGATATCAAAGGAGATAAAAATCCGTGTTACAGGTAAAACCTAACGAAAAAGGATTTACACTAATTGAAGCTGTGGTCGCTATGGTAATTTTTGGGATTGCCTTCACAGGGCTTTATCTTGTTTTTGGTATTGCGATGAAAGGGGCAAATGATGCGCAAAAAAGAATGCATCTAAATTTGATAGCCAATCAAATTGTTGAAAGCATTTCTGCCGAGACACGAAGAGATCCAAATGATGATTTAAATCCTTTTAAAACACCCAGTATTTATAATGCGGACTTACAAGATTGTGACAGTTTTGGTTCTTCTGACATTAGAAATTCTTGGTGCAATAAACTGAACGAGGTGGTGGGAGGTTTTCAAGGGACTAATTCTGAGCAAAAAAGAAGTGTCACGGTTTCAAAGTTAGATAACAATTTATACGTAGATATTCACTTTGTGATTGGGGGAGATAGTAGGGGAAACAACACTTCAGAAGTGGTGATGGCAAGAAGGATTCGCCCCTAATGACTCCACAAAATAATATGAGAGGCTATACCATTATTGAGCTAATGATCGCACTCGTTGTGAGTGCGATTGTCATTGCCGGTTCATTGGCTGGGTTTAACATCATTGAAAAGCAATTCAATGAGGTAAATTTAGAAACAGCATTGGATCGACAAGCTGCAAACTTTATAAGAGAGCTTCAAAAAGATATTTCAATGGCAGGATATAAGGAATTTCAAAGCGTTACATCCATGTCAGGTTCTGAAGCGATTCAATTTGAGTCTGCCCCCTATGATGATGGAAACAACCCAGGGCAAATTGTTCAGGAGGAGTTTAGGGTAACCTATGATGCAAAAGATGATACTGATGTGACATACAGAAAGAATGTGAGATATCAATGTAAAAAATTATCCGGTGCAAGCGCTTCAGATTTATTTCAATGCCAAAAAACCGTTGCGAAGTGTATTGCAAGCCCCTGTATTGGGGCATTTTCTTTTGGCAGTAACGTCATTGATGTTGCCACAGACTTAAAAGAAGAGGCCGAAATTACTCGTGTGAAAGAATTTTCTATTACGAGGGATAATTTTAAAGACCTACCTGGGACTGTTTATGATGGCTTTCCCCAGGTCTTGAGAATCAAGTTAGTCCTATTCGGTGAAGATAAATCCAAAGGCGTTGATGGGATCGAAAAGATATATCACTTTTCCATAAGGGCTAGAAACATATCTATGATCAGAAGCTATGAAGACTAATCATAAGAACAATAATCAGGATGGGATGGCGCTGGTAATTACACTCATATTGCTTTTAACTTTAACCATTCTCGCTTCATCTATATTTATGACTGTTAATAGATACGCTGAAACGATTGATAATATATCCTCTCGACCACAGGCGATGGAAGCAGCTAATTCCTGTATTGATCAAGCGCTTGATTGGTTAGCTACTTCAGATGGGGCAAGTTGGTTGAATGGTGACACCCCCATTGACTTGGCCGCTGAAGGAAATCCATTAAATAAAAAAACAGTCTTAGAGGATACGACGATGGAGGGAGTTACAAGGGGAGATATGTTTTCAAAGGTGCTTGAAAAATCCTCTTGCACAAAGGTCATTTTAACGAAGGTATCTTCAGAGTCTGCTAGGGGTGAGAGGGATGGTGGTGAAATTGGATCCGAAACTTCTTATGGTTCCTCGGTCTTGAAGTATGCCTTAAAAATTGAAGCACGTGGTGTATTTAACGTCCCTTTAAATTCATCTGGAACCGCTATAAAGTTTGATAATTGGAATAGCACCTCGAATATTGTCGATGTCGAAGTTCATGTAGGGTATACCTCATTTTAGTTGTAGATAAATTCACTAAAGTCAACTAGACTTTATTCATGAAAATTAAAAAATACCTTACCTTTATGATGTTTTTATTAACCCCCATTGGGGTTATAGGTTTTGAAGAATCAGCGATAATTTATAATTCGACCACGGTGGAAGAGCAACAGATTGCGTTGGGTATTCGTAAAGAAGGTCAAATGGGCTCACGGTCTGGAAACATTGCTGAGAACGCTTCCGATACAGGTATTGCTTATAAGTTTGATGGATCTTATTCACAAGGTTATAAATCAGGTTGGCAAGATGCAACAACACCGGGTTGTTTGTGTGAGGGTTGGGGGGCAGGATTTGTTGACAGGGTGGGAAGGCAGAGTCATGGAAGAGCTAATGAATCTAAGGGGGGTGTACAAAATATAGAGGTCAAAAGCTTTGTTTCTGACGAAACCAGCATTACATCAACGGTATGGATAAAGGACAGTGTAGGCCAGCCTGTGCTTGAAGTAACTCATCGCTTTGGACCGGCCGCTAAGGTCCCCGGGGCACTTTTTCAAGCTTTGGTGACTATGACCAACATATCTGGAGACAGTCTCCAGGATGTTAGATATAACAGAACAATGGATTGGGATGTACCACCAACAGAGTTTAATGAATATGTGACTATTAAAGGTGCTGCAGCTTCTGCTGCATCGCCTAATACGCCGAAGATTCTCTACTCTGGTGATAATGGGTTTATGACACCAGATCCATTTAGCTCTAGTGGGTCTTATGGGTCCTACCGTAACGAGGATGTTGATAGAGGTGGTCCAACAGATCATGGCTTTACTGCTACCTTTAGCCTAGGAGAGTTACTTTGTGGCGAAGCGCACACATTTATGATTTATTATGGCGCAGCGGCAGATAGGCCTACTATGGAAGCTGCCTTTGTCACCGAGGATGTGCCTTTATACTCGATAGGTGAATCAGCTGATCGAGATAGATATGGGCGTCGAGTAAGTCCTAGTGACGTATCTTATGGCTTTGGTTTTAGAGGTTTGAGCGGTTCTGCCATTGCTCCATCATTGCCTACCAAAACAGCAATTTTACCTGGTGGTATTGAAACAGATGAGGATATTGTTCAAACATATGCCTCTCCAGTCATTTATGGTAAGTCTTTATACCAGGCCATCTTTAAATTTAGAAAAGATAAGCAATGGGAAGGCGATATATTAAGATATTCACTGGGGGACGACGGTTCGATTTTATCGACAAGCTCGACTGGGAACGCTAAGTGGAAGCTTGAACAAGCACTTCTGCAGGGCGAGTTGGAAAGGGATACTCCTTTTACAGGTGGTAATGGGAAGACAGGAGTATTTGGCATAGCTGCTAAGGGGAGGTCAATATGGACAGTGGGGAATGACCCCGATTGTGGTGGCCTTTTAACTAAACCACCAGACAATAATAACTTTATAAAAGTTAATCATGATCAATTAGAACAATTTTTATTTAATTGCTCATCAGCACCGACTTATAGTGTAGGGGGTGGAACGAATGGAGATCTCGCCATGATGCTTATTCGTTTTGTCAGAGGCGCAGATGTTCATGCTGAAGACTATAAGGGAGGAGAGGGATGGAAACGACCCAGAATAGGTTTACTTGGCGATACATTTCACTCAGAAATGGTATTTGTAGGTCCGCCCCGAGCAGGTTATAGCTCAGATGTTACCGGTTTTGGTAAATCTGAATCTTATTTTAGATATGTTAATGGGTACGGTATTTTTTCTGAGGCAAATCAATCTAGAAGGCCACAATTATATGTCGGTGCTAATGATGGCATGCTTCATGCATTTGATGAAGATTTGAATGAACGATGGGCTTTTATTCCTCCATCGGTCCTTCCAAAACTAAGAGATATGTTGGGAGTATTTTCAAATACAAATGGACATGGAAAATCTAATAGCGTATTCAACGTTGATGGGCCTATTGCGGTCAAAGATATTTATATTCACGCGACAAAGGAGTGGAAGACAGTGCTTGTCGGCGGGTTGGGTTATGGCGGCAAAAGTTACTATGTGTTGGACATAACAGACCCAGATGATCCACAACATATGTTCACCATATCCAATAACGACGCTAATAAAACAGTTAACTACTGGGCGGCGGATGGAACAAAAACAAGCTATCCTTACCTGTCTGCTCCGGAGCATATTGATTATCAAAAGTTAGGTGATACTTGGTCAAGGCCTTCTATTATGCTGCTGCCTTATCAGTCAACTGATGGAAAAATAAAACAAAGGTGGACAATGGTATTTGGAGGTGGTTATGGAGGCGGCGCTTCGAGTGGCTTTGGTCCTTATGTGTTTGTTCTTGATTTTGAGCCGGATACAACACTATCCCCTAACACCTCGGGAGGAAAAATTATTTCAGCGGTTCCTATCACCCCCGATCCATCAAGTGACATCCCCAATGGAGCCACAGCACATATGAGCGTCATAACATCAGATGGCACGGCATTGGCTAATTATTACGGGGGCATTGCCTACTTTACAGATCAGCAAGGACAACTCTGGAAATACAATTTGAGTAAAACCTCTCTTGATGAAGATAATGATAATTTGTTTGAACTGAATTTAGCCTATCGTGCAGAAGGCACGCTTGCAAATGATCGATTTGGTTATAACCAAGTGGCGACAACTATTGTTCAGGATGACAGTGGGGCAAGTAGTTTGTTTAATTATTTTGGGACGGGCAACCTATCTCGAATCCAAGGCAGAGATTCTACAATCAACAATCGAATATTCGGTATCAGAGATATAGATTTTCCGAGTTATGGCCTTACTCTCACAGGCACTGCAAAAAATGCAGCAACCAGCCAGAATATTGATGATGCCGACTGTGTCACCGATATCACGCAGAATTGGTACAGTAATACTTATTCAAAAACCACACTCGTTCCTAGTCCAGGAAATCCAACTAAAGATTGGACTAAAATCATTGGTCGAGCAGGTTTGTATAACAAAAGTATCTTCTTTTCAATTTATAGACCTGAAGATCTTGCCTGTCCTCGCAAAGGGACTAGTCAAATAATTGAGATAAGCGATGGCTGTGGAGGTGTTTCACAATACAATGTAGGAGAAGGTTTGATCACAGCGCCCGTTATAGATAAGAGAGGAAATATATATCTTGGGGTAAGTAATTTACCTAAAGAAAGTAACATAGGTGGGGATGGTAGAGATAATATTACACGCATAGGTACTACTGTAGAAAGTTCCGAAGGTCGCGATTGGAAGTCATGGCGACAAATAGAATAGATAGCCCTAAGGTATTTAGTATAAAAAATGTTTTAAAAAAGACAGGCTTCTAAAGCTTTATAGATGACTTAACTTCTTATGGTTCCTTAGTTATAAATAATGCTTTTAAAATTTAAGCACGTGGTGCATCTAAACTCCTCTGGCACCGTCATAAGTCTTGATAATTGGAATAGCACCTCGAATGTTGTCGATATCGAAGTTCATGTAGGATTTTCTGAGCATAAATATAGGTAAATATAAAATATTAACTTAAACTAAGAAAATGGGATTTAAAAAAACATTCTCCACCCTCCTTTTTTTATTAATACCTTTTGGGGTCTTTGGTTTTGAAGAGTCTGGAATAATTTATAACTCGACTGTTGCCAGTGAGCAGAAAATTGCCCTAGGCATTCGTAAAGAAGGTCAGATGGGTGCTTATAATCCAAATATTGCAAGAAATGCTCGTTATACAGGTATTGCTTATAAGTTTGATGGTTCAAGATCTCAGGGGTACAAATCAGGTTGGTATGACGCCACAACTCCGGGCTGTTTATGTGAAGGCTGGGGGGCAGGGTTCGTTGATCGGACCGGAAGGCGAACTTATGGAAGAGCTAATCAAGCGGTTGGAAGAGTATCTAATATTGAAGTCAAAAGCTTTGTCACTGAAGCGACAAGCATCACATCAACTGTTTGGATAAAAGATAGTTCAGGGAAGCCTGTATTGGAAGTGACTCATCGTTTCGGGCCAGCGGCAAATGTACCTGGGGCTTTATTTCAAGCTTTGGTGACCATGACTAATATATCGGGCGACACCCTTAGAGATGTGAGATACAACCGGACTATGGATTGGGATGTCCATCCAACAGAATTCAATGAAAGGGTCACCATTAAAGGTACTCAAGCCTCTGCAGCCTCACTTGATACTCCTAAGGTCTTAAATTCTGGCAACAATGGATTTATGTTACCGAATCCCTTCTATCCTGGATATGCACATACAAAGTGGCCAAAATACAGACAAATTAATAGAGATTATAATGAGGCCGGACCCGCGGATCATGGATTTACTGCCTCATTTGGATTTGGTGAATTAGTTTGCGGTCAAGCGCATACTTTTATGATTTATTATGGCGCAGCAGCAAATAAAACTGAAATGGAGGCTGCTTTTGCTTCAGAGGGAGTGCCTTTATACTCTATAGGTCAGTCGAGTGATCGAACTTATTGGGGTGCTAGAAGAAACAAAAGTGATGTGTCTTATGGGTTTGGCTTTAAAGGGGTGAGCGGCTCTGCCATTACATCTGGCTTACCAACCAAAATAGCAAGTTTGCCTGGTGGTGTTGAAACAGATAAAGATATTGTCCAGACTTATGCTCCTCCAGTCATTTACGGAAATTCTTTATACCAAGCTACTTTTAAATTTAGAAAAGATCAGCAGTGGTATGGAGATATAATAAAATATAATCTAGACCCAAATGGCTCTATTGTAAGCAGATCGGTATCCGCTCATGGGAAGCTAGCTAAAGCACTTGGTTCGGCCCGCTTGGAAAGGGATACTCCTTATGAAGATGGAGGTAGATCTATATGGACAGTAGGAAATGACCCGAATTGCCCAGGTGGCCTTTTAACTAAACCATCAAATAATAATAATTTTATAAAGGCTAATCATGATCAATTAGAAAATATTTTATTTAATTGTGAAGAATATACGGGTTCTTCATCGACAAATGCCATGATGCTTATTCGTTTTGTCAGAGGCGCAGATATTCATAATGAAGGTATGGCTTCACCAAGGTTTTTTGGACCAAGACCTTCTGTTCTTGGCGATACATTTCACTCAGAAATGGTATTTGTAGGTCCGCCCCGAGCAGGTTATAGCCCAGATGTTATCGGTTTTGGTAAATCTGAATCTTATTTTAGATATCTTAATGGTTACGCTGAATTTTCAATGCGGAATAAATCTAGAAGGCCACAATTATATGTCGGTGCTAATGATGGCATGCTCCATGCATTTGATGAAGATTTGAATGAACGATGGGCTTTTGTGCCTCCATCAGTCACCTCAAAATTAAGAGATATGTTGGGTGAGGTATCATCTACTAGAGGAAGGGGAAAATCTAATAGCGTATTTAATGTTGATGGACCAATTGCGGTCAAAGATATTTATATTCACGCCACAAAGGAGTGGAAAACAGTGCTTGTTGGTGGGCTGGGTTATGGCGGCAAAAGTTACTATGTATTAGATATTACAGATCCAGATGACCCGCAACATATGTTTACAATTTCTAATAATGATACCAATAAAACAGTCAATTATTGGGCAGCAGATGGCACAAAATCAAGCTATCCTTACCTGTCTGCCCCTGAACATATTGATTATCAAAAGTTAGGTGATACTTGGTCAAGGCCTTCTATTATGCTGCTGCCTTATCAGTCAACTGATGGAAAAATAAAACAAAGGTGGACGATGGTCTTTGGTGGTGGGTATGGAGGTGGGGCTTCGAGTGGTTTTGGACCTTATGTGTTTGTTCTTGACTTTGAGCCGGATACAACACTTTCGCCTAACACCTCGGGAGGTCAAATTATTTCAGCAATTCCTATCCCATCAGACCCATCAAGCGATATACCTAATGGAGCCACAGCACATATGAGTGTCGTAACATCAGATGGCACGGCATTGGCTAATTATTACGGGGGCATTGCCTACTTTACAGATCTTCAAGGACAACTCTGGAAATACAATTTGAGTAAAGCTACTCTTGATGAAGATAATGATAATTTATTTGAGCTGAATTTAGCCCATCGTGCAGAAGGCACGCTTGCAAATGATCGGTTTGGATTTAATCAAGTGGCGACAACTATTGTTCAGGATGACAGTGGGGCAAGTAGTTTAATTAATTATTTTGGGACGGGTGATCAATCTCGAATCCAACGCAGAGATTCCACAATCAACAATCGAATATTCGGTATCAGAGATATAGATTTTCCAAATAATGGCCTAACTCTCACGGGCACTGCAAAAAATGCAGCAACCAGCCAGAATATTGATGATCCCGACTGTGTCACCGATATCACGCAGAATTGGTATAGCAATACATATTCAAAAAGTACACTCAGTCCTAGCCCAGGCGCAGCAACTAATGACTGGACTAAGGTGATTGGACGTGCAGGTTTGTATAATAAAAGTATCTTTTTTTCAATTTACAGACCTGAAGATCTTGCCTGTCCCCTCACAGGAACTAGTCAAATAATTGAAATAAGCGATGGCTGTGGAGGTGTTTCACAATATAATGTAGGAAAAGGTTTGATCACAGCACCCGTTATAGATAATCGAGGAAATATATATGTTGGGGTGAGTAATTTGGCTGACGGAACTAAGATAGGTGGGGATGGTAGAGATAATATAACGAGAATAGGTGATGTCGAAGAAAGTTTAGAAGGTTCCGATTGGAAGGCATGGCAGGAAATCACTTACTAAGATGAATTTAATTATTGATGATATTTGAATGTTTAGAAATTTATTAAGAAGAAACAAAGATACCGAACCTGTTCAACAACCCATTGTTGGCATCGATATCTCTCATTCTTTTGTGCGTGTTGTTCAGCTTGAAAAAAAGAGAAAAGGTTGGTCATTACTTAAAGCAAGCTCAAAGGTACTTGCTAAGTCATATGAGAATGAAGACAAAAGAAATGAAGCAATCATTACCCAATTAAAGAATATAAAGTTAGAACAAAAAATAAAGTTTGATGAAGCGGCTATCTCTCTTCCTGTAAATTCTGCAATTGTTCAAGTGGTACAAATACCATATCTTGAGGATAATGAATTGAATGAGGCAGCAGAGAATGGCTCTCTTTGGGATACAGCAATTAATTTATCTGGAGAAATTTCTGAGTATTCAATTTTTTGGCAAACAATAAAAAAAGATAAAGAAAAAAATACACTTTCACTTTTATTTGTCGCCTCACGCATTGAAGAAATCGAAAAAAATTGTGACTTGGTGAGGAAGGCAGGATTTGATCCTATTGTAGTAGATGTTCGATGTTTTGCGCTACGAAATATACTTAAAACGATGCCAGAAGTTGCCGATATTTCAACTAAAGTGTTCGTAGAAATTAGTGGGCAAGAAAATTATGCCGTTTGTATGCAAGATGGTTTACCTTTTATATACGATATTTATGTGACAGAAGATGATGCTAATTTTCTTGTTGAAGGTGGTGATAAAGTACCCGATGAAGTATTTCAAAGAGTCGCTGCACAAATGAGGACTGCAATGAACTCGTGTTTAAAGCAATCTGGCATTCCTAGTTTAGAAAATATTCAGCTATCTAGTTCGTTACCCTTTGTAAAAACAATATTCAAGCAACTTAAGTCAGAATTAGCTGAATATAAGGTTGAATTGATGGACCCTTTCGCACATCTTAATGTAGCTAGCGCCTTAAAGGATTCACTACAGTCTGAAAAAAACAATTCTTCGTTTGCTGTGGCATTAGGTCTAGCAACAAGGCAACTTGATATTTTTGGTTATTTTAAGTTTGTTACAGCGGTAAGCAATATTAATTTATTACCAAATAAAAAAGAAAGAGAGAAGAAGGAGAAGAAAAAGATAGAAACGAATGGATTGTTGAAGAAGTTAATGGTTATATCGTCATTATTGCTATGGCCATCTTTTGCATTATATATTTTCATGGCAACTTCAATGTATAGCGCTAATGACACAATTGATATGGAATACAAAGCAGTGGTTGCTGAGCAAAAATTGTCTAAAAAAACAAATCAGCTAGCTGAATTAAAAAAATGGACACAAACCTCAGGACTAATCAACTCACGACTATTGGATTTAAGTTACACGGCAAGCTTTCCTAGTGTTATATACGTCACTGAAATTATTCATCAAAGAAATAAACCTTCATTGCTTGTTTTTAGAGCCAAAGATCCAGCGGTATCAGGACTAGTGATTAAGGCGCTCAGTAGCGAATTTAAAAATGTGACGCTTAAAGAAATTAAGTCACCTTCAAGCAATAAAGATTTAAATACAATATCTATCAATTTCTTTATAAGATGAATATGTTATTTAAAGTATATTTGATATGTATAATTAATTGATCAAAATTAATCCAATGATAAAAATGATATAAGTTTATGGCAGAAGAAAAAAACCTATCGCAGCTTGACGTAAAAGATATCTTTAGCAAGGTAAATTTTAGGTCTATTTTAAGTAATAAATCATATGTTTATGTAGCCGCTTCATTTTTTCTTTTTTT
>Ga0307986_10003267_pt1 | contig 11321 bp, 10 predicted proteins | sample EllFjometageno82_FD_203170 | JGI IMG/M metagenome (GOLD analysis project Ga0307986, IMG submission 203170) | Marine microbial communities from Ellis Fjord, Antarctic Ocean - #82 | ecosystem: Environmental > Aquatic > Marine > Unclassified | place: Southern Ocean | collected 2014-10-09
TATACTATACCCAAATGCCATTAAAATTTTAGTCAAATATATTAATAAATTTCCATCACATGACTTCATATGTGGTGCTGTAAAAAAAGATAATAGACTATATGCGGGACTTAGGGTTAAAGATATAAAAAGACAATTTAATATTATCCCCTCATCCGTAGTAAGTTTTTTTATTAAACTAAAGTCATTAAAAAAAGTAGGATTACTTAATACAAGGTATAAAATTCAGGCAGACTATGATCTTTTATACAGAATTATTGTAAAAAATAAAATGAAAGGAATAAATACCAGAAGCACAGAAGTCTTTGGTAATCTAGGCAATAGTGGATTTTCATCTAAACATAGTTTTATATTTCAGCTAGTAAATGAATTTAGAATCAGATTCGACAATAATCAAAATATACTTGAATTAATTTATATTTTTTTTGGGAGAATCTTTATCAAAATTTTAAGAATGAATAAATAAAATAAATTAAATGAAAAAACTTATTATTTTCATACCTTCAATAGAAAAAGCAGGAGTAGAAAAAAACCTTTTCATTCTATGTAACCACTTAATTAAAAAGATAAATAACATATATATTATAACTGCTAATAATAATTTTTATCAAAAATTTAATAATAAGATTAGAATTATATGTCCCAAAAATAGATTTTGGAATAATAAATCAAGATTATTAAAATCTTTATACTGTTTTTTTTTAATATTAAGATTTTTTAAAAGAGAAGAATCTGTATTATTTACATTTCAAGCAAATTTATTTGCAATTATCATTACAAGAATTTTAAAATTTAAAATTATACTTAGGTTAAACACGTCACCAAATAAATATATTAATAATAATTATAAAAAGTTTTTTTTTAAAAAGATTTATAATTTAGCTGATGAGATAATAGTAAATAGTAAAAAATTTAGGAGTCTTTTAAAAAAACAACTAAATATTAGAGCAAAATTTATTTATAATCCCATTATTAATAATATTAAATTTAAAAAAAATATTAAAAATTTAAAAAATGATTTGAGAATTTTAAATATTGGAAGATTAACAGATCAAAAAGATCAGATAACTTTATTAAGAGCTTTAAATCTTCTAAATAAAAATAATATAATATTTTCTGCAAAAATTATTGGCAGTGGTCATAAATATAATAATCTAAAAAAATATATTATAGAAAATAATTTACAAAAAAACATCAAATTAATGGGTTATAGAAAAAATGCCTATAGATTTATGACCAAATCAAATTTATTTATTTTATCTTCTAAATATGAGGGCCTACCCAATGTTCTAATTGAGGCTCAGCAATCTAACCTACCAATAATATCATCTAATTGTCCATCAGGACCTAGTGAAATATTAATTAATGGAAAGTTGGGAGAATTATATCCAGTTGGAGATTATAATGCATTATATAGAAAAATAGTAAAATTCAATCATAATAAAAAAGAACTTTTGATGAAATCAATATTGGCAAGAAAATACTTAATAAGATTTAATGCAAAAAAAAATTGCCATAAATACTATAAAGTAATAAAAAAATTTCTGTAATTTAATCAATTGATGAATAAAAAAAAAATAAGCATTATTACTGTTACAAAAAATTCAGAGAAATATTTAGAAAAAAATATTTTAAGCGTTCATAATCAAAAATATAAAAATTATGAACATATAATAATAGATGGAAAATCTACAGATAGAACAATTGAGATAATCAATAAACATAAAAAAAAAATTAAATATTTTATAAGTGAGAAAGATAAAGGCTTATACGATGCAATGAACAAGGGTATAAAAAAGTGTACGGGAGATATTATAGGAATATTAAATTCTGATGATATTTACTATAAAAAAACTTTAAATATTGTAAATGAATATTTTAAAAAATATAAAAAGCTAGATTTTTTATTTGGAAGCGTATTTAAACATAAACTTTTACATGGATATTATCCAGAAAAAATTAAATGGACGTTTGGATTTTACTCAACACATTCGATTGGTTTTTTTATTAAAAAAGATGCCCAAAAAAAAATAGGTTTTTATAATATTAAATATAAGTATTCAGCTGATTATGATTTGTTCTATAGGCTTATAATTAACAAAAAGATGAATGGAATGGCAACAAAAAAAAATGAAATATTTGGCAAATTTAGAAGTGGGGGCCTATCCTCTAAGATTAAATATATTGATTTTTTAAATGAATGCACACAAATTAGACTTGATAATAAACAAAACTTTTTCATAGTCTACCTCATTTTTTTTGCAAGATTACTTAGAAACTTTAAAAAAATATTGATATGAAAATTGCTATTTGCATTTGTTTTAGTAAAAATAATGAAAATCATCATCATAAGATATTAAACAATCTGAATATACTTAAAATTCCCAAAGATTATAATTTATCATTCTATTTAGTGGTAAATAATAATCCTACCAGACTAATGAATTTAAAAAAAAAAATAATAACAAATAAGAAAATTAATATAATTATTTTACGTTCTGCAAAAAAAGATATTCCGAATACAAGAAATATATTTTTATCTAAAATAAAAAAAAAGAATGTCAAATATATAGGATTTTTAGATGATGATTGTAAAATTAATAGAAATTGGGTTTATTTAATGACAAATTTTATTATTAAATATAAATGTGATATTATTGGTGGACCTCAAAATCATATAGTATTAAATACAAAATATAGAAAATTATACAGCATATTAGAACCTGCATATTCAAATAAACAAAAAATAAAATGGGCAGCTACTAACAACTGTTTTTTTAAAAAACAAATTCTAAATAAAACTAATTTAATATTTAATCAAAATTTGAAAAATATAGGTGGTAGTGATGAACTTTTTTTTAGAAAATTAGAAAAAAAAGGTTTTTCCATCATGTGGAATTCCAAAGCAACTGTTGAAGAGTATTCTCAGGCAGATAGGGAAAATTATACCTGGTTTTTAAAAAGAAATTTTAGATATGGTTATTCTGGTTTGATTATTGATAAAAATATTTATGGTAAAATAAATGGTTATTTTATGAATATATTTAAATTAGCCTTTTTAATCCTTTTAAGTTTGATCAACTTGTTTTTTATATTTAGAAAATATAACTTTATAAAGTCACTATTTTATTTGGCTAAGGCTAGTGGAAGATTTATATCTATATTTGGTTATAGAATTAACAAATATCAATAAATAATATTGCAAGCTAGATAGTAACTTATAAAATAAAATGCTATCCAGTTTATGCTTGGGTTTATAGATTTTTCAATTGTTTTTTTATCATAAAATACAAAAAGTAAGATAAAAAACATTGGTTCAAAATATTTTTGAAAGATAAAAAAACCTGTTGAAAATGTCATTAGTAAAAGGATTGATAAAAAATAACTGTAAATATTTTTTCCACTGTAATAAATAATTGAATAAAATCCCAAATAAGCAACCAATAAAAAGATATAATTATTTTTTAAGATAATTTTTGATAATTTGTAAACAAGTCCTCCTCCAATATTACTATCGTAATAAAAATAGTTATTTAATATAAAAAATATTAATGTGACGATTAAAATAGTATTTTTTTTTTTTAATACCTCTAAAAATAGAGTCTTATAAGTTGTCCTATTATTAATAAAATATTGAAAAATAAATGGTATTAAGTAAATAAAAATTATTGATGAAGATATTAAAATTGAAGATGGAAAATTTGTTATATTTATATCATTCAAGTTATACCCAAAAAATAATACTGGATTTTTGATTAGAAAAATTAATCCAGGAAGACCAAGTGCTAATATAAAAATTATTGTTTTAATAGTAGGCAGTTTTTTTTTTAAAATTATTAATAAATAAAATGGAAATAAAAAAACATAAAATTGTTTAACATACGCAGCTAGGGCTAAAAAAAATATACTGTAGTATATATGTTTACTTTTTTCAAAATTTGATTTTTCAAGTTTAAGAAAGAAATAAATACTAAAAAGTAAAAAAAATAAGGCAGTTACGTGAGAATTTCCCCATATTGCAGAATATTGAAAGCCAGGTAAAATATAAATTATTGAGGCTAATACTAATAATTTTTCCCTACTAATATTTTCATATTTTATGATTAAACACCTATAAAATAAAATAGGCAAAAATAATGATATTATAAAAAATGATAATAAATAAATTTTTAAACTTGAATTAACATAGGGTATCTGTGAAACAATTAAGTGATGTAGCGGATAATTTAAAAGTTTATAATCAACTCCCAACTCATATATAAAAAGATTATTTATATCATCTTTTAATATTTGAATATACTCCCAGTGAGTCTGCAAGTCACTTACACTTCCACCACTTCTTGTAAATATATTGAGTTTACTTAAATATTCATTTATTCCACTATTACTAGTAATAACTGATAAATTAATATTTAAATAAAAACTTACAATGGCTGAACTTATGGCAAATATGCTAAAAGTATATGCAACAATTTTGTGATTATGAGCCATATTTTATGTCTATAAGAAATCGAATTAGTATTATTATACCTTATTACAGAAAAAAAAAATATTTTCAAGAAACAATACTGTCAATTTTAAATCAAACATATAAAAATTATGAAGTCATTGTTATTTATGACGACACTTGCAGGAATGAATTAAAATTTGTAAAGACCACTTTAAAAAAAATAAAAATTAAAAAGCTTATAGTAAATAATAAAAACTATGGTGCGGGTCTTTCTAGAAATAGGGGTATATTAAAAGCAAGAGGAACCTATATAGCATTTTGTGATGCGGATGATGTGTGGAAAAGAAATAAATTAGATACACAATTAAAATTTATGTTAAAAAGTAATTTAGATATTTCACATACAAATTACTTTATTATAAGTGACAAGTCTAAAATTATTGGAAAATTTAATACTTCAAAGAGACTTAATTATGCAGATCTTCTAAAAAGTTGTGATATTGGTTTATCTACGATTATATTAAATAAAAAATTTTTTTATAATAATAGATTTAGTAAATTAAAAACTAAAGAAGACTACCTTCTATGGTTAACAATTGCTAAAAAGATAAAATTTATTTATGGTTTAAATCAATACCTTTCATCTTGGAGGGAAAATAAAAATTCACTATCATCATCAATAATGCAAAAGCTACTGGATGCTTACAGATTATATAGATTACATCTTAATTATAGTTTTATTTTATCCATATTATTTACTTTAAGGTTGACTATTTATGCTATAATTAAAAAAATAAAAATTTTAGTAAATAATAAATAAAATGAATAATTTAACACTTGTCATACCTGCTAAGTATGAAGTTAGTACTCTACCAATAGTTTTAAAAGAACTTGAAAAGTACAATGTTAGAAAGACTATTGTAATACCTGAATATGACAAACAGACACAAGAAGCAGTTAAAGATTTTGACTGCAATATAGTGAAGCAAAAAGGTGAGGGCTTTGGAAGTGCACTTATTGAGGGAATAGAAACGGTAAAAACTAAATATCTTTGTATATTCAATGCGGACGGATCATTTGACCCCAAATATTTGAATGAGATGATAGGTCTTTTGGAAAACCAAAATGATTTTGTATTTAATACCAGATATGAAAAAAATGGTGGGAGTGACGATGATACGTTTTTAACTTATATTGGTAATAAATTTTTTACAACTTTGTGCAGAATTCTATTTAATTTGAATTTATCTGATGTGCTTTTTACATATGTAATGGGAAGAACGGATGCATTTAATCACTTAAAATTAAGAAATAAAGATTTTACATTTTGTATTGAATTACCTGTAAAAGCTAAATTCAATAAATTTAGATCTATAACACTACCATCATATGAAAGATCAAGAATAAGTGGTAGAAAGAAGGTAAATGAATTTAAAGATGGTTTATTAATACTAATTTCTATAATTAAGTTCATTGTTAAAAAAAAATGAAAAAAAAAATTGCATTAATAACTGGTATTACAGGGCAGGATGGCTCCTATTTAGCTGAATTGTTATTAAGTAAAAATTATATTGTTCACGGGGTAATTCGTAAATCTTCAACCTTTAACACAAAAAGAATTGATCATATTTATGTAGATCCACATAATAAAACAAATTTCTTTTTACACTATGGAGATTTGACGGACAGTAATAGTATTTACAATATTATACACAAGGTACAACCCAATGAAGTTTATAATTTAGGGGCACAAAGTCATGTAGGAGTTTCATTTGAAAATCCAGAATATACAGCAGAAGTGTCGGGTATAGGAACTCTAAGAATATTAGAAGCTATACGGTTTTTAAAAATTAAAAATGTTAAATTTTATCAAGCAAGCACCTCAGAACTATTTGGGGAAAAATATGGAAAATCAATCTTCACAGAAAATTCAAAATTTCACCCCAAGTCACCCTACGGTGTTGCTAAGCTTTATGCTTATTGGATTACATCGGTCTATAGAGAATCTTATGGAATCTTTGCGTGTAATGGAATTTTATTTAATCATGAGAGTCCGCGTAGAGGTGAAACATTTGTTACAAGAAAGATAACTAGGTTTTTAACTAAAAAAAAACTTGGATCAAAAGAAATACTTTATTTAGGGAATTTAGATGCAAAAAGAGATTGGGGACATGCAAAAGATTATACAGAAATGCAGTGGAGAATAATGCAACAAAGAACTCCAAAAGATTATGTTATAGCCACAGGGCAAGCTTACTCTGTAAAACAATTTGTAAACATAGCAGCAAGTTATTTAGGTATGAAAATTTTCTGGCAAGGAAAGGGACTTAATGAAATAGGATATCTCAAAACCAAAAATAAAAAAGAAATTATAGTAAAAATTGATAAAAATTACTTTAGACCAAATGAAGTAAACTATTTAAAAGGTGATGCCAGCAAAGCACTTAAAGACCTCAAGTTTAAACCCAAATACTCTTTTAGAAGTCTTGTTCAAGACATGATAAATAGCGATTTAAAAGAGGCCCAAAAAGAACTAAAATAAATGTTTGAAATATATGTAATACTTTTTACATTTTTTTCATCAATTCTTATTAATTTTTTTCTATTACGAAAAGATTTTTTGTTAGATGCAAAATATTCATTTCATAAATCTTTATTAAGCAAAAATAAAACACCTTTATCAGGAGGTATAATTATTTTGTTATCAATTAGCATATTCTATGTAACTGAAATTTATACATTCAAGTTAATATTATTAGTAATTTTTTTAATAGGAGTGCTTTCTGATTTAAACATAATTTCATCACCAACCAAAAGAATAGTGGCTCAATTTAGTGTAACTTTAATCTTTTTATATATTAACCAAATTTTTATTCACTCAACAAGATGGGAATTTTTAGACTACTATCTTCAAAACACTTATGTGGGATATATTTTTTCGTTGTTGTGTTTAGTTGTATTGATTAATGGAACCAACTTTATGGATGGTGTAAATACTTTAGTGATTGGGTATTATTTGGCTATTTCATTGATAGTACTGTATTTAGCTAATAATTTTAATTTAGATATAAACTTTCAATTAACTAAAATTATTTTAGCTACATTGTTTATTTTATGGATATTTAATTTTTTTGGAAAATTATTTCTAGGAGATAGTGGCTCATACCTTATTTCATTTATTTTTGGGTATATGTTGATAAATTTTTCTAATGAAAATGAAATTGTTTCACCATATTTTATTGCTTGTATGTTATGGTATCCAGCCTTTGAAAATTTATTCTCTATAATTAGAAAAATAAATAAAAACAATTCGCCAATAAGGCCAGATAATAAGCACCTACACCAACTTCTTTTTGTCTTCATTAAAAGCAAACTAACTTATTCAAACAATATCTTGAATACTTTGACTGGACTAATTATAAATTTATTCAACTGGTCAATTTTTTTATATGCAGCTTCTAATTTTAATAATACCAAACAGTTATTAATATTAATCTTGATATCAGTAATATTTTATAATTTTTTTTATTATTTTTTATTAAAAAAAGTAAGTAGTAGAATTGATTAGTAAGCAAGCTTGTTTTTGTTAAGATTAGCAATTGAAAAAATTATCCAAAACAATGTACCATTAAAAGAAGAGAAAAAAGCCCCACTTGGTAGAATGGGTATAAAAAAAATAGTTAAATAAATTAACGTAGAATAATCAAAAATATTTTTTGATGAACTTACATGTATAAATTTTTTTTTTATAAAAATAAAAAATATACTAAGTAAAAGCACGTAACCAATTAAACCATGCTCAGAAAGAATTTCAAAATGTACTTGATGTGGGTGAGTATTACACCTTGCCTCAGTAAAAAGTATTTTATCATCAAAATACTTTTCATTATTACACTTATATCTAAAATTTTTATTACCAACTCCAAAAATTGGATGATCTTTAAAAATTTTTATAGCAACATCATAATGTGCAAAGTAGGTTATATTTTTAAATCTGTCAGTTAATTTTTCAGGATTTTTAACAACAATAATTCTTTTTATAAATTCAGTTTGCTTGATATATATATTTTTACTAAAAAATACTGATATAAATAAAATAAAAGTAATTAATAGTAATAATTTATATTTTTCAATTAACAGTTTACTTTTTTTAATTAAAAATATAATTAAGAAAAAAATAATAAATGATTTTATAAAATTAGATCTTTCTCCTGCTATAAAAATACTCAGAGGAATAATAAATAAAAATATACTAAAAAAAATTTTTGGTAATTTACTTAAATCTTTATTTAAGAAATAAGTAGTTACAACAAAACCAAAAGTTAAAATTAAAGACCCTACTACCATCTCATCTTTAAAAAAACTTACTATTCTAGTGCCATCGGGGCTTACATACCCCAAAGTGTTATGACCAAAAATTTTTTCAAAAAAGACATCAAATATAACGATGCTCATTATTACACACCAATTTGTCATAATTTTATTTAAAATTTTATGATCTTGAACCAGTAAATTAAAAGCATAACCTAGCAGTATGAATTTGATGAAGCTTATTGATCGAACTAATCCATCTAGAGTTGAATCACTGTTTAAAAAATATGAGATTAGAGAGTTTAATATAAGATAGAAATAAAAAATTATGAGCAACTTAAACACATTGTCATTCATCCATTGCCAATTTTTTGCTTTATAACAGCCATAAAGTAAAAAAAAGTTAATTATAAAAATATTTAAGTTTACAGCAAAATTACCCATAATTAGAGCGATAGGCAGGAAAGATAACGGTAAAAAAGAAATTTTTTTTAACATATTATTGTATTTTAAAATAACAATTTAATTATACATAAATATGATTGCATTATTTTAATTCTAAGCTTATTTGAGTATTTTACAATTATATTATTTAAACTATTAAGTTACTTAAAATATTTTATATGAAAAAAACAAATCAAAAACTTCAATATTTAATTCAAAAAAAATATAAATATCAGTTATTAGAAAATGGCTTTTCAGATATGGACATATCCATTGGAAAAAAAGTCTTAAATTCAAAAAGAATTACAATGGCATCACACACAAGAAATTTCGAAATAGCATTTGCTAAAAAGTTAGGTGCTAATTATGCTTTAATGGTTAACTCTGGATCGTCTGCAAATTTACTAGCGACCTTTGCTGCTGGAAACCCGCTTAAGAAAAATTGCTTAAAAAGAGGGGATGAAGTTTTATTACCCGCACTTTGTTGGTCAACCTCTCTTTGGCCATTAGTACAGTTTGGCCTTAAACCAGTGTTTGTAGATATAGACATCAATACATTAAATATCAATTTGATTGACTTAAAAAATAAAATAACAAAAAAAACTAAAGCAATTTTACTAATAAATGTTTTGGGAATTAGTTCGGATCTTTTTGAGGTAAAAAAATTAGCTAAAAATAAAAAAATTATTATCATAGAGGACAATTGTGAGTCTTTAGGTTCTAAATTAAAAAATAAATATTTGGGGACATTTGGTGATTATGGAACATTTTCTTTTTATTATTCACATCAAATAACTTCAGGGGAGGGTGGTATGGTTGTTTGTAATAAAAAAGAAGATTATGACATTTTATTTGCACTGAGATCACATGGTTGGCTTGGAGGAACAAGATTTTATAAAAGAAGTTTAAAATTATACAATAATTATGCATTAAAAAATCCAGAGTTAGATCCTAGGTATATTTTTATTAATTCAGGATTTAATTTAAGACCTACAGATATTCAGGCAGCAATAGGGCATAATCAGTTTAAAAGATTGGACAGGTTAAAGAAACTCAGGAACATAAATAGAAATTTAATAATAGAAAAAATCCTCAAATCAAAAAAATGGAATAATCAATTTCAATTTATAGCAGTACCAAAGAGTATTGAACCAAGTTGGATGGGATTACCAATCTTGTTGTCTGAAAAATATAAAAATAAAAAACAAAAATTTGTAAACCTCTTAGATAACCACGGAATAGAAACAAGACCAATAATTAGTGGAAATTTTGCCAATCAACCAGCAGCTAAATTATATAAACTCTGCAAAAAAGGAGAAAGATTTGATAATGCCCAAAAAGTTCAAGAATTAGGATTTTTAATAGGCCTTCATACAAAAAAAATATCTAAAAAAAAACTAACTCTTATCCATGACACTTTTTTTATGATTGATTATATCTAAAGTTAAGCAGCTATAATGGAAAAATTATTAACCTTATTATTATTTTATTTTCTTATTATTTTTTCAATAATTGGTTATGGAAATTTATTTTCTCAAATTTTTAAGAGAATTTATTCAATAGGTGAGAGGGGATTAGTTGGAATTTTATCTCTAATAATAATTTCTTACATAACAAACCTTTTTTTTCCACATTCATTAACACATAATTCATTAATTATAACTTTAGGATTATTGATCTTTGTATTTTACACAGTCAAAAACTTTAGAAATAATATAAAAGAATTATTACCCATTATCGTTGTATTTTTAATTTTATTTATTGGATTATTAATGCAAAAAAATCATGATGATTTTTATTATTATCATTTTTCTTATATTTTAACCTTAATTGAATATAAAAAAATATTAGGTCTAGGTTTGCTGAACCACGGTTTCAGAACTCCCTCATCAATATTTTATTTAAACTCACTATTTTATTTGCCATATATCAAATATTTTTTAGTAAATAGTGGTGTAGTTTTTATAATGGGATTTTCTAATCTTATTTTGTTAGATAAAATAACCAAACTACTAAAATTACAAAAAACTACATTTATTTTATTCTTATCAATTCTTTCTTTTATTTATATTAATACAGCATTTTATCGTATTGCAGAACATGGAACAGACAGATC
>Ga0307986_10003269_pt1 | contig 11315 bp, 13 predicted proteins | sample EllFjometageno82_FD_203170 | JGI IMG/M metagenome (GOLD analysis project Ga0307986, IMG submission 203170) | Marine microbial communities from Ellis Fjord, Antarctic Ocean - #82 | ecosystem: Environmental > Aquatic > Marine > Unclassified | place: Southern Ocean | collected 2014-10-09
CTAATGTATTAATATATCAACAATAACAACAAAGAAACACAGTGCCCTCGTGGTGAAATTGGTAGACACAAAGGACTTAAAATCCTTGCCCTATGGGAGTGCCAGTTCGAGTCTGGCCGAGGGCACCAAAAACAATGACTAAATTTCATTTTACTTTTGATAAAACTAAAAAAGCACAAGAGTTAAAAAAAAAACTTTTAAAAAATTATAAGAATATTACGCCTTTAAAAGCTGATGTAATAATTGTAGGCGGTGGAGATGGCTATATGCTTAATTCTTTAAAAAAATACGTTAAGTTTAAAAAACCATTTTATGGCATTAACTGTGGAACTTTTGGTTTTTTAATGAACAAATATTCTTCAGATAATTTGGAAAAAAAAATATACAAGGCAAAAAAGACATTAATTAATCCTCTTGAAGTAGTTAGCTTATCAAAAAATAATAAAAAAAATTTAATTGCAGTAAATGAAGTGTCTGTCTTCCGACAAAGTAGACAAACAGCTTCGCTAAAACTTGAAGTGGGAAATAAAACTATAATAAAAAAATTAATTGGAGACGGAGTTTTAATCTCTACACCAGCAGGTAGTACTGCATATAATCTATCAGTACATGGTCCGATTTTATCTCTTAACTCAGGCAAATTAGCTATTACACCCATTAGTCCATTTAGACCAAGGAGGTGGAAAGGAAAAATTATATCTACTAATTCAATTATCAAGCTAACAAACTTAGATCCTAAAAAAAGACCTGTAGCAGCTGTAGCAGATAATATTGAAATCAGGAACATTAGCTCTTTAAAAATAAAAATTAAAAAAAAAATTACTTTAATTTTACTTTACGATCCACAGAGAAGTTTAGTTAAAAGAATTAAATTAGAGCAACTTAGAAAAAATTTTAATTAGTTGCTGGTGCCCTCACACGGACTCGAACCGCGAACCTATTGATTACAAATCAATTGCTCTACCAATTGAGCTATGAGGGCCATGTTGGATTACATAGAATAAATTTAATTATCCTTCAAGTTCTATTTACTCTTATAATAAAATCACTCTTTCTAAATCATCACACTAATAGGCAGTACTGAGTACATTTTGACAATCTAAAGCTTTGTAAGCAAGTATTTCTTAGTAAAACCCACTCTTTGCATAGACACACTTTAATTATTAAAATAAATTTTTTAGCTAATTATTTAAAATTTATATTAAAAAAAAACAATTTCAAAACAACATTTTTTCAAAATTATAGTAAATATTAATACTACTGTACAATTTGTTGTATTAATTTTATATTATAAATTATGGAGACTAATAAATATTTTGATATTGCAAAAAAATTATTATTTCCTCTTCTCAGAAGTATAACAGGTAAAGGAACTTTAGAAACTTTAAAAATTATTAAAAAAAATTTTAAAGAATTAAAAATCAAAAACATTAAATCTGGCACTAAAGTCTTTGATTGGAGAATTCCACCTCAGTGGGAAATTAATGATGCCTATGTTTTAGATAGAGATAAAAAAAAAATTATTGATTTAAAAAAAAATAATTTACATATTATTTCTTACTCTGTTCCTGTTAAAAAATATGTTTACAAGAAAGATCTTCTGGCTAGATTGTTTTCATTAAAAAAGCAACCTAGTGCTATTCCATATATTACTTCTTATTATAAAAAATTTTGGGGTTTCTGTATCACTGATAAGTCTAAAAAAAAAATAATTAAAAAATATCAAAACAAAGATAAATTTCTAATTTCAATTGACTCTAGATTTAAACAAAATGGGAATCTACGATATGGTGAATACGTTATAAAAGGTAAATCAAAAAAAGAAATCTTAATTTCAACTTACATATGTCATCCTGGAATGGCAAACAATGAATTATCTGGTCCTATAGTAGCGATGTCTTTAATGAGTTTTTTTAAAAAAAAAAATTTAAATAATACATTGAGATTTTTATTTATACCCGAAACGATAGGATCTATTGCCTACATAAATAGAAACTTTAATAACTTAAAATCTAATGTAATCGGTGGTTTCAATTTATCCTGTATAGGTGATGAGAGAGAACATTCTTGCATGCTTTCAAAATACAACAACTCACCCTCTGACTATTCTCTTCTTGAGGCCTATAAGAAACTAAAGATTAAATATAAAAAATATAATTTCTTAAAAAGAGGATCCGATGAAAGACAATACAATTCTCCTGGTGTTGATTTAGGTATTACATCTATTTTTCGAACAAAATATTGTGAATATAAAGAGTACCACACCTCATTAGATGATTTTAATCTTGTAACTAAAAAGGGAATAAAGGGTGGTTTCTTAGTTGCTAAAACTTCAATTGAAATACTTGATAAAAAAATTTACCCTAAAAGTAAAACTTTGTGTGAACCACATATGAGCAAAAGAAATCTTTACCCTCATTTGTCGACAAAAATATTAAGCCAAAGAGTTAAAGATTTTATGAACTTTATTACTTACTCTGATGGCAGAAATGACTTAACCACAATCTCAAAATATATAAAAAAAAGCTTTTCATATACACAAAAAATTTATAAATTCTTAAATTATAAAAAGTTAGTCGATTAATTTTATAAAAAAATTTATTTTTAGTATAAATTCCACATATTATGTACAAAATTAAACTTTACTAAGAATGTCAGACTTTAATCAAAAAGATTTAGTTGAAGCTTTCAAAAAAATAGAAATAAAAAAAGGCGACTCTATATTCCTTACAACAAGTCTTGGTATGCTTGGCATCCCCCAAACTCTCAACAAAAATTATTTACTCACTTCTAGCAAATGGATTTTAGATATTTTAATAAATATTATTGGAAAAGATGGAAATATTTTTGTACCCACCTATTCTTACACTTTTGGAAAAAAAAATAAAATATTTTCACCACAATCAACTAAAGCAGACATAGGTTATTTCCCAAATTTCTTTTTAAAACAAAAAAAAGTAGTAAGATCTCATGACCCAATGATGTCAATTGCAGGTTATGGTCCAAATAGCAAAAATATATTAAAAAATATTGTAAACAACTCTTTTGGAAAAAATTGCGTTTTTGAAAAACTATTAAAAATAAAAAATCATAAAAAAAAAAATTAATCTTTATGAGATGTATGGTGCTGCAGAAATCGGAACAGTAACTAGTATAAATCTTTCAAAAAATAAAAAAAAAATTAAGAGCGTTGGAAATAGCTATCACAACAAAATACAAATAAAGATTATTTCCAACAAAAACAAACCTTTACCAATGAATAAAATTGGTGAGATAGTATGTAAAACTCCAGGAATATTCAAAAATTATTTAAGTTCCAAAACACTTAATAGCAGCGCATTTATTAAAGGTTTCTTCAAAACTGGAGACGTCGGCTATCTAGACAAAGATAAGTATTTATATTTTTTATCAAGGAAAAAATATATTTTTAGAAGAAGTGGAATTACAATTTACCCTGAGGATATAGAAAAAATTTTTTTAGAAGACAAAAAAGTTAAGGAAATAGCTGTTGTTGGAAAAGAAACAAAATTACGTTCAAATCTCTATATATTTATGAAAAAAAATAAAGGTCTTGATGAGTCTTATGTTAAAAAAATATGTTTAAAAAAGCTTTCTACATTCCAACTACCCAATGAGATAATTTTTTTAGACAATCTTCCAAAAACCAATCTAGGAAAAATAAATAAAATTAAATTATTGAGTTTTATTAGGTAAACTCTTTGAGATAACTGAACAGATACCTTTAACTGTTTTAAATTTTTTTAGGTTTTGTCATTAAAGTTAATTTTTATTTTAAATCTTTGCTCAATAGATATATTAAGTTTAATAATTTCCATGGAGTCTAGGTGTCCAGAATCTATAAGATTAAATTCACCAATTTTATCTTTTGCTATATTTTTAATTGGTCTAATAGAATTTACAATTTTAATTAATTTAACTAAAATTTCTTTATTATTTGGCATTATTATTTTAACACGTGATTTATATAGTGACAGACTATAGCTACCGTGTTTGAAATATTCAAACTTTCAACATTTTTATTTATACTTACTTTAAATTGGAAGTCGGAATGTTTTATTGTTTGCTGTTTTAAACCAAATCCTTCAGATCCAAAAAGAAGTACATTTCTTCCTTCCCATTTATGATCCGTAAAGTCTTTTTTCCCTGAAACATCAAATGCGCTAATCCAAAAATTTTGTGATTTCAAATATTTCAAAGATGTATTGACATTTGACTCTTTAAATATATTCATATGTTCAGCACCACCACTGGCACTTCTATAAAGTAATTTACTTTTAGATGGAAACGATCTGTCTTTTACAATTATTCCATCTATGTTAAACGATGCAGCTGACCTTATTATTGAACCAATATTTCTAGGGTCTGTTACATCTTCTAGAGCTAGAATGTTTATATTTTTTTTCTTTGTTTCTTTTACAAAATCCTTTAATGATATATTTTCTAACTGCTCAACCTCGGCAACTAGTCCTTGGTGTGCAATTTCATCTCTACCACACAGATTGTCTAACTCTCTTCTAGATTTATAGAAAACATTAATACCCTTAAGCAGGTTCATCGACTGGTTTTCTCTGTTTAAGTTTTTTAAGGCATCTTCTGTAACAAACACTTTTTCTATTTTCCTTTTAGGATTTTTTAAGGCTTCTGCTACCGCATGTTTTCCTACAATTAAAAATGTTGTTTTTTTCATAATTTATGGGCTTTTTTTTCAAATAATTAGCATATTTTAATGTAAAATGATTTATTGCATTTAAATAGAAAAAGCATATAAAACGCTTGTTGTTAAATACTTTTTAAGTTAAGGGGTATCCCAATTTGAGTTGTAAGGAGGGGTACCAAAGCGGTCAAATGGGGCGGGCTGTAAACCCGTTGCCTTCGGGCTTCGAAAGTTCGAATCTTTCCCCCTCCACCAAACTTAAAGTTGTATTTAAGAATATAAGGAGTTAAAAAGTTTGGATAATGCGGGTGTGATTCAATGGTAGAATGCTAGCCTTCCAAGCTGGATGTAAGGGTTCGATTCCCTTTACCCGCTCCAAGAATTTTAAGTTAATTATAAAAAAAATAAGGAAAAAAAATGTCAAAAGAAAAATTCGTACGAAATAAACCACATTGTAACATTGGTACAATCGGACACGTGGATCACGGTAAAACTACTTTAACAGCAGCAATCACAAAAGTATTATCTACAGCTGAAGGCTCGTCAGCAAATTTTACTGCTTACGACCAAATAGATAAAGCCCCTGAAGAAAAAGAAAGAGGCATTACTATTTCTACTGCTCACGTGGAATACGAAACTCCAAACAGACATTATGCTCACGTTGATTGCCCGGGTCACGCTGACTATGTAAAAAATATGATTACAGGTGCAGCGCAAATGGATGGAGCGATTTTAGTTGTAAATGCAGCAGATGGCCCAATGCCACAAACAAGAGAGCATATACTTTTAGCTCGTCAAGTTGGTGTTCCATCAATTGTAGTTTTCTTAAACAAAGTTGATACTGTTAAAGATGCAGAACTGTTAGAACTTGTTGAAGAAGAGATTAGAGAACTTTTAACTTCTTATAAGTATCCAGGCGACAAAACTCCAATTATCAAAGGTTCAGCTTTAAGTGCTGTTGAAGGTAAAGATGATGAGATTGGAAAAAATGCAATCTTGGAATTAATGAAACAAGTCGATGCTTTCATACCTCAACCTGACCGACCAAAAGACAAACCTTTTTTAATGCCAGTAGAGGATGTTTTCTCTATCTCAGGGCGTGGAACTGTAGTGACAGGAAGAATTGAATCTGGCGTGATCAAAGTTGGAGAAGAAATTGATATCGTTGGAATAAGAGAAACAAAAAAATCTGTTTGTACGGGTGTTGAGATGTTTAGAAAACTTCTTGATAGTGGTGAAGCGGGAGATAACGTAGGAATACTTTTGAGAGGTGTTGAAAGAGACGATGTTGAAAGAGGCCAAGTACTTTGCAAAGCTGCTTCTATTACTCCTCACACAGAATTCGAAGCTCAAGCTTACATTTTAAAAAAAGATGAGGGTGGTAGACACACACCTTTCTTTACAAAATATAGACCTCAGTTCTATTTTAGAACAACGGATGTTACAGGCGAAGTAACATTACCCGCTGGAACAGAAATGGTCATGCCGGGTGACGATGGAAAATTTACTGTAAAATTGATTACTCCTATTGCAATGAACGATGGTTTAAATTTTGCTATTAGAGAAGGTGGTAAAACAGTTGGAGCTGGAGTAGTTACCAAAATTTTAAAGTAAACGCTTAGGAGCGTAGTTCAATTGGTAGAGCGCCGGTCTCCAAAACCGGAGGTTGTGGGTTCGAGTCCCTCCGCTCCTGCCAAACACTATTAAAGATTATGAAAAACCCATTAAAATTTATTCAGGAAGTTAAACAAGAGGCATTCAAAGTAACTTGGCCAACAAAGAAAGATACTTTAACAGGTGGTCTTATGGTTTTTGGTTTGGCCTCTATAGCGTCAATTTTCTTTTTACTTTTAGATCAAATATTAAGATTTCTTCTTAACCTGGTCTTAACTATAAATTTTTAAATATGAATTGGTATATTGTTCAAGCATACTCTGGATTTGAAAAAAAAGTTGTAGAATCTATAAAAGATATACTTATTAAGAGTGATTTAGAATCTCACCTTGGTGAAATGCTTGTTCCCACTCAAGAAGTGACAGAAGTTAAAAAAGGCAAAAGAACAAAAAAGAAAAAAAAATATTTTCCAGGTTATGTATTGGTTAGACTAGAAATGACAAAGCAGGTTTTCCATTTGATTAAAAACCTCCAAAAAGTTAGTGGTTTCTTAGGCTCTGGAGATCAGCCCACACCTATTTCTGATGCTGAAATAGAGAGAATTCTTGGTCAAGTTTCTGAAAGTGCAAATAATCCAAAAAGTGGTATAAGTTTTGAGATTGGTGAAAAAGTAAAAGTATGCGATGGGCCTTTTGCTTCTTTTAATGGTTTGGTAGAAGAGGTGGATGAAGAGAAATCAAGACTTAAAGTTTCTGTTTCTATTTTTGGAAGAGCTACACCGGTCGATTTAGAGTACAACCAAGTAGAAAAAAATTAATATGGCAAAAGAAATTTCAGGACTTATAAAATTACAAATTAAAGGAGGTCAAGCCAATCCAGCACCTCCGGTTGGCCCAGCATTAGGTCAAAGAGGAATTAATATTATGGAATTTTGCAAAGCATTTAATGAAAAAACCAAATCTATGATGGGCAAACCAGTTCCTGTTGTAATTACAGTTTATAAAGATAAAAAGTTTGATTTTATAATTAAAACTCCACCAGCATCTCACTATATAAAAGAGGCCGCAAAACTTAAGGGAGGTTCTAAAGAACCCGGTCGAACTGTGGCTGGTTCAATAACTATGCAACAAGCAGAGGAAATAGCAAAAGCTAAAATGCAAGATTTAAATGCTTTTGATATTAAAGAAGCAACAAAAATAATTTGTGGTTCTGCTAAATCTATGGGTATAGAGGTAAAAGAATAATGAAAAAAAGTTCAAAAAGATACAAAGAGGTATTAAAAAATTCCGAAAAATTTAAATCCACTGATTTAAAAGAAATTTTTGAATTAATCAAAAAAAACTCTACAACTAAATTTGACGAGTCAATCGATATCTCTTTACGTATTGGACTTAAACAATCTAAAGGTGGAGATTTTAATTTAAGAACAGTAACTAAATTACCAGCAGGAACAGGAAAAAAATTAAAAGTTGCTGTACTATGTGAGGCTGACAAAACTGAAGAAGCTAAAAAAAGCGGTGCAGACCTAGTTGGTTCAGATGATTTAATAGAAAAAATCGCGAGTGGAAAATTTGAGTTTGATAAATTAATATGCACACCTGGTATGATGGGAAAAATTGGAAAACATGGAAAAGTTTTAGGCCCAAAAGGTTTAATGCCAAACCCTAAACTTGGAACTGTTTCTACAAATATAAAAAAATCAGTTGAAGATATTAAATCTGGCTTAGTGGAAATAAAACATGACAAAGATGGAAATATCGGCACTTCAATTGGCAGAAAAAGTTTTTCAACAGATAACTTGATAAGCAACATTAAGCATCTAGTTGATTTTGTTAAAAAAGAAAAACCAGATGCTATAAAAGGTGAATTTATTAGAAGTATATATGTTACATCCTCAATGGGAGTATCGCTCAAAATAAGCAATAAAAGTATTTAATATTATGATGAATAAGGAAGCCAAAAAAATTTATATAGAGGAAATGAAAAAAGCATTTACTTCAAATGATGCTGTTATGATTGCTCACTATCAAGGCTTAAATGTTGTTCAGCTTGACGAGTTAAGAAAAGAGTTTAGAGAAAATAAAATTTTATTTAAAATTACCAAAAATAGAATTACTAAACTTGCTGTAAAGGAAACTCCATTAAAAGACCTAGAAAAATATTTTACTGGTCCAACAGCCGCAGCAATCTCATCCGATCCCTTTATGTCAGCTAGAATTTTATCAAAATTTGCAAAAAAAAATGATAAATTAAAAATTGTCGCAGGGTTTATGGAGGGTAAAGTCATAGACCAAGCAGAAGTAGCTAAAATAGCTAGTTTGCCTACTTTAAATGAAGCAAGAGCAAGTATTGTTGGAATCTTAAATGCCTCAGCACAAAAAATAATTGGTATTTTGCTTGCACAGAGCAAAAAAATGAGTAATTTAGCGGCCGCAGAAGAAATTAAAAAATAATTCACAGGATATAAAAATGTCAGATCTAAATAAAATTATAGAAGACTTGTCAAAACTAACAGTTGTAGAAGCAGCTGATCTTTCAAAACAGCTTGAAGAAAAATGGGGAGTATCCGCAGCAGTAGCAGCAGCACCAGCTGGTGCAGCAGCCGCAGGTGGAGAAGAAAAATCTGAATTTACTGTTTTTCTTACATCATTTGGAGAGAAAAAAATTAATGTTATTAAAGAAGTTAGAGCGATAACGGGTTTAGGTTTAAAAGAAGCTAAAGATTTAGTTGAAGCGGCTCCTAAAGAAGTTAAAGCTGGAGTTGCCAAAAAAGATGCTGATGAAATGAAAGCAAAACTTGAAGCAGCTGGCGCAAAAGTAGAATTAAAGTAAACAAATTTAGCTACCTTTTACTAAAATCAGGAAACTTTAGTAAAACTTTTATAATTAATGGATTTATCTTTTACTCAAAAAAAAAGCATTCGAAAAAACTTTGGTAAGTTAATAGAAGGCTTGTCCATACCAAATCTTATAGAAGTGCAAAAAAATTCATATAATGAATTTTTAAGTTCAAAATCTATCTTCGAAGATAAAGACCAACTCAAAAAAGGAATACACAAAACTTTTCAAAGTATATTTCCAATTGAAGATGGAAGCGATAAAGCTACCCTAGAATACATTTCTTACAAGCTAGAAAAGCCAAAGTTTGATGTTCTTGAATGTAAGCAGAGAAGTTTAACTTACTCAGCTTCTTTAAAAGCAAATTTAAGATTAGTTGTTTATGATATTGATCCTGATACTAACACAAAACAAATTTTATCTGCAAAAGAACAAGAAGTTTTTATAGGTGAACTACCATTGATGACAACTAGTGGAACTTTTGTTGTAAATGGTGTCGAAAGAGTTGTAGTCAATCAAATGCACCGAAGCCCAGGAGTTTTTTTTGATCATGACAAAGGAAAAACACATAGCAGTGGTAAGCTACTTTTTAATTGCAGGATAATTCCTGGTAGAGGTTCATGGTTAGATTTTGAATTTGATCCTAAAGATATTTTGTATTTTAGAATAGATAGAAAAAAAAAACTTCCTATTACGACTTTGCTTTATGCTTTAAATGTTACAAAAGAACAAATCATAGAAACTTATTACTCACAGAATCAGTTTTCTTACAACAAAGATAGTAAACTTTGGAGCACAAAATTTATTCCTGAAAACTATAAAAGACCAATAAAGCTTCCTTATGATTTAGTTGATGCCAAATCGAAAAAAAAATTTTTAGATAAAGGCGAAAAACTAAATTTAATAATTGCCAATAAATTGAAAGAAAAAGGTCTTGTTAATATTCTTATTTCAAACAATGAGATTGTAGGAAAATATATTGCTCATGATATTCAAGAAAAAAATGGTGAATATGTTATTAAATCTGGTTTTGATATCACCGAAGAAATTCTTGAAAAAATCATATTTAATGAAACCTACTCACTTAAGCTAATTGATATTGATCCGATAAATAAAGGACCTTATTTGCTAGAAACTTTGAAAGTTGAAAAAAATATTGATAGAGTCGAGGCTTTAAACGATATTTATAGAATTTTGCGCCCCGGTGAAGCTCCAACAGTAGAAGTTGCAGATGGAGTTTTCCAAAATTTATATTTTAATAAGGAACGTTATGACCTTTCCGAGGTAGGTCGTGTTAAATTAAATGCAAAATTAAACCTTACAACTGACATAAAAGATACAGTGCTTCACAAAGAGGACATTCTTGCAATTATCCAGTTCATGTTGAATTTAAGAGATGGAAAAGGTGAAGTGGATGATATCGATCATTTAGGAAATAGAAGAGTAAGATCTGTTGGTGAACTTGTCGAAAACCAGTTTAGAATTGGCTTACTTCGTATGGAAAGAACTGTTAAAGAAAAAATGTCTACTTTTCTAGAAATAGAATCTGCTATGCCGCAAGATTTAGTAAATGCAAAACCTATTACAACATCGCTAAAAGATTTTTTTGCAACTTCAGCTTTATCACAATTTATGGATCAAACTAACCCGCTTTCTGAGATTACACACAAAAGAAGAGTTTCAGCGCTTGGGCCAGGAGGCCTAACAAGAGAAAGAGCTGGTTTTGAAGTTCGTGATGTACACCCAACTCACTATGGAAGAATCTGTCCAATCGAAACACCCGAAGGACCTAACATTGGATTGATCAACAGTTTAGCAACATATTGTCGTGTGAATAAATATGGCTATATAGAAAGTCCATACAAAAAAGTAATTAATGGAAAAGTTTCAAAAGAGGTAAATTATTTATCAGCTATTGAAGAAGAAAAATTTACGATAGCCCAAGCGAATTCTACAATTAATAAAGACGGTACATTTGAGGAAGAGCTTGTCTCATGCAGACATAATTTAAATTTTCTTTTAGCAAATAGAGATAGCATTGATTACATCGATGTATCACCTAAGCAATTAGTTTCAGTAGCCGCAGCACTTATACCATTTTTAGAAAATGACGATGCTAACAGAGCTTTAATGGGCTCAAATATGATGAGACAGGCAGTACCATTATTAAAACCTGAATCTCCTCTTG
>Ga0307986_10003270_pt1 | contig 11314 bp, 27 predicted proteins | sample EllFjometageno82_FD_203170 | JGI IMG/M metagenome (GOLD analysis project Ga0307986, IMG submission 203170) | Marine microbial communities from Ellis Fjord, Antarctic Ocean - #82 | ecosystem: Environmental > Aquatic > Marine > Unclassified | place: Southern Ocean | collected 2014-10-09
ATCTAGTGGTGTTGAGTTAGATAATTTATCTGTGATGTCTATGTTGTTAATGTAGTCTTCTTGAAGATTATGATATCTAGTACCACGAGCCGCCGCTTGTCCCGAGATTTTATCGGCCTGTTCGTTTCCTACATGAGCTCTCCACTTAGCGACCCACTTGGCACTGTGCATTCCTGTAACTGTTGTGACTGACGGATACTTGTTTCCATCGGGTGTCACATAATATCTTTTTCCGTTAACTGTTTCGGTGGGTAGTGTTACGGACTTGTACCCTTTCAAATGATTGAATTTCATAATTTATTTCCTTTCCTTTCTTGACGATTCTTTCTTGGCTTGAATAGCACCGTGTTTTTTAATGATCGCTCGTGTCTTTAATTCTTTAGATGTAGCTCTGTGATGTTCGGCCGCTACTGTACCAGCTGGATGAGCCTCTCCAACTTTTTGTAGGACTTCTTTGAATCCATGATTGTCCACATTTGTAGTACCACTACCTCTTACAATACTAGGTACTGAAGTGTAGTGTTGTTGAATCTGAGGATTATCTTTTAGATAGACTTCTTTGTCAACCATCTTAAACATCTTATCGAAGGTCTCTCCAGTTTCTTTATTTATAAATTCGTATATGGGCATTCTTATTCTTCTAAGTATTGTACGGAACCTGTATCATCAACGGTCACATACTTCTCATTCGTTCCATGTAACTTCGGTTTGATTGGTCTTGAGTCTAACATCTGAGGAACATCGTCCATCTTCTGTTTCATCTTTTGTTCAGTTTCAGTATTAACTCTACTGAGTTCTCCAGTAATCTCTTGAATGAATTGTTTCTCTTTAATAACTTCTTCACTGGTAGACGATTTGTCTTTGAGTAGTTCAGCTATACGAATGTGAGCTTGAGCTAATTGTTGTTGTAGTTCTCTAATGTTATTTTTAAGAACTGTTATTTCTTGTCCTATATCCATTTTGTTCTCTTGTTCATGAAGGTACGGACTACTCCGAGTTCTTCTGTTTTAAAATCTTCTAATTCTTTTGGTCCATATAATGTTCCAAATCTAACACACTTGTTCGCGGTGTTACAATGAGTAATCCAATCTTCGTCTGTCATTAGTGTCTTGTGTTGGTTATCATCTGTAAACTGATAGATGGCTTGACCGATTCGTGTAAAGAATACTTCTACAGGATTTGGATCATAGTATCCTCGTTGTTTTCCTCTGTGTGTATTTAACTTCACATCTTCGAACTCTAAGTTCTCAATTAGTCTGTCTTCAATTTCCTGTTCATTCGTCATCATTATTTTTCCTTTGTCTAAATTGTATTAGATTATCTTTTGGCACCTGTGGCACCTGTTTATTTTCACTATCGTCTTCTAGGGTTACATCGAATACTGGTAGATCGGATAAATCCATATCATCAGTATTATCACAACCTGTTAAATGTATCGGTAGCATATCACTATGTAAAAGTTCACCAGGAATACTTCCCGTATCAGAGTGAATCATTAAGTCATCAAGAGCCATACTGTTTTTAATATAACTGTCTAACATTAAAGCAAACTGAGTAGCTGTCTTATATATGTCTTGTTCTTCAAACGATTTCTCTTGTACTGCTGATAGAGGGGATTCTCCAAAAATCAATTCGACTTCTCCTTTAGCTGTTAGTCTAATGAAAGCGTCTCCGTGAGTTCCTTCTATAGAGAATTTATTCTCCATCCTTGATCTCCTTCTCTCTTCTCATGTGGGCTATAAAACGATTATAACCTGTATCATTAAAGAAGGGTACATCGTTTCCTTTCGGATCAGTGTAAGTTTCTTTTCTGAGATATTGTAACATATACTGGGAACCTTCTTTCTCACCATTTCTGTATGAGAAATATACTGCACCGATGATAACACCGATGTAGGTAATTCCTTGTAATATTATAAATGAGTTCATAGTGTATATACTATAACAAAAGTGTACTAGTGGTTACAAGTGTTATCTTGTAATCTTTTGTAGTCTGTCTATTTGTGATTGTATTATGGCTTTTCTGTTTGGCCAGTAGATGTATTCTTTATCTTCGTTCTTCATTAAGTTCTGTAATAATGGTAGAATGAGTTTCTCACATTCTATCAATCGATCTTTGAAAGCGGTTTCTTTATCTGTATCGATTGACGAAAGGTTTGTTTTGTGGTCTTCCAATTCACCTAATGAATTGGATACTAGTTTTGTCAGTAAGTCTAACTTGATATCTAGTTCTTCTATAGCAGCGGAACTAGCTTGTCCTGCTGAGGACTTGGCTACCGCTTTGAGTTGTTCTGCAACTTCTTTACCAACCGTGGCGTCTTCACCTGTCTTGGTTTTAAGTTCTTCTTGATCTACTGCTGTAAACCCGAAGTCGTTATAGTCACTCATGTTTCTTTGGGGACCCATTCAATTTTGATTCCTCTACGATCTATTTCGTTTCGGACTTTTTGTTTGATCTTTGGTTTGATGGTCGAACTGTTAAACTCTTTAAAGAGATTCTCCTGTGACATTGTTTTAATGTAGAAGTGTTCTGTTTTGATTTTACCTGTGACTCTATCTTTTGTCTGTGTTGATTGTTTTAATTTTATTGGCATTGTATTTATTGTATTGTATTTAAAATAAGAAAGAGGGAACTTAATCCCTCTGTTCTATAAGCTTATGAATCAGAGGTATCTGTTTCTTCTGTAGTTTCGGCAACTGGTGACGGTACAGCACTTGGTGCGGTAACCTCATCGGGTTGTTGTTCCTTCACTTCAGCAAGAAATGTTTCTCTAAGTCTTCCAACTCCAGCTAGTTCTTCACCCTTGAATGCACCTCTCGCTGAGCATACATCAATGATTGAAACAACACCTGCTAGGTCTTGGATTGTTACTATCTTAGTTTCCATTATTTTTCTCCTGTTAATAATATTGGTTTCATAATATAAAAGTTGAGTAGACCGATTAAAATCTACTCGACTTATATTAATTATCTCACGACTTTCTATTTCTGTCAAGTCGTTTTTGTGTCCTCCGTTGAAGTTGTTGATGTAAAGTTCTCTTTCTCATGATTACTAATTATCACCTCCTATCAATTTCTATTTACGAATCTCATAATATAAAACCTTGTCGGGTAAGTTCTCACTCACACTCATAGTCTATGTTGGAAATCGGGACACTGTTGTGGCTTTGGCTGGTACAGCACTATCGGTCTGTTTAGTGATAGGTGTATCAATATGATTACCTTCCGCTATATACCCAGCTTCTAATCCTAGTCCTTCCCATTTGGAAGTACTTGAATTCCACAAAAATTCTATTTGTTTGTTGAGCATAGGATCATGAAGATTCATAAACCCTAGTATAGGGTCATACCGTCTTATCTCACCTACGCGTCTTTTATTAGACTCTGTGGTGTAATAGATGGTTCGTTCTTCTTCGGTTAATCCTAGTTTATTACTCATGTAAGTATTTATTACTTTGACTTACTTTCTTTTTGCCAAATCTTAGGAAAAGCTTCCGCTACTATCGCGGCTGTTACTCCTTTGTATGGAAGAGACTTACCTATGATAGCTTGTAAGAGTTTAGCTTCATCAATGTGAAGTGAACTCATAAGTCCAAGATAGATTTCTTCTCTCTTTGATTGTTTCATGTTCGGTCCACCTTTAATGAGGTAGATGAACTGTTTGTATACTCTGATGAGTCTGTCATCTGCTGTATCAATAGTCGCTGCTGAACTATAACTTCTACCTTCAGGTAAAGGTCCAGTAGGTACTAACCACTCGATGTTCTTCGCGTAAGCTCCTCTGAGTACAGACATAAAGTCAAGTCGTTTCTCATATCTCTGTAAGAGTTCGATCTTATCTTTTTTTGATTTTAGTTTTGAAATTGTTGAGAGTATCTCAACTACTGATGCGTCTTGTGTAAGACGACTATAGTCTATTGCCATTATTTAATCCACCTTTAATATTATCATATTATTATTTATACGACCAGTAACCTTACTAGCCTTAGAGTTTATTTCACTCATACACTTATTTAGTACAATCGTACCACCCTCTAAAATCCGTTCAATGACTTCTTCAGTCTTGACACCTAGTTTCTTACTACTCGATGTTTTCGGATGATAGTTTTGAAGTGTTGTTCCTTTAACAGAAAGACCACTCCGATCTTCTTGATCATACTTAATGATCTCATTTGTTTTACTATTAAATAACCATAACTGTTTAGCTCCGATAATCTTTGAGGGATCAATCGACTTGACTTGATTCACTGGGTCGTGATCTAAGTAACTTAACTTCTCAACTAATTTAGTAGCTGAATGTTGTTTAGGTTTTCTTGGTTTTCTAATTGGTTTGTTGTTCTCTGTATATCTGTTAGTATCTGATATGATTTTCTTGACAAAAGTTAAGAAGGCTTTCTTCTCACCTTTATTCATGTGACTGTAACCTTCTTTTAGTTGATCGTCTTTACCTTCCATGGCTTCTGTTATTTCGTCTACCATGTCTTGATACTGGTCTGGAATTCTACTAGCCACCGCTGACGATGTTTTGTTTGTAGTTAGGTAGTTATACATATCAAACTTCTCACAGTCCCACATATCGATAGCGTAGTCAACATCACCTAAGAGTTCCATGACTTTATTATCCATGTTCTCTTGAACGGTTAATCTCTTCTTAACTATTTTAGTTGGGTCTAAGTTTTCCGTTAACATATCAATAGCTTTCTTATTATACATTCTTAATTCTTTGTGTAGATGTTTCTGCCATCCCGCGGTACCCTCGTTAGGATAATCGTTATGGTCTGGAAAAACCAGTCCGTTCTCTATACCTCGAATAAGGTAAGCGACAGTTTTCTGAACATTCATCTTCTTAAATTTAGAAGCGTTCTTATATCCATGTTCTTTTGCGTATTGTAATACTACGAGATCAGTTTGTTTTCTGTCCCACATATAATTGTACCAACCGAAAAATGAGTTTAATGATTTACCTTTTTTCTCGAAGTAGTCCACACCCATTGGTTCGGGACCGTAATGCATTTCATCAATAGTTAATCTTGATTTCTTTGTTGATCTTACTTTGTTCTTTCTTTTTTTATTCGCCATTGTATTATATAGTCTTATTTATTTTCCAATATGTTTAATTTCATTATTAGGTATTACTTGATACCCACCTTTGTTGTATCCTATAGCAACTGTAAAGTTCTTTGATACATCTTTCTTATATGACTCATCGGCTACTGGAGTGTATTTAGACTCACCAGTGTATGAAGGATATTTCTTATCGAAGTCTTTCATCGCTTGAAGTCTTTGTATTGTTTCTGTACTTGGTTTGTATTTACCCATCGTATGAGGAACTACTCGTTTTGTTTTGGTAGCTGACCATAAATGGTTTTTTCTTTTCTTTCCTGTCGGACCGTATCTCATCGATGATCCTAAATTAATCATCCCCATTATGAAGACCGTGGGTCCCATTCTGATTCTATTTTAGCCCACTCTTTTGGAGTCGCTCCTGTTTGAATAAACTCTCGTTCATCTTCGGACAACTCTGAGAACAAGTTTTGAATCAGTGGTCTTGTTTGTTTCTGAGATTCATCAAAGAAGATATCGATCTTCTCCTGTGTTGTGTTTAATTCCATTGAACTGGTGTTACCTGTTAACATGGATTCTCTTTGTAATGTTATCATATAATTTATTTACCTCTTTATTATTAACTCTATGTCCATAGTATAACAAAAGTGTACAGGTGGTTTCAAGTCGCCATACACTTTCGCCATTTGGATTGGTTCATGTTATTCGGATAAGTTGTATAGAGTTTATCTCTACATATTTCGAATTGGTGTCTCTTCTTAATTTTCTCTTCTGTTAAGGGTAAGACTATTGGGGTTAGTACTTTGTTTTCTTCTATACCTTCTTGGGGTCTGAATGTTTTATCAAACATAAAAACCACTGATAGTAGAACCACAAGTCCAACTAATTTATTTTTCATTATAATATACTCCCGAATAAAGTTCTGAGTAGAAAAGCTAATCCGACTCCGTTCAAAACCATCAAGGCTCTGTCATTCCATAAGATCGATACCCACAACCATAGAGAAACTCCACAGGTTGATAATACTAGATCATACATCTGATACCCTTCGATTCCTCTAACAGACATACCGACCATCAAGAAACAGGATGCTACCCATTTAATATACCAGTCTAATGTGTATTTCGGTGTTTTCGATTTTATTATATATTCTTCCATTCTCATTTTAGATGTACGGGTCATATCCCCATTGTAGTAGTGATTGTCTTGATTTAAGTCGTTTATCATATTCGCCTGGACAATTCTTTGATATCGCGTTCATAAAACGAGGTCCGAAATTGTTATGTCTTCTTATTTGATACTTATCGATATCGGGAATCCTACGACCCATGTAATATCTACAGTACCATTGAAACCAACCTAATGGGTCCTCGGGTGTTATCCACCCAGCGTTAGTCCAAGCTTCCATAGAAGTTCCAGCTCTAATCTTAAAACAATTAAGTTTAGTATCGAAACCGTCTTCTGATATCTTAGCTGATTCGAACCAGTCTTTAGGATACTCATTCATATTGTCTAGTACTTTAAAGTACCAGCCACCGAAGACTCCTAATTCTAACATCTCTTTAGGTGTTAGTTGTGGGTTAAATTCTTTTGTCATATTCTTTTGTCATATATATTAGTAGGGCGAGAGAGTAAGATCGGTACACTTTGGGACATTTCACTGGTTACAGAATATATCATTACGAAACCCTCATTACGAAATACCATTCGTGATCTTACTCCCTCTAAACTTTTATTCACCATCGCCACAATAGTTGTAATCGATTTTGTCTTTGGCTAGATCGGCTACATCTCCGTAGTCGATATCACTCGGACTTATGTTCTTAGCTTCTCTAAGAGTCATGTTGTCCACCTGTTGTTCTGTGTAGTTCTTATCCCAATCAGATAACTTACCGTTGATTCGAATCGCTTCGTTGACTTCTTCAGCCACCATCTCGGCCAAGTCTTCTAAGAGTTCTAACTCCTGTTCTTGGTTAACCGTATTAACTAGTTCTGATAATGAACTCATGATGTCACCTCACCTTTAGCTTGTTCTCTGAGACCTTTGATAAGTTCTCTAGCCATCTGCCATCCGTTAAGATCACCACCAGCTTCTATACCACAGTCCTTATCATTCACGACAAGTTTGTAATACTTAGAACCACTCATCAGTCCGTTAAGTTTTCCGTCTGTGACTTTACCAGTCAACCACCATTTGTTAGTAGTATTCACGACTGGAGTAACTCTCCAACCCATTTTGTAAAGACCAGCTCGAATCGCGTTCGCGGAGATTATTCCTTTGTTCCCTTCAGGAACTTTCATCATTGTGTTATAATTCATATTTTATTTTACCTCTTTATTATTAATCACTATATACATAGTATACCAAAAGTGTACACGCGGTTACAAGTTTAGTCAATCGGTTCGCTCTCCTACTCCCCAATCAATTACGACTGGAAATCTAGGAACCCCATCGGGGGTCTTTTCGAAGTATCGACAAGTTACCCATGTAGGTTTTACATCTTGTTCGAGTAGTTTTTTTAATGTTTCTTGATTACCTCTAACTCCACTACGGAAGTTTCTTCCATCACCAAGTTCTAGTTCAAAGTGTTTCGCGTATCCAGCCCAGTTACCTTGACCCTCTAATACTTCGACCACAATAAACTCTTCTGTTATAAATTCTTTTCGTTTAAGAAGATTCTTACTTCTCTTGTTTTCGTATGGTGTATCGTTACGGACCATCTGTCCTTCATAACCTAGTTCGGTGTAATCGGAATAACAATCGTCTAAGGCATCTTGATCAGAACAGTAAGTGGTCTTCACCGCTTCTACTGTAGCGACAAGATGTAATCCAACACCTTCGTTAGATTTGTAGTTGTTCATTAGATCATATGTGATAATATCAAATCTTTCCGTGAAGGGTAGTTTGGGATTGTCAAGATCGAATAAATCGTAAATGTGGTATTGAACTTTGTCAACACATTCATTAGCTTCTTCTTCTGTTGGTTTGATTTTTCGAACTAGACTTGTGATCTTGTTGAAGTTAGCTTTCATTTCGTGATTGTATAGTTCACCGTCTAGAACGATGTTTGGATTGTCTTCAAAGAATGTCATCAAGTCTTTACTGATGTGGTCACAACTTTGAATCTTTTTTCCAGACCTAAAATATAATCCGTCCTTACGAGCGATACATCTAATACCATCTAATTTGGGTTGACTGTGTCCGTGTTCTTGGGGTCTCCTTGTGTAGTCATCAGCTAACATAGGTTTGAACTTATCGTCACTTCCTATTTCCGTTATGTACTCAAAGTAGTCACCGTCTCGATTGATTGTCCATTTAGCTATGGCTTCTTTCTCAGCCTGTTCGTCCTTGGTAGTCTCGTTGACTTTTCCTATGTTCTTACCTGTCGTAAATTTCCATTCGGATGTTACCATCTTACCACCTTGAACACCAGCTACGGTTCTGTATCCCGATGGTAGAACTCCGTCCCGTGTATACTCGATAGTATGTTCACGAATTTTTCCGTTACTGTCTCTCTTAAAGAGTGTGTTTAATTTAAATATCATATTGTTACCTTTTTCCATTTCCTGTGGGATTTACTAAATTGTTTAATTGAATGACCAAAGTAAATGAAGTTGTCATAATCGTTCCTTGGGAAATACCCAACCAAACATCCACCTCTGTTTAATACATAAGTGTGTGATGGTGGTGGATTGTCCATCTTATCCCAAACGGTTATCTCTTGAATACATTCGAAGTCACTGAAGTCCTTGATTGGACCATACTTGTGGGTCTTTGAATACCATCCTTCTTCCCACGATGGGTTTTGATTTCTTTTTGTTGGTTTCATTAATTTCATTTTAAGTAGTTAGGTCCTGTCCAGTTGACTGTGTATTCCGTAAAGATGTTTCCTCGAGGAGCGTTGAGTATTGGAGTGTTCCAACCAGCTGACTTGAGAATATCTCCTTCTTTGAATTCGATGAATTCACCACCTGTTTTCTTTTTGTTCTTAGCTTGGAAATCACCTTTCGCGATGAATCCCCAAACACTGGTTTGTCCGTTGAGTATACCGACAACGACTTTGAGATACTTCTGACCTTTCGGTGAGTACCCAAGTCCTTTTTTGAATTCTGTGGTCATCTTGTGTTCGACCTCATACCCTTCCCTTGATGGGTCGGCTGGCATGAAACGACTGTAGTCATCGAAGATTCGTTGTTCAAGTTCACCTAGAGCGTTCTTGAACTCATCGTCAAAGTCTAGTTCTTCCAGACTTAGAAATTCTGATGTTACCATTACGCGACCTCCTTAGTAACCATTACATTCTCAAGACCATAGTCTGAAACTGAATTATGAAAAGCTTTCCTAGCTTCTTTTTCGTTATCATAAAAATAGTTAAAACTATATTTCTTCTTTTGAATCGTTAAGACATATCTATCTTCCATTACTTGATCTCCATGATTGACATAGGAACATTGTAAAGTGAAGATTTGATATTCACGATACATTTGGACCTATTGATTTTTTTGATTGTCCCTGTAAGGATTTTTCCTTTCGACTTAATCGACACAGTTTGACCAACCATAAAGTTAGTCCTCAACTCCGCGGTGATCCCAGCTCGAAGGGATTTTTGTTTTTGTTTAATAACATCAATGACTTTGTTTAAGTCCACCATGTTATCAAGTTGATTGATACTCTCAGCAATATTTCCGATAAACGGATATTGTCTTTGGGTTTGTAGATTACTCATAATTTTTTTACCTCTTTATTATTTACTCTATGTACATAGTATACCAAAAGTGTACACGCGGAGTCAAGTTTTCTTTTTGACTTTAAGTTTCTTACTTCGTTGTATCTTCTTCATTAGATCGGTATCATTCAATGTGAATTGATCGATCCATGTTACGACATTGGGTTTTGTTCCTACTGGAATAAACCTTGGTTTCCTATTCATGTAACCAGTATAACAAAAGCGTACACCCGCTTTCAAGTTGTTATAAATATAAGTAGGATTCTCAATACAGAGAATTACTACACACACAGGAGACATTATGTCAAACCAAGGAAAATCAGGGTTCGAAATCAGAGCCGAATTATTATCACAAGCACAGGGTCTACTAGAATCAAATGCACAACGAGTTGTTGACTCACATTATTTTAGTATAGAACAAGGTGGTGTTGGTGGAAAAGATTCCCCATTACCAATTGTTGAGATCACTACGGAACAGATTATTGAAACTGCTAAACAGTTCAATGAGTTTGTAACTGAAAAGTAAAGAGATAATACGGTAACCCATGATGACATTTCACGAAGCTAAAGCCCTTCTTCTCAATCAAGAGAAAACGGTTAAATTCAAATCACTCACCAGCGATAAGATTCACGAAGTCTTTTGTACGGTGAATCGTGACTTTCAGAATGGGTCCGATAAGATCATTGTCTGGAACATCACAGAAGATCGATGGAACGACATTGAAGTGTCATCTATAATGAGTATCACATGAAGCTCATACTACTCGCGATCGCAACAGTAATAACCCTAGGCGTTTCGTCCGCGGATTTGTACATAGAGTACAAGAACGAACAACCAATCCTTTCAATGTCTCTCATCCCTACAATAGGTGACGAGATACATCACTTTAGACTGGGTACTACAAAGACTTACAATGGACTCACCCTTTACTTAGAAGGTGGTGGTATGACCGATGGGTATTCCTATGAAACAGGATACAAGTACAAGACAGGTAACTGGACAATCAAAGGTAAGTACGAAGGAAAAGACAGTGGTGTTGGTAAGAGTAAACTTCAAACAGAAGTAAGATACACTTTTGAAAGATGAAATACGACAGACGAAGTTGGTGGTCTATATGGAAACATGCCTTAGGTTCGTTTAATGAGAATGACGGATATCAACCAAGAAACGAAAATATCATAGCTATCATACGATCGTTTATAGTGTTATCAAATCTCTGTTGTGCGTATCTCATCATGTTCAACATAGTACAGAGTTGGTCTTAATGATTAAAGACTGTATGTATGTAAAGACTAAGGAAGAACAAAAGACTTTCGATGATCATGTCAAGAAGACACGAGACGATTATGTGAAGTTCATGAGCGAAAAGAGAGAAACTCATAGAGAACTTTGTATAAGAACAGGTATCACACAATATGACATTTAGTGATGTAAAGAGTGAACTACTACAACAAAAGAAGACTGTAGTGTATAAGTCATTAACAAGTGATAAGACACATAGCTTGTACTGTACGATAAAGAG
>Ga0307986_10003271_pt1 | contig 11313 bp, 8 predicted proteins | sample EllFjometageno82_FD_203170 | JGI IMG/M metagenome (GOLD analysis project Ga0307986, IMG submission 203170) | Marine microbial communities from Ellis Fjord, Antarctic Ocean - #82 | ecosystem: Environmental > Aquatic > Marine > Unclassified | place: Southern Ocean | collected 2014-10-09
TTACATGGAGTTGGTGTTTCAGTTGTTAATGCTCTTTCTGAAAAACTAGAATTAAATATTTTTAGAGATAATAAGGAACACTTAATAACTTTTAAAAATGGAAATTCTTTAAAACCTTTGACAGAAACAGGTAAAACAAAAAAAAAAGGAACAAAAATAACTTTTTTACCTTCAAAAGAAATATTTACTTCAACAAAATTTAGTTCTACGATTTTACAAAAAAGAATGAGAGAACTTGCTTTTCTAAACAAGGGTATAAGTATAATTTTAACAGACAATACCACAGCAAAATCTAAAGAGTATGTAAATAAATATGAAGGTGGAATCGTAGAGTTTGTAAAATATATTAACCAAAAAAAACCTCAATTAATTAATAAAAATGAAATTGCAATTTTTAAAAAGCCAATATTTGTAACAGCTGAAAAAAATAGAGTAGTAGTAGAATGTTCGTTCGAATGGAATGCTGGATATTCAGAAGACGTTTTAGCTTTTACTAATAATATTCATCAAAAAGATGGAGGCACTCATTTACTTGGTTTTAGAAGTGCTCTGACAAGAGTGATAAACAAATATGCAAATGATAAAAATTTAGGAAAAAAAAATAAAGTCACTATTTCTGGAGACGATATTAAGGAAGGATTAGTTGCAGTATTGTCTATTAAAATGCCAGATCCAAAATTTTCTTCTCAGACAAAAGATAAACTCGTATCATCAGAGGTTAGGTTAATTGTTGAGAGTGTAGTCAATGAAAGAGTTGCCACTTGGTTTGATCAAAATCCTTCTGTTACTAAAAATATTTTAGAAAAAATTGTACAAGCTGCTGTCGCAAGAGATGTAGCTAGAAAGGCTAGAGACAGCGTAAGAAGAAAAGGTACGTTCGAATTGTCAGGCCTGCCAGGCAAGCTAGCTGATTGTCAAATTTCAAAAAGAGAAGGCACTGAACTTTATATAGTTGAGGGTGATTCAGCAGGTGGTTCTGCCAAACAAGGTAGATCAAGAAAATACCAGGCAGTTTTGCCATTAAGAGGAAAGATATTAAACACTTATGTAAATAACAAGATTAGGCCCAATGGTGTTAAAAATGACTATGAGATAAAAGCCCTTGCAAAGATGATGTCATCAAATGAAGTTGTGACTTTAATTAACGCATTAGGAACTGGATCTAAAGATTTTAACGTAGAAAATTTAAGGTACGATAAGATTATAATCATGACTGATGCTGATGTAGACGGATCACATATCAGAACACTATTGCTTACTTTTTTTAACAACTTTCCATTCAATAAACTAATAGAAAATGGTCATTTATACTTAGCTCAGCCACCTTTGTTTAAAGTAACAAAAGGTACAAAAAGTGCTTATATAAAAGATGAAAAAAGTTTGGAAGAGTATATTTTAAAAATATCTGAAAAAAGTAGTAAAAAAATGAAAAAGGGATCTTCAGAATTCAATAAATTTATGGAAGAGCAAAGACAAAAATTATCCATTCAAAGGTTTAAGGGTTTAGGAGAAATGAATCCAGAAGAGTTATGGCAAACAACTTTAAATCCCGAAAATAGAACTCTACTACGAGTGCAATATTCAAAAGAAACAAAAGAAAAATCCAAAGATGACCAAAAACTTATCGATATTTTAATGGGAGACGATGTAGCTCCTAGAAGAGAATTTATTACCAGTAATGCTCTAGAAGTATCTAATCTAGATATTTAATTATAAAATGAATTTTTCTACTCTGTTTAGATTAGAAGAGAATCTCCATTTAGATAAAAAAACATTAGTAAATTTAAGATGGATAGCTATTATTGGTCAGTTAATAGCAATTAATTTTGTATATTTTTTTTTAAAATTAGACCTTCCTATTTTTGAAGCACATATTATAATTTCAATAGGTTTTTTAACAAATATAATTCTTCAATTTAATATAAGAACAAATCAATTAAAAGATCTCTACTCATCTTTTTTTCTTTTTTATGATTTATTACAATTAAGTGCGCTACTTTATTTAACAGGAGGAATTTTTAATCCCTTCTCATTGCTCATAATTGTTCCTACTATAGTTTCTTCCACATTTTTAAGTATGGGCACAACAATAATCCTTGGAACCTTAACTATAGGACTGTTATTTTTTTTAAAAGAATCCCACGCAATACTTCCTGGACTAGATACCTATAGTTTTAATTTCCCTGAATATTATTTAGCTGGTGCTTTAGTATCTATAATTATTGGATTAGTTTTTTTGAGTTATTTTGGAATAAAATTCTCAGGTGAAACTAAAAAAAGATCTGAAGCGCTCGATAAACTCCAGCAGATAATGGCTAAAGAGTATGAGCTTGACTCACTAGGAGGGTTAGCTGCAGCTGCAGCACATTCATTAGGTACACCTCTAGCTACTATCACTGTGGTCGCAAAAGAACTTAAAAAGGAAATAGGAGAAAGTTCAAATCATTCAAAAGATTTAGATCTATTAATTAGTCAAGCTAAAAGGTGTAGTGATATTTTAAAAAAAATTTCAAAAAAAGAAATTAGTGATGATCAATTTATAAACTCAATAAAAGTAGAAGATCTTTTAGAACAAATCATTGTTTCATTTGAAGAAATCTCAAATAAAAAGATTAATTTATTTGAAGACGAAGATAAAAATAAAATAACTATTAAAAGATCACCAGAAATTGTTTATGGATTAAGAAATTTTATTGGTAACGCAATTAAATTTGCGGACAAAGAAGTAAATATAAAACTAATAAGCAATGAACAAAATCTTATATTAATAATAAATGATGATGGGCCAGGTTTTGCCGAAGATATTATTAAGCTTATTGGTGAGCCGTATTTAAAATCTAAATCTAAAAAAACAATTAGTAAAGCAGGTCTCGGGTTAGGTATTTTCCTTGGTAAAACTCTTTTAGAAAGGAAAAAAGCCCAACTAAATTTTTTTAATAAAGAAGATTTAAAAGGTGCTTCAGTTCAAATATCTTGGAAAATATTAGATATTAAAAATTAATTTAAAGTAGGTTTTTGTTGAGTCATGGAGCATTTAAAAACTCTTACTTTCGCTTAAATTCAAAAGTATAAGAAAGAATTTTATAGGCTAATTTTGCCACTAAGAAATTATAAGAGTTAAAACCTTTAATTGGAGATAATTCATTAATATCAGCCCCAACAATGTTTGAGTTTTTTGCAGCGATCTTAATAATATTTAAAGTTTCATCCCATAGTAATCCTCCTGGTTCAGGAGTTCCTGTTGCAGGCATAATGCTTGAATCTAAACCATCGACATCAAATGTTAGGTAAACAGTTTTATTTTTTATCATTTTTTTAAATTTTTTTAAGTCCCACTTTAATTTGTCTTTAGCCCAAAAAATATTAATTCTTGCTTTATTTTTTTTTAAAAAAAGTATTTCACTTTCAGAGATATTTCTAACGCCAAAAGAAATAATAGACACATTTTTATAATCTAGACATCTCTTGATGGCTGATGCATGTGAAAATTTTTCACCATTATAACTTTCTCTTAAATCCGCATGTGCATCAAAGTGTAATAAGCAGATTTTTTTATGTCTTTTTACAAATGGGACAATACATCCAGGAGTAATTGAATGTTCCCCACCGAAAGTAATAGGAAAAAGCTTTTTATTCAAAATTTCCTCGTTTACATCTGACATTTTTTTTAGAGCTTTTTTAATGTCTTTATCAATCTTGAATGGCTTTAACGTTTTAATTCCAATCTTTTTATATGGTTCACAATGTAATTCCTCATCATATAATTCTACTTGATGAGAAGCTTTAATAATTTCTTTAGGTCCATTTTTGGTACCTCCACCGTAGCTAACTGTCTTTTCAAGGCCGAAAGGAACAACAACAACTTTCTCATTAAAATTGATCTTATTATCAATTCCAAGAAAGCCATTTTTATTTGAAAGATATTTCATTTTTAAATATTATTATTTAAATATTTTTGAAAATTTTTTTTTATCTCTATTTTTCCAATGTTCACGATGGTATGCATCACTTGCAATTAAAGGTAACACGCTTGTTGCTTCAGCAAATACCATTTGTTCTTTTGTTATATCAACTTTACCCCATGAACTTGCCTCTTTTAATGTGGAACTACTACAAGCTCCATCTCGAGTATCAGCAACAGTAATTTGAACAGCATATTTATGCATATCTACTTTTTTTCCCAATAATTCTGCACATACAACAGTGTCTTGAACAAAATTTTTTGGAACACCACCTCCAATCATTAATAAACCTGATTGTTTAGATTGTAATTTAATTTCAGTTAACTCTCTAAATTCACGAATAGAGTCTATAGTCATATGTCTTTTTGGATTTTGCTCTTGATGCATTACTAAGCCAAAACCTGCTGAACTGTCAGTAAAAGCTGGACAAAAAATTGGAACATCGTTGTCATAAGCTGTTTCAATCAATGAACCTTTCTTTTTACAATTAGTTTTTAAGTACTTGCCAAGTTCCTTAATAAACTCTCTAGATGTATAAGGTCGTGGTTCTAAGGTATTAGCTATTTGACATATGGCTTTATCACATGCCTGAAGCTCCTCTTCATCTATGTAAGTATCGTAAATTCTATCAATATAGTTTTTTCTAAGAATAGTATCATCTTGAAACTGGGAACCTTGATAGTGTTTGAATCCTAAAGCTTCAAAAAAATCCATATCAATTATAGAAGCACCAGTAGCAACAATAGCATCAATCATATTATTTTTTACTAGATCTGCATATAAATCCATACAACCGCCTGCAGACGTAGATCCAGCTAATGTTAAGAAAATTGAACAATCTTTATCAGCTAGCATTTCATTATAAATACCAGCAGCTCTAGCTGTGTCCCTAGATGTGAATGACATTTTTCCCATCCCATCAATGATTTTTCTAGCATCAAATGATTTAATATCAATATGCTCTATAGGATTACTAAGAAGAGATTTTTTACTATCTCCTAATTTAGGAATATTTTTTTGTTTCATTAAGCTACTAAGTACTTAACTTTACTTGATGTGTTATATAAACTCATGATTGGCTGATCTGCTAACTCAAATATTTCATCAGAGTAGAAGCCATTAAATTTAGTTCTAAAAGTTAATCCGTAAGCTCCTAATTGTCCTAATTCTATATAATCACCTTCTTTAATATTATTAGGCAGCAGGAAGGGGCCTTTCATATAGTCCATGCTATCACATGTAGGACCAAAAAAATTAAAGGCAGTTAATTTTTTTGATTGAATTCTTCCATTTGAAATCATCTTAGATGGCAGAATAAAATTAGGAACACCTGCATCGAATAAAGTTCCGTATGTTCCATCGTTGATATAAAGTTTTTGTTTTTTCCTTAGATTAACTTTTACTATAGTTGAGCCACTCTCAGCTACTATTGCTCTTCCAGGTTCACAAATTAACTCAGGCGTAACCGATAAGTTAAGTTTAGCAATAGATTCTTTTATCGCGTCTAAATAACTTCCGAGTGATTCTGGATTTAAGTCTGGATAGACAGAAGGAAACCCACCACCAACATTTATTATATCAGGAGTAATTTTAGTTTTTTTTATTATATTCCCAACCTCATTGATTGCTTTAGCGAAAGATATTTTGTGCATACACTGTGAACCTACGTGGAAACTAATTCCTATTTTATTTGCATGCTCTTTACACAATCTAACTAGCCCTAGCGCTTCACTAGCTTGTGCCCCAAATTTTCTAGATAAGTCAATTTCAGCATGTTCATTAGAAATAGAAATTCTCACATAAAGAGTTAAATCTTTTGCATGATTTGTTGCTTCAAGAATTTTTATTAATTCATCTTTGGTATCTAATGCAAAATCTTTAACACCTAAATTAAAGTAAGCTTCTGAAATATCATTTCTACTTTTTACCGTGTGCATAAAATAAATATGTGCATCAGGTTTTAAATTTCTTATTAATTTAATTTCATTTATTGAGGCAGTATCAAAGTTTTTTATTCCATTATTAATTATATGCCTTAAAACTTCTTTATTTGGATTAGTTTTTACTGCGTATAGCACCTTTCCAGGAAAATTATTTTTAAAAAATTGAGTTGATATTTTAATAGACTCTGGACGTACACAATATACCGGATAATCCGGTTTTAAACTGTTAACTAGTTCGTTAACGTCAGCAAATTTTCGCATCTCATGTGTCCCTCTTTATGTTTACACAAAAAGTTTTTAAAAAATTTTATAAAAAAACCTTATAGAATCGTTATTTAGTGTTTTTTTAATTAATGTAAAGAAAATAATACAATAATTTTAGTTGATAATTTTAAAATGATTACCATATTAAACATAATGAGAAATACAAACCCAACACCAACGGGATTAAAAATTTCAGATTTTGAAGATAAGTCTCTCTTAATACTAGATGATGATGACCCTTTTAGAAGTAGATTGGCTAGAGCTATGGAAAAAAAAGGATTCCAAGTAATAGAAGCTAAAAGTGTTGAAGAAGGGCTTATAATAGCCAATAAAAAACCAACGAACTTCGCTGTGATTGATCTTAGACTAGAAGATGGTAGCGGACTAGAAGTAGTAAAGGCTTTGCATAAATTTAAAAAAGAAAGCAGAATAGTCATGTTAACGGGATACGGGAATCTTCCAACAGCAGTAGCGGCTGTAAAGGCAGGAGCCATAGATTATATTGCCAAACCCGTAGATGCAGATGATGTAGAGGCTGCTTTACTTGCGTCACCAGAATCAAAAGCTAAACCACCAGAAAATCCAATGTCAGCAGACAGGGTCAAATGGGAACATATTCATAGAGTATTTGAGTTGTGCAACAGAAATGTTTCAGAGACTGCTAGAAGGCTTAAAATGCACAGAAGGACTTTACAACGTATTCTCTCTAAACGATCACCTAAATAATTATTATTTGTACTGGTTAAATTTTTTTAATTTTGGCAGGAAAACTAAAACTAATAAAATCTTAAAAAGTTCTGCTATTAGAAAAGGTTGGACACCTAATTGAAACAAAGGTTTTTCCCATCCAATTATAGTTCCTAACCACAAGATTCCAAAAATATAAATAAAGCTTATCGAAAATAAAAGTTGTAAAAATTTTATAAATAAATTTTTACTAAAATTAATAGATCCTGCAAAATAAACTGTAAAAAGAAATCCAATTAAATAACCCATTGTTGGCCCGGTAAAATAAACTATCCCAACACCTTTTTCTGGAGAACCCGAAAAGACAGGTAATCCAATAATTCCTTCAAATAGATATAGTGCAACAGTCGTAACACCCATTTTCCACCCAAGAGCTATTCCTAAAAAAAGAACTACTAAGGTTTGCATTGTCATTGGCACAGGATAAAAAGGAATTTTTATTTTTGATGAAATTGCCAAAAGAACCGTGCCCATTAGTGCTATAAATACATTTTTTAGTATTTTAGAGTATTTAATTTCTTTTATTAATTCCATATACATATATTTACTTTTTTTTTAACTAAAATCTAGTTATTTGTTAGCTGTACAAATACATCTTCTAAATCACCATCTTCTGTAGTTATATCTAAAATTTCAATACCATTTTTCTTCAAAACATTTGTTACATCATCAAACTTAAAAGAGTTTTTTTCGTAGATAGCAGTTATTGTATTGTTTGCTTTGGAACTAAACTGAACACCTGATAAAAATAGATTTTTTATATCATGTACGTGTGTAGTTTTAAAAATAATTTTTTTAGTTTGGATTCTATCTAGTAATTTCTGAGTTGTGTCTAGTACAACTAAATTTCCTTTATCAATAATTGCTATACGATCACACATTTCTTGTGCCTCAAAAAGATAATGAGTAGTTAAAATAATAGTTACACCTTCTTTGTTTAATGCTTTAACATTTTCCCAAAGATTCTTTCTTAACTCTACATCAACGCCTGCAGTTGGTTCATCTAAAACAAGAATTGGAGGTTGATGCACCATAGCTTTTGCAATCAAGAGTCTTCTTTTCATTCCTCCTGATAAGCTTCTTGAATACGAATCTGCTTGTTTTTCCAAAGAAACCATTTTGAGGATAATATCAGTAATTCTATTTTTTTTAGGCACACCATATAAACCTGCTTGTAATTCTAATAATTTTCTAGGACTAAAAAATGCATCTAGATTTATCTCTTGAGGAACTATTCCAATTGAAGCTCTTACTTGTCTTGGATTTAAATCAAGATCAAAACCCCACACATTTACTTGTCCTTCTGTCTTCTCGACAGTGCCTGCTAATATGCTCAAAAAAGTAGTTTTACCTGCTCCGTTTGGCCCTAATAAACCGAATATTTCACCCTGCTTAACCTTAAAGCTTAAATTATTGAGAGCTTTTTTTTTTATGTTACTTGATTTATTTTTGGAATAAATCTTAGTTAACTTTTCAACACTTAAAGCAATTTTATTCATAGTTTATTTGATTATATCATGAAACAAATAAGGTATTATATATTTAATATATGACTTCATTAAAAAAAACTGATCATTTTTATTTGATCGATGGATCGGGGTATATTTTTAGAGCTTATTATGCACTACCACCCCTTTCAAGAAAAAGTGACGGACTACCAACAGGTGCTGTTAGTGGTTTTTGTTCCATGCTTTTTAAATTATTAGAAGATTCTAGATCGGATGACTCAGTTCATAAACCAACTCATTTTGCAGTAATATTTGATTCAGCTAAAAAAAATTTTAGAAATGATATTTATACTGAGTATAAAGCAAATCGCTCCGAAACACCTGAAGATCTTGCTCCTCAATTCGAATATATTAGAAAAGCCGTAAAGGCTTTTAACTTGCCATCAATAGAACTAATTAACTATGAAGCAGATGACCTTTTAGCAACCTACGCGAAACAGATTGTAGAAGCTGGAGCCAAAGTAACCGTAATTTCTTCGGACAAAGACTTAATGCAATTAGTTTCAGAGAAAATAAGACTATACGACCCAATGAAAAACAAAGTTTTAGGAGAAAAAGAAGTATTCGAAAAATTTGGTGTAAAGCCAAATCAAGTAATTGATGTTCAGTCTCTAGCAGGAGATTCATCAGATAATATTCCAGGTGTACCTGGAATAGGAGTAAAAACAGCCGCCGAACTTATTAATAAATATAAAACATTAGATGTTTTACTAAAAAATATTAATGAAATTCCCCAAAACAAGAGAAGGGAAACGCTTTTGACAAATAAAGACAAAGCAATACTTAGTAAAAAATTAGTCACTTTAAAAGATGACGTACCAACAAAAGAAAAACTTGAAGATTTCATCATGAAAAATGTTGATAGAGAAAAACTTTTTGAATTTTTAAGGGAAATGGAATTTAACAGATTACTTAGTCAGGCCATTAGTTTTTATGGAGAAGCCCTAGTATCAAATTTAAATGAACCTAGCCCGTTAAAAAAAAAAATAGAAAAGAATATAAACATTAAAAGTTATGAGTGTATTTTAGATGAAAAAAATTTAGATAATTGGATAAAAATATTAGAAGATAAAACTGTAATTGCGATAGATACTGAAACATCTTCTTTAAACCCATTAGAAACAGATTTAATTGGTATATCATTCAGTTATGCACAAAATAAAGCATGCTACATCCCTTTAGGTCACAAAGAAAAAAGCTTAAAAAAAGAAATAGTTCTAAAAAAAATCAAACCTCTTCTAGAAGACCCGAGTATTAAAAAAGTTGGACAAAATATAAAATTTGATTTTATTGTTTTAAAACAGAATGGAGTAGAAATTAAATCCATCGAGGATACCATGTTAATTTCTTACACATTAGACGCAGGAAAAAATCGTCATAACATGGATACTTTATCAGAAATCCATTTAGGGCATAAGACAATATCTTTCAAGGAATTAGTAGGTACAGGAAAAAATAAATTAAAATTTTCTGACATTGAGCTTAGTAAAGCAACAGAATACGCAGCGGAGGATGCAGATGTAACTTTAAGATTGTATGAAAATTTAAAAGAAAGACTAGATGAAGAAAAATTAAATAAAATTTATGAATATTTTGAAAAACCAATGGTAAAGTTGCTCTCAAAATTAGAATTCAACGGAATAAAAGTAGACGCAAGTCACCTTAAAAAATTATCAGCACGATTTGAAAAAAAATTAAAGAAGATAGAAAAAGAAATATACGCACTAGCTGGAAGAGAATTTAATATTGGATCTCCTAAGCAACTTGGTGAAATTATTTATAACGAATTAAAGATTGCAAAACTTAAGAAAACAAAAAAAGGTAGTCTAGCTACCAACGCCAATGTTTTAGAAGAATTGGCATTTACAGGTCACAAATTTCCTAATTTAATTTTAGAATGGAGGCAGGTTTCAAAACTTAAAAATACATACTCTGACGCACTTCAAGATCACATCAGTTCTAAGACCAAAAGAGTGCATACATCATTCTTATTAGCAGCAACAAATACAGGAAGATTAGCATCGAGTGATCCTAATTTGCAAAATATTCCAATTAAATCAGAAGATGGAAAAGAAATTAGAAAAGCTTTCATAGCAGACAAGGGAAACATTTTAATTTCTGCTGATTACAATCAGATTGAAATGAGAATACTTGCCGATATAGCAGACGTAAAAGCATTAAAAAAAGCTTTTAAAAATGAAGAGGATATTCACAGCTTAACAGCCAGCCAAGTTTTTAATGTTCCGATCAATAAAGTAAATGAAGATTTAAGAAGAAAAGCAAAAGCGATCAATTTTGGAATTATTTATGGAATAACACAATACGGTTTAGCAAAACAAATTTCTGTTTCAAATCATGAGGCTTTAGATTTTATTAATGCTTATTTTAAGAGATTTCCTGAAATTAAAGACTATATGAACTCGACAATCAAATCTTGCAGAACCAGAGGCTATGTAAATAATATTTTTGGTAGACGAATTCATCTTAGTGGCATTAATGATAAAAATTTTAGCATTCGAAGTTTTCAAGAAAGAGCAGCTATTAATGCACCCATACAAGGGTCCGCGGCTGATATTATTAGGTTAGCTATGATCAAGTTAGATGAAATAACTGAAACTAATAAAAAGTTTAAAGCAAAAATGCTTTTACAAATTCACGATGAACTTATTTTTGAATGTTCTAAAGATGATAAAACTTATGTGCAAAATATAATAAAGGAGGCAATGACCTCTGTTTCAAGTTCAGATTACCATATGTTTTCCATACCTTTAAACGTTAGTATTAACTCAGGTCTTAATTGGGGTGAAGCTCATTAATTTGATTGAATAACGCCTAAATTTTGACAATTTATTTATTAAAAATAAAAATTATATATGGCACAAACAATTG
>Ga0307986_10003273_pt1 | contig 11312 bp, 11 predicted proteins | sample EllFjometageno82_FD_203170 | JGI IMG/M metagenome (GOLD analysis project Ga0307986, IMG submission 203170) | Marine microbial communities from Ellis Fjord, Antarctic Ocean - #82 | ecosystem: Environmental > Aquatic > Marine > Unclassified | place: Southern Ocean | collected 2014-10-09
TTGGCTTCTATAGAAATCTATAATTTCTGGAATTCTAACTATTTCTATAAATTCATATAAATCTCCCCACTCTCTGTCTCCTACACGATTTACGCTAAGAGCTTCAGAGCAAATATAAGATTTAGAATTTTTGAAAGCACAACAGATTATTTTTGTATGCATTAAAGTATTATCTGAAGTTGACCAAAAACGATTATCTTTTAACTCCTCGAAATTTATAATATTCATGTTATCAAGGTACTTATCTCTTCTAAAAATGCTCAAGTATATGCCAGTTAAGAAATCCCAAGAAACTTTTGGATCAATAACATCCCAAAAATCTACCTGTTTATTAAATTTAACTTTTGAAATACTCACCATTTGGTTGCGTGGGAGCATATTTGTATCAAAAGGTTTAGGGAATTTTAACAAATAGTCTGAATTTAAATGGTAAGAGTTTATAAAAAAATATTCGACTTCCTTATTATTACTTATTAAATTTTCAATCTTATTTAATGTTTTTGGAAGTAATAAATCGTCGTTACCAATCATCCAAACAAAATCACCTGAGGACATTGAAATAGTTTTCAAAGCATTAAGAGCGAATCCTAGATTTTTTTTATTTTTATTAAATTTAATTCTAAGCTTATCTTTGTATTTTTGAACAACTTTAGAGGTATCTTCTGTAGAAAAATTATCAGAAATACAGACTTCGTAATCTAAATTTTTTTGATGTTTGTGAGAAATAAAAATTGAATTCAAACAGTCATCTAAACAGTCAACTCTATTAAATGTTGGTATGCAAATTGATAATAGCATTTAATATAAAGAAGTTTTATTCCTGTCTTGTTTTTTGTAAGTTTTAATTGTTTTTATTAAACCAGTATAAAATTTCACTTTTGGACTCCACCCTAAAATTTTTTTTGCTTTAATTATATTTGGGTAAATTGATTTCTTACCTGTTGTTCTTATTTTGCCAAATTCTGGAATGCCACTTTTTAAAAAATTTGAAATAAATTTAATTATATTTTTTATTTTTTTTGGTTTACCTGAGCCAATATTGATAATTTGTCCCAATGCTTTCTTATTATTATAACATAGAAATATACTTCTTACTAAATCATCGATGTGAATGAAATCTCTATATTGCTTTCCATCGGAACATGGAAATTTTTTATTTTTAAGACAAGCATCGATAACTATTGATATTAATCTATTTGTATCTTGCTTTGGTCCATAGGCTTGGTAAAGCCTCAAAATAGTAACGGGAAATTTTTCTTTTTTGTATAAATTAATTAAATATCTTGATGCTAAAAACTTTGATTTTGCATAAATTTGCTTGGGAACTTTTAAATCAAAAATTTCTTTATGTGGAGAATTATAATTTTCATATTCAGCGCTAGAACCCATTTGCAAAAACGTTTTAAGACTATCACTCGAAAGTATTTGGCACAGATTTTTACATCCCATATAATGACTTTTTAAAGTCTTTTCTCTATTTGCAAATGTATGATCTACATATCCTCCTAAATTAATTACAAATAAATATTTTTTTTTAATTTTTTTTTTTAATTGATCTTTTTTTGAAATATCTAGATGTATATATTTTACTTTGGGTATTTTTCGAAATTTTTTAGGTTTATTAATTGATACGCTTTCAACGGTCCATTTTCTTTTTATAGCCTCTTTAGCAACGTGATATCCAATAAAACCTGTTCCACCGATTATAAGTAATTTTTTTTTATTTTTGGCCATGTATTTTTAGATGATAATTAAAAAAATTTAATTTTACTAAATTTTGTATTTTTTTTGTTTTATGTTCTTTTCTAAAATTATTTTATCTCTTTCTGTGTCCACACATTGCCAAAAACCGTTATGTTTATATCCGCCAAGCAATTTTTTTTTGCTTAATGTTTGTAGCGGCTCTCTCTCAAGATAAGTTGAATCTCCTTTTATGTATTTAAAAATTGCTGGTTCAAAAATAAAAAACCCACCATTTATCCATCCTACATCTAGGCTTGATTTTTCTTTGAAATAATTAGCTTTTCCTTCTTTTAGTTTAATCGCTCCAAATCTTGCTGGAGGTCTTACAGCGGTTAATGTGACTAAATTTTTGGATTTTTTATGAAAGTTAAGTAAATTATTAATATTTACATCTGATAACCCGTCTCCATAGGTCAATAAAAACGTTTGATCTTTTAAATGGGACTGCAATCTTTTAATTCTGCCACCTGTCATTGTTTTTAAACCAGTGTTTATTACTTTTACATTTTTATTTTTGAAGTAATTTTTGATGACTTCTTTTTTATAACCAGCAGCAATTATAAATTCTTTAAAACCAAATTTTTTGTAATGATTGATAATATGCACCAAAAGAGGTTTTCTGTTTATTTGAACCATAGGTTTTGGTATTTTTTTTGTATATTCTGAAAGTCTAGTTCCATATCCACCAGCTAAAATTACTACTTTTAAATTTTTTTTTATTTTATTCATCTAGTTTTAATTTATGATTAAATTCTTTATTTTTAATCTTATTACCATTTGTAATTAAAGGCTTTATCATTAGGATCTTTTCTAACCATTTCATTTTCATTATGAGGTAACGTTAGACAATTAGCTATAATAGATTCTTTAAAGTGGAGTCCTTTGAAGCCGTTCCAGATATTAGGAGGTATGGTTACCAAGTTATAGTTTTGTTGTGATAATAAGATTTCCTGATACTTATTTTTTGATGGGCTATTATCTCTATCGTCGTATAATACTAGTTTTACAGATCCATTCATACAAACATAATTTAAATAAGATTCTTTGTGTAAATGCCAAGCTTTAATTTTATTTTCAAAAATAGTTGAAAAATATATTTCCCCAAAATTCCTAAAAACTTTACTATCTTTTCTTAACATATGCATAACTTTTCCTCTATCATCAGAAATAATCTTAAGCGGGCTTATTACTACATCATGTATCATGTTTTATTTTTAATTAATTTTTAACTGTAAATATTTTTTATCAAAAATTTTTAAATGTTTTATTACATACTGTAATTGCGATTTTGACATATTTGGATATGTTGGTAACGTTACTAAGTTTTTCCAAATTCGAAGTGAGTTACTTATGTTGTCTTTGTATTTTCTGTATAAAGGATGCAAAGGTAGTGGCTTTATATATACGGTTGTTGAAATACCTTTCAGTTTCAAATAATTAATTAAATCGTCCCTTTTTCTACAATTAATTGCAAACATCCAATATGATGATTTATTAAATTTATAAGGGAAAGCTGGTTTTAAATTTTTAAAATCTTTTAATGAACTAATGTAAGATTTTATTATTCTTTCTCTAGATTTATTAAAATTATTTAACTTTTTTAATTGCACTAACCCTATAGAAGCCATTAGATCGGTCATGTTATATTTAAATCCAAGTTTAGTTATAGAATAATTCCAGTGTTTAATTTTTTTTTTGTTATTTAAACTTTTTTTATGTCTGTCCCATGGATCTTGATCCCATCCGTGATAACTCAAAGCTTTTAGGTCTTTGATATATTTTGTTTTATTAGTAGAAATCATTCCCCCGTCTCCGCCAGTCGTCATTATTTTTATTTCTTGAAAACTAAAGCAACCAAAATCCCCCCAAGTACCAAGTTTTTTACCTTTATAATCCCCACCACATGTTTGGGCACAATCTTCAATGACAGTAAGTTTATTTTTTTTTGCCCAAGGTACAATTTTTTCCATTTCACATGGCTGTCCATTAAAATGGACAGCAATTAATGCTACGCAATCTTTTGAATATTTTTTTTTTAAATCTTCAAAGCTTATTACTAACGTCTTTGGATCAATATCAACAAACACTGGTGTCAGGCCGCAATATAAGATTGCAGCAGCAGATGCACTAAACGTCATAGCGGGAACTAATACTTTTTTATTCTTTTTAAAATTATTTACTGCTAATGAAAGATGTAAAGCTGCAGTACAAGAATTAACACCAACAGAGTGTTTGACTTTAAAATACTTGCTCCACACTTTTTCAAATTTTACAACATTTGGTCCGTAACCTAACCAGGAATTGTTAAAAATTTTCTTTAATGCATTAGTTTCTCTATTGTTTACAGTTGGAGTCGATAACCTGACTTTAAGTTTATTCATCTTGTTAAATACTGTACCCAAGCTCACCGAGCTCTTTATTTACAAAATATTTATAGTTATTTTTGTCAATAATATGAAATATTGGTAACGGGATAATAAGTTTTCCTCCATTCATAATAAATTTTTTTTCTTGTTTAATAACTTCTGACCTAAAGGACCATATCAAAATAAATAAGTAATCTGGCTTTATTTTTCGCATTTTCCGTTTCGATATTATTTTTATATTTGAACCGGGCGTATATCTATTCCACTTAAACTCACTTCCGTCACAAATTGTGCTAATTTTTTTAGAGTCAATCTCACAATAATTTAATATTATATTCCCTTTTGTAGAAGCACCATAGCCAATTATTTTTTTATTATCATCTAAAAAACTATTAATTACTTTTTTAACATTTTGTAATCTAAGATTAAATTTATCATAAGAATTATTATTTATTTTTTTTTCTTCATCTAAAATTTCGTTGATTTTTTTTAAATTTTTTTTATTTTTACTATATTTTTTAGCCACTAATACTTCTGCGCTGCCTCCATTTATTTCATTAAATTTTACATCTAGAATTTCTAATCCATTTTTTGAAATAATTTTATTAAAAGTTGTTAAAGTATAATATATTACATGTTCGTGATTGATTTGATCAAAAGTAAGATTTTTTAAAAGGAGGGGGAAATAAGAAAATTCCACTATCCATATTCCATTTTTAGTCAACATATTGCTTATGTCTTTACAAAAAGAGTTAGGATCATTAATGTCATAAAACATTGCAAACGAAGTGATTAAAGAAAATTTTTTTTGTTTGATTTTTTTTGTTTCAAGATAATTATCAACTTTTTGCTTTGAAAAATAATCTATTATAAGATTAATTTTTTCTCTTTTAAAACTTTCTTCAAATTTTTCAGAAGAAGGATCTACCGCAAAAAGTTCTAAACTTTTATCTACTTTTTTTAATAATTTTAAAAAGGTAGGGTCGCTACAACCTATGTCCAAAGCTCTAGATTTTTTTAATATTTTTTTAGATTTTTTTAGCCATTCCACCTTCTTTTTCATATGGTTGATCATCAGATCGCTTAATCCTGTCCAATAACCGTAACTGTTTCCATACATTTTATCTGCTGGAGCAACTTTTGATAATTGAATTAAGTTACAACTCTGACACTCAAACAGGTCAAGGGGATATTTCTTTAATTTTTTTTTCTTTAATAATGTACTGCTACTTATGGGTTGATCGCCAATCTTAATAATTTTTAAAAATTTCGTTTTTTTACAGTTTCTGCACTTCATATTATTTTTTTTTTAATAGTTTTATGTAATTCTTTATTTGATTTAACGTAAAATAAATAACTTTTTCGATACTATGATTTATTTTATGATATTTATACCAATCTAGAGTTAGTCTTAATGCAAGCTTTGCATCAAGATGCGTTTTCCATTGTAAATATTTCTGTGATTTACTGCTATTAAGTGACAAATTTGTTGACTCATATAACTTACTTTTTTTTATTATAATATTAGATTTTGAATTTAAAAACTTTTTTCCAAATTTAGCAACATCTAGCACTTTTAAATTACTCCTAATATTAGGCCCAAAGTTCCATGATCCTACATATTTTCTATTTTTAAATAATTTTTCCGACAATTTAATATATCCAAAAAGGGGTTCCATTACATGTTGCCAAGGTCTTGTGGCATTTGGATGTCTTATTGTTAATTTTTTATTATTTAAAAATGATTCTGCGCAGTCTTTTACAATTCTATCTTTGGTCCAATCTCCTCCACCTATACAGTTACCGGATCTTACAGTTGCTATATTGCAATTTGTATTTAGAAAAAATGATTTAGTATAACTTTGAACTACAATCTCACATGCAGCTTTACTTGCACTGTAAATATCGTGACCGCCTAAACTATCATTTTCTTTAAAAGATTTTTTTTTTTCTAGATTAAGATAAACTTTATCAGTTGTTGCAATAATTAAAGATTTTACAGATTTATTATTTCTTATCGCCTCTAAAATATTTATTGTACCAATAACATTTGTGCCAATAGTTTCTTTAGGTGTATTATAGCTAACCAAAACACTTGATTGAGCAGCTAAATGAAAAATAACTTCAGGTTGATATTTTTTAATTACAGTTTTTAATTTATTTAAATTTAAAATATCATCTCTTATATCTTTTCTAAGATATTTTGTTAGTTTCAAATCATCAAAAAAATTAGGTTTTGATATTGGATTTAAAGCATAGCCAGCAATCTTTGCCCCATAATTTGATAAAATTAAAGTTAACCAACTTCCTTTAAATCCTGTATGTCCAGTTATGAGAACTTTTTTGTTTTTCCAAAAATTATTTTGCATTTAATTATTATTTTTTATTAATTTTTTTTTTAATTTTACTACTTCATAATATTTTTTTTTATTGTAAGCTTTGTATAGTTCCTCTACGTCTCTAGGAATGTCAATAGAATGCCAAAAACCTTGAATTTGGTTAAAGCCAGTTTTAAATTTTTTAATAACTCTTGGATAGAATTCCTTTTCAAAATTTTTATAATTTTGAAATTTTAGTCTGAGCAAGTCTCTATTAATAATACTTATTCCAGAATATACTTGTCCTATATAATTTTTTTTTTTGGAGTAGGAAATTTGATCAAAAATCGCATCCCTTTCAAAACTATTAACTTTCCCTTTAAAAACATTGATAATTCCATAATTTAATTTTGCAGCACAACCAAGAAATGTAATAAAATTTTTTTTATTTTCATGAACACTGAAACAATTTCTAATATTAAAATTAAAAATTGCATCACCATTTAATAAAGCAAAATTTTTTGATTTTATATATTTTTTTATCATGAATATTCTTTGAGCAATTGAAGAATTTTTTCCTGTATCTATTAGATTAATATAAATTTTATTATTTTTAAATTCTTTATTGTTTTTAAAATATTCTTTAATTTTTTCACTTTTATGTCCCAATGGTATAATAAAGTGATTAAAAGACTGCAGTTGTAAAAATTTCACAATATACCAAATAATTGGCTTACCATGCACTTTTACCAGAGTTTTTGGAATTTTTTTTCCTAAGCTGCCAAGTCTTCTGCCAAGACCTCCACATAATATAACGGCTGTTTTAGTTTTCATTATATTTTAAATTTTATTTATTAAAAAATGTTTTTTTATTTGAGGCTTGAAATAATTTTTTTTATTTTTTCAATGTTCAAAATGTCCTTATTTGTATTAGAGGCATATTCAAATTCTTCCTTTAGATATTTGCCAGTTTCTTTTTTTTTATTTTTTAAATAATTTACAGAAGATGCCTGCCAATCCCATGTAGATGGTTTTATTACATAATGATTCTTAAATTCAATTGTTAAATGTGTTTCCTCCCTAGAGCATAAAACTTCATGAGTTTTTTCTCCGGGTCTTATTCCAACAACTTTATATTTACAGTCAAATGCTTTTACTAAATCTTTTAAAAAAATTGTTGAAAGTTTTGGAACAAATATTTCACCTCCCTGCATTCTGTAAAAGGAGTCTATTACAAATTTTACACCTTCCTCTAAGGAAATAAAAAATCTAGACATTTTTTCACTCGTTAACGGCAAAACATTTTTTCCTTGTTCTGCTAAATTTAGAAAAAATGGAATTACTGAACCCCTTGAATTAATAACATTTCCATATCTAACAACCGAAAATATTGTTTCTTTTTTACCATCAAGGTTGTTGGCTGACACAAATAATTTATCTGAAGCTAATTTTGTTGCACCATACAAATTAATTGGGTTACAGGCTTTATCAGTCGATAAAGCTATGACTTTTTTAACTTTTTGTTGAAGAGCTGCCATAATAATATTATGCGCCCCATTTATATTAGTGTTTATACATTCTTGCGGGTTGTATTCTGCTGCTGGAATCTGCTTAAGTGCAGCAGCGTGAATTACATAATCAACATCTTTAAAAGCAAGATTTAATCTCTCCTTATCTCGAATATCTCCTAATAGGAATCTTAATTTTTTTTTATCAAAACCCTCTTGAATTAGTTTGTTCAGCATATCGTATTGCTTTAATTCATCTCTTGAAAAGATTATAATTTTTTTTAAATTATACTTTTTTAAAAGATATCTGACGCATTGATTACCAAACGAACCAGTTGCACCAGTTACTAAAATAATTTTATTATTAAACATACATACTTCTTATTGTTCATTAATTGAACGTTGTCAAGTTGAATACGAAATTGAAGAAATAAAAACATATTTCATGAAAAAATTTACATTTTTTTCAATTTTAAGTTTCATAAAGTATGTATTTTGAACTACTTTTTTCCAACTGTAATAAAAAAACCTGGATAATATTCCATTTTATTAATCTTATTTTTTCCATAATCATATAGTTTTTTTTCTAAATGTATAATCTCTCTAAAATTTTTAATTTTTTTAAACTTATTTATACTAGTGCTCACTATTTCATATTTACAAGAATTGAATACTTTTATTAGTTCTTCAAAAGTATGTTGGGTTTCGTGGGGATGAAGAACTTGATCCCTAAACCACGAATAAATTTTTTTTTCATCTTTAATATTTTTGTGCATTTTTTTATACATCTCAAATTTAAAGTCATTACTATTATTTTTTATTTTTTTAAAATAATCTAAAAATGGCTTTCTTCCGTACTTATGATAAAGGCCTAAAAATAAAGATGAGTTATCTTTTCCATAAAGTGAAATATGTTTAATAGCTTTCACACAATCATTAGTGTGATGTAAAACTCCTAAAGATATTATTAAATCATATTTATTTCTACTACTAAAAGAAGCTATATCTGAAGTATAAAATTTTGATTTTAATCTCATTTCATTTTTAATTCCATTAGCATATTTAATTGCTATTGGATTAAAATCGACACCTGTAACTTCTGCTTTATTCCCTAAATGATATGATAATGAATTAACTAACCAACCAGCTCCACATCCAAAGTCTATAATTTTTATTTTTTTATAGTTAGAAATTATTTTTTTTAACTCAGGGTAAACTTCGAGAGGATTAAAATTTTTTAATTGTTCGGTGTGAAGTTTTTCATTACCAGAAATATTAAAAGGAAGTTCTTTGTAGAATTTATAAACTTCTAAATTTTTTAAGCTCACAAGTTAAAGAGAGATTTGATTGTTTTTTTTATCTTAAATAAAAATTCAACATTAAAACTAGGTTTAAATTCCTTGTCAAAATATCTTATATCTATTGTGTATCTAGGTCTAAAGTTTATTTTTAAACTTGGAACAGATCTATGAAGCGTTAAAGGATGAAAAATTACAGCCTCTGATGACTTTACTTCTATATTGGTTATTAAATTCTCATCAATTTTATTTTTACTATTTATATTAAAATATCCCTGCCCTTTAACAAAAGAATGATTGTAAAGTTTTCCTTTATGAGAAAATTTTACTAATTGAATAGAGTCATTTTTGTCTGCGCCGTTAATAGAAAGCCACAATGTAGCAGGGAATTTATTTATATGATTTTGATTTTGACTTAAATGCCACGTTCCTTCATCCTGATGCCATTTATAAATTGTTCTTTCTTGGTTGGGAATTCTAGCTCTAAATGTGCTTATCTCAAAAGGTTCAGGATTATCAAAAATTAATTTAAACGATTCTTTTATACCTGCGGAACTTAATAGTTTATGCAGTTCGTCAGAATTGTTAATTACATGCATTAAATTTGAAAAAAACTTATCATTTGGAATATTTTTGAAATTTAAATTTATTTTTTGTTCTAAAGAAATATTTGAATCGTGATCAACTAAATAATTTTTGGTAGTTTTGTATATTAGATTTTGAAGATTAATTAACTCATCTGAAAAATTTACTTTAAAAGTACTTGTAAATCCTTTTGATAAAAAATTATTCCTCATAAGAGACTTTACCACATTGGGTAGATATCATCTGAAATTTTTTTTTTTTTTTTTTTTCTTTTATATAAAAAATACAAAAGGGCCAAAATTAATACTGGTATTATTATAATTAAAATTGAATTCATTTAATAGTTAACTATTTTATAATTTGAGACTTAATTAAGTTAGCTATATATTTATTACCAAGATCAGTCAAATGTGATCTATCAATAAAACACCAATCGTTTTGTTTAACGTTCTCTTTAAGGTATTTATTACTATCAACGAAATTAATTCCAAATCTTTTACAGCATTCTGATATGTAACTTACAGACTTGAGATATAAATTTTCTAAAGACTTTACAGCCTCATGAACTCTTAAGTCTTTTAAATCTAGTTCTTTAAAAATTTCTATTTCTTCAATAGTTAAATTTTTGTCAAACCACTTTGGAAATGGCTGAAGAACATAAATCATTTTTACCTTATAAATTTTTTGAATATTTGACCAATAAATAAAGTTTCTAAGTAAATATTTCTTTAAAAGATCTTCTTTTCTACTTTTGTCAATTTTATTTTTTTTTAAATATTTATTTTTAAATATAGTTTCGAAAATTTGTTTTTTAGTTATACTTAGCCAGTTTGTATCAGTCTTAAAAAAGGGAGATAGAAAAAATTTCGTTATTTTTCTTTTTTTATTCAAGAGCATGTGATCCATTCCTGTTTTAAACTGATTTGAATAATAGTATGGGCCTAATTCATAATCAAACACATCAATATAATTATGCATAAACATGTCGTTTAGACCTGAAAAAATCACAACGTGTTTAATTTTTTCAAAATGATTTATTAGTGACTGATGAAGTAATACTTCTTGAAATCCTGTAAAAGCGGTAACACCTAAGTTGTAAAAAAATATATCTGAATTTCTGCTGAGAACACTGCTAATAGTCATCTCGTCGGAAGAAGCTCCCATGCCATAAGCAGTCGAAGCTCCAATAATTAATCCACTTTCTTTTTTATTGTGCTTTTGTTCAAATATACTATTCAGAGTATTTTTGTTATTAGATGAATTAAATCTTAATCCTAGATTATCTGTATTTAAAACTTCAGTTCTTACGTTGCTCGGATTCGAAAACATTATGTAGGGTTTCCATTCATGAGAATATTGATTATATATTTTCATCTGTGGAGCATATTTATACATTAAAGATGTTTCTAAACTCATAATTATTTATTTTTACTTAATTTTTTTTTTTTAAACAGAAACTTAGCCAATTCAAGATCTTCTTGATTATCAATATCT
>Ga0307986_10003274_pt1 | contig 11309 bp, 29 predicted proteins | sample EllFjometageno82_FD_203170 | JGI IMG/M metagenome (GOLD analysis project Ga0307986, IMG submission 203170) | Marine microbial communities from Ellis Fjord, Antarctic Ocean - #82 | ecosystem: Environmental > Aquatic > Marine > Unclassified | place: Southern Ocean | collected 2014-10-09
CCATTTCTAAGAAGCTATTATACTAAACTATGGGTACATTGTCAAGAACTTTTTTAAGTGGTCAGGGGTCTGCGAATCGAACGCAGATCACGGGGGTCACAACCCCATAGTTTAACCGATTAACCTAACCCCTAATATTTTAGCCTATATCCGTTGCTTCATCAACCATCTGACAAAGCATACGTTTAATAAACTCTTTGCTCATTGTCTCAGTGTGTATGTCTAAGCGGTTCTTTTTATCATTCCATATAAAGACAAACTCACCAAAGCCTATATCTTTAGCACTCCAGCTAAATCCTACATTAGTCTGAGGATGACAAACATCCTCCAACTGCTTAAAAGACTCTTTTAAACTCATTTTATTCTCCTATTGTATGCTGCGACAGCATCGTTGTAATGATAGTACGACCCAGTATTTGTCCCATCAAAGTTCTTAGGAGTGTACCACCACAGAAACCCGAAGAGGCGTTTCTGTAATACATGTACTTGATCTGTAATACCATAAGTTCTACTTTTGATACGCCATTTAGTCCCACAAGTTTTCATAGTACTTCCCAAATAAACGGAAGCCATTAGTAATCCTTGCTTGATATGCTTTACGTCCTTCCCAATCTATTTCAAATGTATCCTTTGGGCCTTTGGTCATTTCACTATAGCCATCAGGTAAATCTTTCCAGACAACATCAAATACACCAGAGGAAAACTGCTCTTCCCAGTCTTCGTCCTTGCTTTTGTGTGCAAACAACATCTCTCCCATAACCCAGTCCCATGCATCGAAGTGAAACTCGTCAACATCTCCATTCTCTCTATCTGGCACAGTACCAATCAAATTAGCTGGACGGTCATCATAGTCTACAAAAGGCCCGCCATGTGTAGTAGCACGAAGCTGCTCCAGCATTGGCACAACGATGTGTGCAAGTGTGGAGTCCATAGACCATGTATCCCACGGGTCAATGCGAACACTAACCTTAGGATCATTTCTACAACCAAACGCATTGTACAACCAGTTATGGTAGAATCGGTGTGTAGGATAGGTGCCTATTTTAACTCTCATTGTAAATCCCTCTAAATTCTAGTTCATTTATCATTGCTTCTCTATACTGAGGGTAGATACCTTGCACAGTCTGTATTACTGCTTGAATGTGCGCTGTCTCCATATCAAGTAATTTGATAAAGGACAAAGGTTGGTCACCTTCCTTACCATAAGTACCCCAAAGCACTGCTTCACGAATCTCATCGTGAGTACTATCTGTAGTCACTGTTAGAAATTCTTCATCACCGTTTGCACTAGAACGAACATAGTCAAGACCTCCATCAAGCATGTATTCTTTACCATTCTTATCCATATGCGTAACGTAGTCATGTCTATTCCTAGACCGCAGGATAGTACCATCAGGTGTTCTCATCTCGCTCTTAATTATTTTCATATTTAAACCACTCTATTGTATATCCAGTCTCTGTTTCAAATCCTTCTAGTAGCTCTTTGTAAGGTACTAGCTCAGGGCTTCTAAAATCTTCTAGGTACTCGGTTAGTAGATACCAAGACTTCTGTGTCATTACATCCACACCATACTCATGGCGGCCACAGTAATATTCCTCTCCTTCTAGTCCATAAATATCAATACGTCCCGTAGCATAAGACACAGAAGGTCTCTCATAGGTATAAGGTTCTCCAGCTTTTTCTGGAAACATCTTATCTCCTCTGATGTGTGTCTCTGTAATCATTGGTACTTTGTTCTTTTCGTACCAGCCCATATGGTAAGGCCCCATCTGATTGGTGCTATACTCTATCATCTCTTTCTCCAATTTCTAAGAATATATTATACTAAAAAGCGGGTATGTTGTCAAGAACTATTTAAAGCATTATCGTTATAGCTAGAATAATTCCGCCTATGATAGTTATACTGGAAAAGACTTCTATCATACTATATGCTACTTTCTCAGGTCTCATAATCAACACTCATCCAGTCTGTGTCTTCGTCCAATAATTCAACCTTATCTTTTATTTGATTGTAGATACCACTTATACTCATACGCATAGCATAGCCTGTCTTTGAGCACACGTAGCAGCTTCCACTAGCTCCGTGGAACAACCAGTTTATCTCGTCGTCTTCTACAAACTGAATACCACTATTTATTCTCCAACTGTCTCCAGTAGTGTAACCACCACTCCACCCTGCGAGGACTTTATACAACCCCGTCTCTTTAACCTTAATAACGACCCAACTATCTGGATAGTAATTACTCATCCTATTAACCCCCAGCCATGATTGGCTATTGCATTCAATATAATAAACCAACAGGTAGCCATATGTGTAAGCCACCAGATAGTACGAACCACTGCGACACTATTCGCTTGACGATCCGTATCTCCTACCTTTTCGCCTAAGCTCTTAGCCCAGACCTTCCAAATCATCTTCAATATACCATATGTCCTGAATCTCATCTAACAACTCCAAGGAAAAGCGTTGTGATACCACTCTTTAAACTCTATGTAGTCACCACAACAGTGAAATGCAAAGGTATCTTGGTATACTTCAGTATAAAACTTTAGTTGCCATTCCTGTTTAAAACAGTTTAGCTTACACCATTCTTTGCATTCATTTCTTACATCCGTATGAGTATCTGCTTTAAAATAGATACCCTCAAGAAACCATTTTCTTTTATAGTCACTAATTTCCTGAGGGGTCATACGTTGTTGTTCCAAAATATGTCTGACAGTATAGCTTCGTATGCGTAAGCCTCAACTTCCCAAGGCTGGTCTGCATAATCTAAGTCTGTGCAGTTTACAAAAACACCATTAGCTTTCCAAACCATATTCATCATGTTGATCTGTCCCTTGTGGAACTGTCTAGCATGAGTAAGCTCGTGAGCTATAGTACTTGCTACTTCGAAAGGCTGGAAAGAATATTCTTCTCCACACTCATAGAGAGAGCGAGTTGCCACTTCTATGGTAGAAATACGTCTGTCTCCTGTGCAAACCCCTTGAGTACCTTCAGCAACCTCATCATTATCAATAAAGTCACGCAGGTTAATCTCAATATCATAGGTAGCATCTGTGTTAAACAGAGCATTTACGCATTCATCAATAAACGCTTGGTACTGCTTCGCGCAATCGCCGGTAGTCCAAATTCTCATCATAATACTTTCTCCAATTTATGAAACTATTATACACCCTATTCAGCAGGTTGTCAAGAACTAAAACAGCCTCTTAGGGGATGTTGCACCCTGACGCTTACGTTCTCTTGCTTTAGCCGCAGCTAGCTTACGCTGTCGCTTAGTTGTCTTCTTCTCGTGGTGCTGCTTCTCGTTGTAGTCAAAGAGCACATTACTCTCTATTACTTTCTTTCTGAATAATCTTAGTGCATTATCCACTTTTCCGTTTCTAACTGTAATCTTCATTGTCCATCCCTATAAAAATGTATTACCAGAAGTATTCCAAATGCAAATAATACGCCTATTTCTAATGGTGATAGTATAATCATTTAAATCTGTACCCCCTCTTTCTCAGATAAGACACTTGGCTACGAATAGCTTGCAGCGACCTATCAGGAAGCAGCTCTAGCATCGTATCTATATCAGTGTTAAAATAATGGAGTGCGAGAAGTTTTCGTTCCTCAGTCGTCCACGGCTTGTTCTTATATATTTTCATGGAGCTATTATACTAAAAACCGAATTGATTGTCAAGAAATATCTTTATAATTGCTATGTGCCAAACCAAAAATTATTCTTGACATTTATGTTAAATATTGATATAATCCCTGATATTGAACTAGAAACTATTTATAGAAAAACGTATTTAAGTCTTGACTCACTACTTATTTCTGCGTATAATATATTTTCAAAAGTTGAGAAAGAGCTTTAAGGAGAAAGTACTATGTTAATGGAGTTTGCTATATTCGCATTCTGCACTATAGGGGCTGGACTAACATGTCATGCACTAGGTAGACAGGAAGGTATAGAGTGTGCCATAGAACATCTAGTAGACATAGGTTTGCTAGAGCTAGAAGAAGACTAAACATAAATTAATCGGGAGAAGTAAAATGCCAACCAAGTTTAAACCAACAGCAAAGATACTAGTAGATCGTCAAGCTAAGAAGTATAGAACACAGAACTTCTATCTCCGATCTACGCCTACAGAAGAAATTCAAGCGGCTATAAACAGTACTAATGTTAGGCCAAAAGATAAGCAGAAGTGGAGTAATGAACTGGTACGCAGAGGCGTACTGTGAAAGTAAAGATTTGGTCTATGGATAACTGTAGTTTCTGTGAGCAAGCTATTGCAGCTTGCGAGGAAGTTCCTACAGATTTCACGGGCTTTGAGTATGAAGTAGTTAAACTGCATACTGATTTTGAACCAGAGGACTTTAGCTCCCATTTCCCTTATGCTAAAACAGTGCCACAGATAGTTGTGGATGGAGAGCATATAGGTGGGTGGGATGATTTTAGACCTATAATTGAGCAGTATAAAAGCTACTTCTATGGCAGTATGTCATAAAGGTAAAGAAATAAAGGAGAAGAAATTGAAAAAGAGAGAAAAAGCCGTATGTTATTTATGTAACGCGGTTACAACATTAAGCTGTTTAGCTGTACCATTCTTAACAATATACGCTAGTACAGTACCAGGTTAAGGTTATGAAAAGGACATTTAAAAACAGGAATCCCGTGGCTAAGTATTGTCGTAAATACAATAAGGCTATAGTTATGGCTGACCGTAAAAAGGCAATGAAGTCTGGATACGTCAAGCACAGTAATAGTAAGGAAACTACTTATGAATAGAAGCCGAGTACAAACACAGTTAGCAATTGATGAAGGTATAGTAAATGCAGTCTACTTAGATCATTTAGGCTATGCTACTTTTGGCATTGGACATTTAATCTTAGAAAAAGACCCTGAGTACGGCTTAGCTGTTGCTACTCCTGTATCCGAAGAGAGGGTTACAGAAGCGTTCCAAGCGGATTTGGATATTGCAATCAGTGAGTGTAAGGTACTCTATGATATGTGGGAAACCTTCCCAGGAGAGGCGCAAGAGATACTAGTAAACATGCTATTTAATCTCGGACGACCTAGACTTAGTAAGTTCAAGAACTTCAAGAAAGCGTTAGATGCACAGGACTGGAAGCGAGCAGGTATAGAAGGCAGAGATTCTGTTTGGTATCGGCAAGTAGGTAGACGTGCAGAACGCTTAATGGTAAGAATGGAAAATGTCTAAGATACTGTTAGGGATTATTACAGCTATGGGTATCACTGGTTATATGTATTACCAGTATAGTGTCATACCTATGAAAAACAAACTAGAAGAGCAAGCTAATGTAATGATAGCTCAAGACCTTCGTGATCAGGAACAGCAGGCAGCCATTGCTGCAATCCAAGAAAACATGGAAAAGACTACCCAAGCTAATGCAGTTCTGCAGCTTAATAATCAACAGTATGAAACTGAAATGGCAGACTACTTGGACATCTTTCGTAGACATAACATATCTAAACTGGCTAGTGCTAAGCCCGGGCTGATAGAGAAGCGGGTAAACGCAAGTACGGAGGCAGTATTCAATGAAATCGAAGATATTAGTAAGCGCATTTATTCTTTTAACGATTAATGGTTGTAGCTTATTCTCGAAAACACCTGAACCTAGAGAGGTTCGGATAATCACCAAGCCTGTACAAATAAAAATAACACAACCCATAATGCCAAGACCCCTAAGTTTGAAAGAACCTAGGTGGTACATAGTGTCTGACTCAAAAATAATAGAAGCGTGTCTAAAAGACCCTGAAACTAAGAAGCCGAACTGTAAGTTAGGTAGAGAAGATCAGTACCCAGAAGGCTATACCTATTTCGATAAGTTTGTAGACGACATCAAAAAGAAACATGGTGGCGATCTAGTATTTACCGCAATGAGTATGGATGATTATGAGCTAATGTCTTATAACACACAAGAGCTGAAAAGATATATCAATCAGCTCGGAGAAGTTATAGTATATTACAGAAATGTAACAACAAATGATACAGCAGTTGACGTACAGGATAAAGAATAGTTCTTGACAATTATCCCCAACTCTAGTATAATATTCATTCAATTTACGGGAGAACTACAATCAACCTTTTTTACCTCGACAAAGACCTTGACAAATCTGCAGAGTACCACGTTGATAAACACGTCAACAAGATGATACTCGAAGCAGCACAGCTTATCAATACAAATCTCTGGGTAGATCATCTATTCGGTTTTGTACCTCGTCCGATTACAAAGGAAGAGAACAAGGTTCTTCAGACTGTCCGTAAAGAACAGAAAGAGTTAGCTATGGAAGATCGTATTTTTCCATACCTACCTACAATGCAGAATCATCCTAGCTGTGTATGGGTGCGTTCTTCTCTAGAAAACTACTACTGGACAAACTGCTATGCATTTGCTCTCGGTAGTGAGGCACACTATCGTTATGGTAGTAATCACAAGAGTCTAGCAATGCTCTATGCTTTGCCAGAACCTAAACACATGGAAGACCCCGGCTTCACTCAGTTTGCCCTGGCAATGACAGAGGAGTTAAAAGACGATGATAACCCTATACAGTCTTATCGCAATTTCTATATGCTCGACAAAGCTACGTTTGCTTCGTGGAAGTATAGAGACAAGCCACACTGGTGGGACGAAGAACTAGCCGACTATGACAACCGAATCTCAGGACAATAAAATGACAGTAAAATAGTTCTTGACAATTATCCTCAACTTTAGTATAATATACCCTAATATTAAAAGGATAATTAAATGAGTGAAGTAAAACTAATATGCAGGTCAGGTGTTGACTTGCTTGAAGATATTGCAATGATGGCACGGGTATCTAATCCTAGTAACCAGAATAATACAGAAACCTCCGAGAAGTTAGTAAAATACCTAATGAAACATAGGCACTGGAGTCCTTTTGAGATGTGTTCTATTACACTAGAGATTAACACGACTCGTGACATTGCGAAGCAGATACTACGGCATCGTTCATTCTCTTTTCAGGAGTTTAGTCAACGATACGCTCGACCAGAAGATATGGGATACCCCTTTGAACTTAGAGAGGGGCGGTTACAAGACCCAGCAAATCGTCAGAACAGTATAAAAACTAATGATACTCTACTAGAAGCTCATTGGATTCAACAACAAAAGAAAGTTATTGCTGCAGCTTCTACTGCCTATAATTGGGCTATAGAGAATGGTATAGCTAAAGAACAGGCTAGAGCTGTTATGCCAGAGGGCTTAACAAAGACTAGAATGTATATGAATGGCACAGTACGCTCATGGATGCACTATATTGATGTGCGTACTACAGAAGGTACACAGCAGGAACACATGGATATAGCGAGAGCTTGCGCAGTTGCAATTAACCCCGTATTTCCTATGATAAAGGAGTTTGTACATGAAAGCACTGGATAAACAGGAAGGTGGCAAGCACTATAAAGATTTAAAGATACAACCTATCGAGTATATTCATGCGAATAACTTAGGTTATATCGAAGGAAACGTAGTAAAGTATATCACTAGGCACTCACAAAAGAATGGTGCAGAAGATATACAGAAAGTTATACACTATTGCGAACTATTATTGGAGCTAGAATATGGCAAGAACAGTGAAGAAAAAGTCAGGAGAAAACCTGTCACCGCACAACATAGAGAAAGTAAAGCTACTGTTGAAGCTAGGCCCCCAGACTATAGAAACCTCTGCCAGTAAAGCTATAACTAAGAAAGAAGCCTGTGATATACTAAATATATCTTATAATACTACTAGGCTAAGTAAGATTATAGAGGAACATGATGAACAAAAAGCATATACCAAAAAGCGTAAGTCATCTCTACGGGGTCGTCCAGCCACTGATGCAGAAATATCTGAAGCATGTACAAGTTTCCTCGAAGGAGATACTATTACAGACATCTCTAAACGTCTATTTCGCTCAGCTGGGTTTGTACGAGCAATTCTTGAGAAAGTTGGAGTCCCACAAAGACCAAACAACAAAGAAGAACGATTAATACCTAATTATTTCCCCGATGAGTGCGTAGCAGAAGACTTCGCCTACGGGGAGATAGCGTGGTCTGCAACCTATCATGGTACAGTAATAGTTCAGGAAGAATTAACACCCGAATGGCTTGCTAGTAAAAGTGGTATGGGTAACTTTGATTATGATGCAAAATATGGCTGTCCCTGCTATGCTATTTACATAGTACAGAATGTAGACAGCGAAGACACATTCTTTTCTCATGTAGTAGCAGGAGGCTTTAGTGCCTATGCCCCAGCATATGAACTGGGTAAGCTACAACACTTGAAGCAGTATGGCGTAAATTTGGAAAAATTATGATAACTATAGGAGATTCAGCATACGAACCCCTACGCAACAAACTGGCAGCAAAGCCAGACTGCGTAGGTATTAGAGTAGGCGTAAAAACAGTAGGATGCACTGGACTCGCATATGTATTAGAATACTCATATGATGTAGAGTATGAGGATACAGTTATACACGATCAAGGTGTAACTATAGTAATTGATGAAAAGAGCATGGTTTATTTAACGGGTTCAGTTTTAGAGTATGTATACGAAGGTCTTAGCGAAGGTTTTAAATTTGTAAACCCTAACGTAACAGGCGAGTGTGGGTGCGGAGAGAGCTTCCACGTAGGAGAATAGTATGGCATATAGCAAGCAAGTATTAGATCACTATGAGAACCCACGCAATGTGGGTACTTTAGATAAGAACGACCCTAATGTAGGAGTTGGAATGGTAGGTGCACCCGCCTGTGGAGATGTGATGCTTCTAACCATTAAGGTAGAGGACGACATCATTACTGATGCTAAGTTTAAAACTTACGGTTGTGGCTCTGCCATAGCCTCTAGTAGCTTACTTACAGAGTGGGTGATGGGTAAATCATTGGATGAGGCAAGTACTATATCAAACAGAGAGATAGTAGAAGAGTTAGCCTTACCTCCAGTAAAGATACACTGTAGCGTTCTAGCAGAAGATGCTATTAAATCTGCTATAAAAGATATAAGAAGTAAGAATGCTAGAAGTAACTAAAGAGATTTTGTGGCATATGACCTGTGGGTTCTGCAAAATGCCTTGGACTTACGCAACTATGGATGATATAGATTTAAACCTTCAGTTCTTCTGCCCATTATGTGGAGAGAAACAGGAAGCATCTCATATCAAAACAGAAAAAGTCCTTGACAAGAGAAGTTAAAAAGCGTATAATATCTTCAAGAAATAAAGGAGAATTAAGTTGAAAGGGTTTATGCAAAAAATTAAAGAGATTTTCTGTTTTCACAAATGGGAGTACGTTAGAGGCGTAGAGTTTTTCTACGAGAACGGTTTTGAATGTTCTAAGTGTGGTAAACAACATGATGACTAAAAAACCTCAGTGTCCTCAAGTAAGGATTATGGAACTCGAAGAAGACTTAGAGCAAATGACAAACTTTGCGAAAATGGCAGAGCTTCGTGCCGATCAACATTCTAGTGAGAACGTCATGCTACGGAAGATGATGGGCAGGTCTGTTGACTGGGTTGAGCTAGATGGTGTAAGAACATTCACTAGCTATGACGAGAAGTTGCGTGACCTAGGAAAGTCTATGGTTAAAATCTATAGCAATGCAGAATCTTCCTTTGCCAATCAAGGACAAGGCATGGACGGCTTCTCAATGTTAGCAAACTATACTGATATAGCGGAAAAATTTAAGGCAGCATTGGAGGATGCAAAAGATGACTGATGAACACTTTGAAGTAGCTAGATGTAGCTGTGGCGCATATGGGGCGTGTGATTGTTCGTCTTTATATCAACCCTGGCGCAGCATTAGAGAGGTACAGCTGGAGAAAGAGAATGTCAAGCTACGTAAGGTAGCAGAGGCAGCAAGAGAAGTAATGGCATATAGAGCTACTGTAGGAGCAGGCGTAGGCATGGCACATATAGATTTAGCAACAGCATTGGCGGAGTTAGTATGAGTGAAGATGTAAAAACAGAGTGTTATCAGTGCGGCAAAGATGTATATGAGCTATCTATTAGATCGCGTTGTGTAGGGTGTGAGCATCAGCGTGGAGACTTTAACGAGGCTGAGAATGATAGGCTTAGAAAAGCAGGCTTTGATATAGTACATGAAAAGGCTAAGATGTTACGTCAGGCCGTGCATAGCTGGAATAATAATTGGTTGCCTGTAAGTGAGGCTATAGACAAACTCAAAAGAGTTTTAGTAAATTAAAACAAGCACTACAAAAATAATTCTTGACAACATGGTGGTTTCTGACGTATAATATCTTTTCTGAAGTCGAGGAATATATGGGCGATAGATTTTATACTCAACAACTCAACACACTGGGCGACTGTCCAGGCAATAAAAACCCTAACAAAAGGAAAAGAAGTATGTCTTGGGATGACGATAAGAAAGCACAAGCAGTAACAATGTACGAAGAAGCTGAACCCACCCCTGAAACGAGCATGGAGATAGTTAAGGATATTGCAGAGGAATTAGATGAGTCACCTAATGGTGTTCGTATGATTCTTACAAAAGCAGGAGTTTATGTTAAAAAGACTCCAGCCGCAAAAGCCTCCACAGGTGCAGCCTCAGGAACCACTCGCGTTTCCAAGGTAGCAGCACAAGAAGCCCTAACAGCGGCTATAACAGATGCTGGCAAGGTAGCTGACGAAGAGATTATCTCTAAGTTGACTGGCAAAGCAGCACAATACATTACAGGCCTCCTATCTAACGAAGGCTAGTAACTCTTTGCCTTTACTAGAAATAGTAAGGGCTTTTTTGCATCTACTATAAACCACCTTCAAGTAAGTAAACTAGCAATAAAAATTGCTAACTACTACAGAAGGAAATCATAGTGAAAAAGCAAGAACTTGCACGGATAGTGCACGATTATGGGGATGCTATCATTACATACCGTAGTGAGCACTCTAAGAAGTTGAAGTACAATGTATGTACTTTAGACTTTACAACACCTTACATTCAAAAAAAGAAGAATCGTGCTAAGGAAACTGATGACACGATTCTTTTCTTTTGTTGGGATACTGATTCTTATCGCTTACTGCGACCAAGCAATGTCTCTAGTGTAGTTCCGTTAGCTTCGATACTCAAGAATGAGAGTAAACGATAATGGACTTACATCAAGCTCCAGAAGCTTACTCTAGAGTTATTCACTATGACGAGGTACGAGAAGTACAGGTACGACTAACTGTCAATACTTTTCGAGGTGTCGAGTACATACACTTACGCAAGTATTATATGGACTTCGATGAGGAATGGAAGCCTACCCCTGAAGGTATAGCAATGCCTTTAGACTTTTCAAA
>Ga0307986_10003275_pt1 | contig 11303 bp, 8 predicted proteins | sample EllFjometageno82_FD_203170 | JGI IMG/M metagenome (GOLD analysis project Ga0307986, IMG submission 203170) | Marine microbial communities from Ellis Fjord, Antarctic Ocean - #82 | ecosystem: Environmental > Aquatic > Marine > Unclassified | place: Southern Ocean | collected 2014-10-09
AACTAAGATTATAGTTTCAGAGCATGGAAAAGTGTTTGAGGATGCAAAAGGAGAAATTACAAGAGGATTAGAAGTCGTTGAATTTGCCTGTGGAATTCCCCAGTTACTAAAAGGAGAATTTACTGAAAATGTTGGAACAGATGTTGATAGCTGGTCTTTAAGACAACCCCTTGGAGTTTGTGCCGGTATTACTCCCTTTAATTTTCCTGCAATGGTTCCAATGTGGATGTTTCCAGTTGCTATAGCATGTGGAAATACTTTTATTTTAAAACCATCAGAAAAAGATCCATCTTGCTCAATCAAATTAGCAGAATTGCTTTTAGAAGCAGGATTACCAGAAGGAGTATTTAACGTTGTAAATGGAGATAAAGAAGCTGTTGATGCTATAATAAATAACAAAGATGTTTCAGCTGTAAGTTTTGTGGGATCAACTCCAATTGCAAAATATATTTACGAAAATTGTGCAAAAAATGAAAAGAGAGTCCAGGCATTAGGTGGAGCAAAAAACCATGCTGTTATTATGCCTGACTGTGACTTAGAACAAGCTGTAAATGGATTAATGGGTGCTGCTTACGGGTCTGCTGGAGAGCGATGCATGGCACAATCTATTGCAGTTGCAGTTGGAGGCATAGGAGATAAATTAGTTGAAAGTTTAGCTAAAAAAGTTGAAGCTTTAAAAGTAGGATCGGGTATGGATAAAAAATCTGAAATGGGTCCACTTGTTACTAAAGAACATTTGGAAAAAGTAAAAGGATATGTTGACATTGGAATTAAAGAAGGCGCTAGATTAATTACAGATGGTAGAAATTTAAAACTACAAGGATATGAGAATGGTTATTACATGGGAGGCTGTCTATTTGATCATGTAAAAAAAGATATGAGAATTTATAAGGAAGAAATTTTTGGCCCTGTTTTGTCAGTCGTAAGAGCAAAAGATTTCGAAGAAGCTTTATCACTTGTTAACGATCACGAATTTGGAAATGGTGTGGCCATTTTTACAAGAGATGGAGACACAGGAAGAACATTTGCCAGTAAAGTCCAAGTTGGAATGGTTGGCATTAACATTCCAATACCGGTGCCAATGGCTTTTCATAGCTTTGGTGGTTGGAAAAGATCTTTATTTGGAGACCAACACATGCATGGCCCAGAAGGAGTTAGATTTTACACAAAATTAAAAACAATCACATCAAGATGGCCATCAGGTTTAAGATCAGATCCAGAGTTTGTAATGCCAACAATGAAATAACAAAATGAGAAAAAAAATATCACTTATAGGAGCCGGACAAATTGGAGGAACACTTGCACACTTAATAGCTCTTAAAGAGTTAGCAAATGTAGTTTTATTTGATGTAGTTGAAGGAATTGCAAAAGGAAAAGCATTAGATATTGCGCAATCTTCTTCAATTGATGGTTTCGATGTAGATATATCTGGAACTAACAATTATGCAGATACAGAAAACTCCGATGTTATTATTATAACTGCTGGTGTCCCCAGAAAAACAGGCATGACAAGAGATGACCTTTTAGGAATAAATTTAAAAATTATCAAACAAGTAGCTGAGGGAATAAAAAAAACTTCACCAAATGCCTTTGTAATATGTATCACCAACCCACTCGACGTGATCGTTATGGCTTTACAGAAATATTCTGGACTTCCAAAACATATGATTGTTGGAATGGCAGGTATTCTTGACACTTCAAGATTTAAATATTTCTTATCTCAAGAAATGAAAACACCAGTAAAAAAAATAAAATCTTTGGTTCTAGGTGGTCACGGAGATACAATGGTTTCAATGTTGAATCACACAACAGTTGATGAAAAACCAGTATTAGATTTAGTAAAAGAAGGATTGTTGAAAAAAGAATCCCTAGATAACATAGTAATGAGAACTAAAAGTGGAGGTGCTGAGATAGTAAAATTATTAGAGAGAGGATCTGCATTTTACGCTCCGGCAGCTTCAGGAGTTGAAATGGCTGAAAGTTATTTAAAAGACTTAAAAAAAAGTTTACCATGCGCAGCATACTTAAATGGTGAGTACGGAGTAGAAGATCTTTATGTTGGTGTGCCAGTTATAATAGGAAAAAAAGGTATTGAAAAAGTTATAGAAATTGATTTAAATAAAGAAGAAAAAGAAAATTTTAATCATTCTATAAAAGCGGTTAATGAATTATTTGATGCGGCAAAAAAAATAGATCCTTCCCTAGCTTGATTTTTTATATATCGCTAAAATACACTTTCCAAACTTATATCTAAGAATAAAGTCAAAAATAACAGTTATAGGAGTAAATACTTTATCCCATATAAATATTTTTAATTTTGAAGGAAAAATCTCTTTACTAAAAAATATTTTGTTTAAATAATATAAGAAATATCCCATAGAATCTAAAAATTTAATATTTACTCTTTCGAGTTTTCCAAAATTTTTTACAAAAAACTCTTTTTCATACCTTCTGAAGTGACCAACGGCTTTGTCTAGGTTGCTATATATTTTTTGATGAGCTGGGACCATTATAATTAAAAAACCATTTTTATTTAATCTCTGGGTTGCTTCTTCAATTTCTTTTTTATCATTTTCGATATGTTCGAGAACATGTAAGTAAATAATAACATCAAATTTATGATCAATTTCATTAATTTTTTTTTCTACAATCTTTACTTTATTATTATTTTTAAACTTTACCTTTAAATCTAAAATATTTTTGCTATCTAATTCAGTCAAAGTAATCAAATTAATTGATTTATTGATATAATTTTTTGTAAAACTTCCACAGCCGGCACCGACTTCTAGAACATCTCCTTTAAGATATTTTTTAATAAATTTTAGGCAATAATTTATATGGAAGTTAGCGCTATCGAATCTTTCTGTTACTAATTCAGGGTAATTTTCCATAATTATGTTTATTTTTTTTTATTTTGAATTAATCTATTTAATTAAAATTAATGTCAATATTTAATTATAAAAAAATAATAAACCACAGCTATATAATTTTAATTGTATTATTTTCATTTTTTATAAATTGGAAATATTCAAAATACGGTGTTTTTCCGATAGATACTTTTTTACACTACGATAGCGCGTATAGAATATTAAATGGAGAATATCCAATTAAAGATTATTGGATAGTATCAGGTTTTTTTGTTGATTTTTTACAAGCATTTTTTTTTAAAATATTTGGCGTAAATTGGTATTCATATATTTTACATTCTTCTTTGTTAAATGTATTAATTTCAATTCTAACATTTAATGTTTTTGTAAGATTAAATTTAAAAAAAGAATTTGCTTTTTTTTATTCTATTAGTTTTTCTGCTTTAGCCTACTCAGTAAGTGGAACACCTTTTGTTGATTTACACGCTACATTTTTTTGTATAATCGCAGTGTACTTTTCTTTTTTTGCAGTTAATAAGCCAGATAAGTATTTGAATTGGTTTTTAGTTGTATCATTTTATTTTTTTGCTTTTTTATCAAAACAAGTACCAACTACATACATTATCATATTAAATGGTATAGTTATTTTATCTTATCTCTTAGCTAAAAAAAAATTAAAACCATTATTAATAATTTTCTTATCATTATTAATTAACCTATTAATTTTTTTATTTTCATTAAGTTTGCTTGGCATAGAGTTAAATAATTTTTACTTACAGTATTTGGAGTACCCACGTTTTATTGGAGCAGGAAGACTAAGCTCTTTTAGCTTTTCTGTAATAAGTTTTATCAGCAACTATAAATTTATATTAGTACCGCTTATTCTTTTATTCTTTATTAAAACTAATAAAATTATAAAGAAAGAAATAAATTTTTTTTCTAGTGAGTCTACAAATTTTTTAATTTTTTTTACTTTGTGTATAGCTCTATTTTTACATCAGTTGTTAACAAAAAATCAAATTTATATTTATTTTCTAATACCTTTGAGTTTTGCATTTCTACAAATTGAAATTAAAAAATTAAATTTAAAATATAAAAATAAATTTAATTACTTAATTATATTTTTAGTTATATTTTCTACAATAAAATACCATATTAAATACAATGAAAATAGAAGCTTTCACGAACTGTCTAGTACCAATATTTCAGAATATACAGAAGCTGCTTCTTTAGACAAAAGTCTCGAAGGTATAATGTGGGTCTCACCGTTCTACAAAGGAGACCCCCAAAAAGAAATTGAAATGTTGAAAAAAGTTAAACTTCAACTTAATAAAAAAAAAAATATTATGCTTCTAACTAATTACTTATTTTTAGACAGTATTACTGGAATTGCGTTAAATTCTCCGAACAGAGCCCATACTTTTGATGGCACAAATATGCCAAAAAATTCAAACTATAATAATGTGATCATCAAGAATAAGAAATATTTTAATCATTATAAAAATTTTTTATACAAGAAATTAAAAACAAAGAAAATAAACAAAATTTATTTTATAGAAAGTGAAGATGTTGAAATCCAAATTTTCACTCAATTTTTTCCAAAAAATTGTTATGCGCGAGTTAATGAGGGGATACTTTATTTTCTTAAACTAGATAAAAGTTGCTTGAATTAAAGTATTTTAACATCTGCTATAAATGAATCTAAATTTTTTGATGGAAAGATAAAATTTTTTATTTTTATTAGTATAACTATTAAATTTGTGAGGAAAATTAAAATATAGAAAAAATAATTAAATTGAGGAATGAAGAACCAAATAATAAACACTAGCAGCAAAGAGGTAGCAAACATTCTTTGGTAAAAAACTGAAATTATTCTAGTAGAGTGTTCTATTAATTTTAAAAAATTAACTTTAGAACTTTCAAAATATCTTTTTTGTCTCGAGGCATATAGTTTTTTTATCTTGCAATTTTTTAGAACCCCAGCAGAGAAGGCATACCAAGTATCGTGTAAATTTATTTTTTTTAAGTTATTAGAATTAAAACAACTAAAATTTCCAAATGAGATCCAATGCCATGTCAAAAAAAAGCTTATCATTAAGTGTATTTTATAAGAAAATTTAATAATAAAATTTTCATTTCTGTCTTTTCTATGAGAAGTCACAATGTAATCTTGATTTGTTCTTGCAACGTCAAGCATTTGTTTCATTTCGGAAGGATTATCCTCACCGTCACCATCCATTATTGTTATAAAAAAATTATCATTTAGTCTTTTTAAGTAATTTAAACCAATACTTATAGATTTTTGACTACCTAAATTTTTTGTGGTTGTTAGAATCTTGATTTCTTTAATTTTATTTAAGTTTTTAATTTGTATATTAATTTTTTGAGTAGAAGAGTCATTCACGATTAATACTTTGCATAAATCTGATTCATTTAATGTTTGATTAATTTCTACTAATAACTTGTTAAGTGATTTCCAGTCATTATAGATAGGAATTATTATAATATTTTCAGACAAGTTATTTATTCTTATTCTTTTCTAATTCTGTTTTTAATTTAATTATATAATTATTAAGAAGCTCAGCATCCTCAGCGTTAATCAATATTTCCTTTTCAATCCCAATTCTTAATTCTTCTCTGATTTTATCTTTAATATATTCGACTTTTTCTTTAGATATTAAGTTGATGTATTCATTTTTTACTTGTTTTTTTATCACACCAAAAGAGAAATGAATTGCGAGAATAAACAGAACAAAAACTAAAATTGATTTATAAAAAAAAATTCTCATTTTATTTTTTGAAAAATTTCATAAATTTTAATACCATTTACATCTAATTCGTAAATCTTAACAAAATTATTAGGTATATTATACTTCTTATTTAAATTTGAATTAACTTCAGAGATATTATTCTTGTATATAAAATCTGCATTTTTATATTCTTGACCCACTACTTCAAAATTCTTTCGTAAATCAAAGTTAATGCTCTCAAGACTTCTATGTAGAGGGGTATGTGAAGCAATAGCTACACTCATTTTTTTTCCTTTATTATCAGAAATTAACTTTAGAAAAAAATCTTTTCCAGATATTCCGTGGTAATCACCTTCAAAGCTATTCTTTTTAAGATCGCTAATTATTTCGCTAAAATAATAACTTTGATAAGGATGATACGATACTAAACATATTATATTGTGAACGACTGAGGCTGTAATAAAAAATAATATTATTTTTTTCTTTAAATTATTTTTTTTATATAAAATAATAAAATTATTAACCTGATAAATAGAAAAATATATTATAAAAATATTTAAAAAATATACTAACCGCCATCCGTTGTAAAAAGGAGAATTAAAAACTAGTAGACTTAAATAAAATGAAGTTAATATTAAAAAAATTATAAAATCTTTCTGCTCATTTCGACCTCTCCAAAAATCCATATATATTTGTTTTTTTTCGATATTAATAAATCTTTTTATAAATCGCTTGAAGTAAAATACGTATCCTAATAAAAAAAGGATCAGTGTGATTATTGGTGTGGATATAAAAATCCAAGTTAACAGATAAGTCTCTGGTACATTTCTATTATTAATAAATTCGTTATTAAAAAGTATCTTTATATTAGGATCAATTAAATCTTTTCTAAGGGATAAAAATATATCTAAAAAATTAGTTAAAGGACTTGACCACAGATAAGGAGAAAAAATTATTATTAAACATATTAATGATAATAGATAAAAAGAATAGAATTTTGAATAATAATAAATATTTTTATTACTAAAACTTTTAATTATTATTATTAAAAAAAAAGTTATTGGTAAAAAAACTCCGAAAATTCTTAAATTAAATGCAATTGCACTAAATATTGAAAAATAAAATATATCTTTTAAGCTCAAATTATCTGATAATTTTAAAAGAAAGTATAAAGCAATATTAAAAAAAGATAAAAATAAAACATCTTTATATAAAAAACTGTCTCCAAATATTCGTGGCGAAGTAATAAATAGAATAGTTCCAGCAAGACATAAAAAAAAATTATTAAATCTTGTAATTAAAATTTTATAAAAAAAAAATGAACTTATTAAAAATATTATAAAACTAAAGAAATGTTTTATATGGTAAACGTTTTCAATTTTTTCTACATTAAATATTATTTCAATCAACGCCAAAGGTACATCGAAGATCACACCATATTTATTGTAGCGTTGAACAGAAGAAAGAGTATAGTCACTAATCTCTTTCATTTTAATTTCTGTTATTAAGCTTATTTTTTCAAAGTTAAAAATTTGAGCAATATAATTAAGCCAGTAAAGACCGTTCATTCTATGAAACTTCTCTTCTATATGAATACCTAAGTCTCTAAATGTTGATAAAACAGCTATGACTATAATAAGATATGTTAAAGATAAAAAAATGTATTGAGAGTTTTTTCTTTTATTAATCATTTTTGATTATTTTAACATTGTTTAATTTATTTAAAACTTTTATCTGATATAAAACAATAAATTAAAATAAAAATGAACATTCACGAATATCAGGCAAAAAAATTACTTAAACAATTCGAAGCACCAGTATCTAAAGGTATTGTGATATTTTCGCCAGATGAGATTAAAGAAAAAATTAATCAATTAAGTTCTAAAGAGTATGTTTTAAAGGCACAAATTCATGCTGGTGGCAGAGGTAAAGGTGGTGGAGTCAAACTAGTTAAAAGTATTGAAGAGCTAATGATCGAAACAAAAAAAATGTTTGGTATGAACTTGATAACTCATCAAACAGGTCCCAAGGGGAAAAAGGTAAAAACACTCTATATAGAAGAAGCTTCTGAAATATCAAAAGAATTCTACCTTTCTTGCTTGGTAGACAGAGAAAGTTCAAAAATTGCTTTTATAAGCAGTACTGAAGGTGGGATGGATATAGAAAAAGTTGCCGCAGAAACTCCAGAAAAAATAATAACTAACAAAGTTGATTTAAAAGAAAATATTGACAGTGTATCAATTGATAAAATCTTAAAACCTTTTGACTTTAATGAAGACCAAAAAACAATAGGATTTAAATTAATTCAGTCTTTGTATAAAATTTTAATAGAAAAAGATGCAAGCCTAATAGAAATAAATCCACTGATTATTACAAAAGATGAAAAATTAGTCTGCCTAGATGCCAAAATGAGTTTTGACGATAATGCAATATTTAGAAGACCAGAAATTCTAGAATTTAGAGATTTAAACGAGGAAGAACCTGCAGAAGTAGAAGCAAGCAAACATGACTTGGCTTATATTAAATTAAATGGTTCTATTGGATGTATGGTTAATGGCGCTGGGCTTGCTATGGCTACTATGGATATAATTAAGTTACACGGAGAAGAACCTGCTAACTTTTTAGATGTAGGAGGAGGGGCTTCCAAAGAAAAAGTGTCAGCTGCGTTCAAATTAATTTTATCTGATAAAAATGTTAAAGGAATTTTAATAAATATATTTGGCGGTATCATGAGATGTGATGTAATTGCACAGGGAGTGTTGGAAGCCGCTAAAGAGACTAATCTAGAAGTGCCGTTAGTAGTAAGGCTTGCAGGAACGAACTTTCAAGAAGGTAAAGATATACTTGATAAATCCGGTTTAAAAATACTGTCTGCTACAGATTTAAATGATGCAGCGAAAAAAATTGTTGAAGCTATAAAATAGATGTCAGTTTTAATTAATAAAAATACAAAAGTTATCTGTCAAGGTTTTACAGGTACACACGGAACTTTTCATTCAGAACAAGCATTAAAATATGGAACGCAATTAGTAGGCGGTGTGACCCCAAAAAAAGGAGGTCAAGTGCATTTAGGTCTACCAGTTTTTGACTCAGTAGAAGAAGCTAAAAATATCACAAAAGCAAATGCAACAATGATTTATGTTCCACCAAAATTTGCCGCTGCTGCTATTATTGAAGCTATTGAAGCAAAGATAGAATTAATAGTTTGCATTACTGAAGGAATACCAATAATTGACATGATCAAAGTTAAACAAAATTTAATTAACAGTCAGAGCCGTTTAATTGGACCTAATTGTCCGGGAATAATTACTCCAGATGAGTGTAAAATTGGAATTATGCCTGGAAATATCCACAAGAAAGGTTCCGTAGGAATAGTTTCACGATCAGGTACTTTGACGTACGAGGCAGTAGCCCAAACAACAGCAAGTGGAATGGGACAATCAACTTGTATCGGGATTGGTGGAGACCCAATTAATGGCACTAATTTTATTGATTGTTTAGAATTATTTCTTCAAGATGATGATACAAAATCTATTGTTATGATTGGAGAGATTGGTGGATCCGCAGAAGAAGAAGCCTCGGAATTTATTAAAAAATCTAAAATTAAGAAACCAATGGTTGGTTTTATTGCAGGATTAACAGCACCTAAGGGCAGAACAATGGGACACGCAGGAGCTATTGTGTCTGGAGGCAAAGGCGGAGCTGAAGATAAGATTGAAATGATGAAATCAGCAGGTATAACCATCTCAAAATCTCCCGCAGATATTGGAAAAACATTAGTTGAAAAACTAAATAGCTAATTAAAATAATTGTATGTTATTATGAAACATTAAATGTCATCGTCTCAAGATAATAACATATTTAAAAAAACTTCATTTTTAGCTGGAAACAATTCCGCGTTCATAGAAGAGTATTATTCTGAATATTTAAAAGATCCTAGTAAGCTACCTGAAGGTTGGAAGGAGTTTTTTGATGGACTCAAAGAAAATAAGGAAATTATTTCTAAAACTCTTGAAGGTCCGAGCTGGGCCCCAAAAAAAAATATTAAAAAAAATAACCTAAATTTAGGAAGTTTATTAGATGAAGATACAAAAAAAGATAGTAGAATTGAAGACCTTCCCTTAACAGAGGAATCAGCAAAAAATTCTATAAGAGCAATTATGCTAGTTAGAGCTTTTAGAATTAGAGGACATCTAATTGCTAACCTTGATCCTCTGGGGTTAATGACAAGAGAAGAGCACCCTGAACTAAAACCTGAAACATATGGTTTTACAAAAAGTGATCTTGATAAAAAAATTTTTTTAGATGGAGTACTAGGGCTACAAGAGGCAACACTCTTAGAAATAATAAATATTTTAAAAAAAACTTATTCCGGAAATATAGGTTATGAGTTTATGCATATGGGAGATCCAGATGAAAAAAATTGGATTAGAGACAGAATAGAAGGACAAAAAAAAGAAGTTGTTTTTACAGATAACGGAAAAAAAGCAATCTTAAATAAAATTATTGAAGCAGAAGGCTTTGAGAAATACTTACATGTTAAGTTTGTCGGTACAAAACGATTTGGAATTGATGGTGGAGAATCCTTGGTACCCGCACTTGAACAAATAATAAAAAGAGGTGGCAATTTAGGAGTAAAAGAAATTAAGATTGGCATGTCCCATCGAGGCAGACTAAATGTTTTAGCTAATGTTATGGGTAAACCATTCAAAGCAATTTTTAACGAATTTTTTGGTAGTGCTGTTGAAGCCAAAAGAGATTTTGAAGGAGATGTCAAATATCATTTAGGTGCATCATCAAACCGGGAGTTCGATGGTAATGTTGTCCACATTAGCTTAACTGATAACCCTTCACACTTAGAAGCTGTGAACCCTGTAGTGCTAGGACAGGTAAGAGCAAAACAATTTTTTCATAAAGATCCTGAAAGAAAAAAAGTTATACCAGTATTAATTCACGGTGATGCAGCTTTTGCAGGTCAAGGAATAGTAGCAGAATGTTTTGCAATGTCAGGATTGCCAGGGCACAATATAGGTGGCACAATACATATCATCGTTAATAATCAGATAGGTTTTACGACATCTCCACAATTTGCAAGATCTTCACCTTATCCAAGTGAGGTAGCAAAAATTGCTCAAGCCCCTATTTTACACGTTAACGGAGACGATCCTGAAGCGGTTGTGCACTGTGCTAAAATTGCAACTGAATTTAGGCAACAATTTAACAGAGATATTGTAATCGACATGTTTTGCTACAGAAGATTTGGACACAATGAAGGCGATGAGCCATCTTTTACTCAGCCTTTAATGTATAAAAAAATAAAAACTCATCCTACATCTTTAAAAATCTATTCTGAAAAATTAATAAATGAAAAACTTTTTTCTAAAGAAAAAGTAGATCAACAAATAAATGATTTTAAGTCATATCTAGAAAAAGAATTTATTGAATCAAAAAATTACAAACCAGAACTGAAGTGGTTCGACGGTGTTTGGTCGAGATTTACTCCTACGCCTGGTAAAGACAGAAGAGGTGCTAGCGGTGTTGATAAAGAAAAAATTAATTTAATAGGAAAAAAAATTACAACTATTCCAAATAATTTTAACATACATAAAACGTTAAAAAAAATATTTGATAACAAACAAAAAATGTTCAATAATAATCTTCCTATTGATTGGTCAACAGCCGAAGC
>Ga0307986_10003276_pt1 | contig 11302 bp, 10 predicted proteins | sample EllFjometageno82_FD_203170 | JGI IMG/M metagenome (GOLD analysis project Ga0307986, IMG submission 203170) | Marine microbial communities from Ellis Fjord, Antarctic Ocean - #82 | ecosystem: Environmental > Aquatic > Marine > Unclassified | place: Southern Ocean | collected 2014-10-09
TAAATTGTTCTCCATTTGCGATGTAGGTACTTGGTGGAGCTGATCCAATGTAAGGTAATTTATAAGACCACAGTTCTTCACCTGTCTCAGAGTCAAAAGCTCTAAACATTTTATCAAGTGTCCCACTTACAAAAATAAGACCTCCCGCTGTCGCAGTAGCTCCTCCAAAATTATCTGTTCCTGTTTTTTTTTCAAATTTACTACTTAATTCTTCGTGATGTCCTAAAGGAACTTTCCAAATTATTTTTCCTGTATTTAAGTTTATTGCATTTAAAGTTCCCCAAGGTGGTTTTATTCCAGGATAGCCATTTGTATCAAATAAAGGTTCTGATTTTATTGAGTTTGCTTTGTACTTGAGTCCTTTGTTTATATCTTGAGAGGCAAATACTCTTAAAATATTTGGTGTTTGGTTGGAAGAAACGTATGCAATATTTTTGTACGGATCTATAGATGCACCTGTCCATTGAGCGCCTCCGCCTAGTCCATACGCGATAGTTGGTTTGTTAATTTCATGAGAAGGAAAAAAACCATAGTTTGCATCTTTAGCAATTGACATTACATACTCTCTATCCTTAACAGAAATATTTGTAATGTCGTCTAAGCTAAACTCAGATTTAGCAAAAGGCTCAGGTGTTACTAAAGAAGGTTGATACTTACAAGTTCTTTCACCTGGAAAAGGTGATGCGGGTGCTATCTTCATTCTATAATCAAAAATTGGTTCACCTGAATATCGATCTAAAATAATTGTGTTACCAAGTTTAGTAAATGCAACTAACACGTCTATTCTTTTTCCATTTTTATTAATAGTTGTTACTACAGGGGGTGCTGCAATATCATAATTCCAAATATCGTGACAAGTTTCTTGAAAATGCCATAGTAATTTTTTATTTCTTATATCAAACGCAACAATACTATTAGAATATAAGTTTTTTCCAGGCCTCAAAACTCCTACATAATAGGGTCTAGAATTCCCAGTTGTCAAAAAGAGTAATCCATTTTTATTATCAGAGGATATTCCTCCCCATGGATTTCCGCCAGCAAAGTCTCTAGCATTGATAATTTTTTTTTCTATTTTTCTTAAATAATATTTCCATTGAATTTTTCCTGAATAAACATCGTAAACTTCTATAGCCGGTCTAGTAGTACTTATAATGATATAGTCATCTATGATTGTTGGTGTCATTGGAGATGAGCCGCTTTTTACAATGCCATTTTTTCCAAATTTTTTAATTGGATTTCCTGTTTTGGCATTTAATGCAATTAACTCGTCATCGTTAGTAAAGAAAAGTTTTAATAAATTATTTTTTTTATCTTTCCACAGGAGTAGTCCTCTTTTAGCGGCATGTGCACCTTTGGCAACTTTGTATTTCCAAATTAATTTTCCAGTTTTTCCATCTAAACAAACTATGTTATTACCTGGAGTTGGAAAATATACGTAACCATCGTAAGCAACTGGATTGGCTTGAATGCCTTTTTTTCCATCTAAAGAATTGTAAGTCCATGCCAATTCAAGTTTTTTCACATTTTCTTTATTTATATTATTTAAATTTGAGAATCTTGTTGAAGTATATCCTCCATGACTTCTCATCCAATTAGATAAATTTGTTTCTAAATCTTCAATTTTAGTCCCAGGTTTAAAACCATTTTTTTTTGCTGGAATAATCTTTATTTGAGGCAGATTTTTTCTAATATTTTTATCTTCGACGGTCCAAAAATTTTTTTGTTTCTTTGATACCTTATATTTTAAAAAATAATAATATCTTTCATAAAAAGGAATAATTTTTTTTACTTTTTTACTGTTAATATTATTTATGCTAAAAGTAATAGAGCTTCTATTTAAATAATTTTTATCATATGAAGCTAAGTCATAAGAAACAAAAATAGTAAATATCACAACAATTATTAAAATTGATTTTATGAATAATTTTATAAATTTCATATAATGCTATTGTATTTAAAATTTTATGATTTTATTAGTATTTATGTATAGTTGGATACATTCTAAATGTAAAAGGTAATTTCATTGGATTATATATCTCGTTAATATTATTAGATAAAAAGAACCTGCCAATTCTTGCATAGGACAAAGTGGTACAGTCGCTATATTCTGAAAACCAAAAAGATGTAAACCTTTCAGCCAGAAATGCTGGCAACCTAGTGTTGTAGTCTTTTAGTAGATTGTTAGATTTGCAGTAATGAAAACATTTTTCTAACCAGGGAAAAATCACATCACAATAATTTTTAAAATAACGTACTTTTGTAATAAACATATTTAATGGATATAAAGTATTTTTATTAAGATTATTTTTAAATTTTTCTTGAATCTGAGGATTTAAAAATTCAATACATTTATTTATAATTAATTCTCCATGAATTTGATTAAAATCTTCTAAAACTGTTTTTGAATTAAAAATAATTGGTTGCACTTGAATAGTTTCATATTTGTTTAAATTTTCATTATTATTTTTCAAGAGATTTGAATATAGGTCACTTAAAGAGTTTTTTTGCTTTTTGTCATAAAGATTATTTAACCACAATTTTCTATAATGACAATTGCCAATAAAATCATCATCACTTAAATCATTAAGTTGATTTTTCCAAATCCAATATAGCGCAGTCATCTCTCCATAATAAGAATTCAAATTCGAAATATTGTCACCTTTTTTTTCAGTAATCCAACTGTCAGGAAAATTTGAGTTTCCAAGACCAATGGGAGTTATATAACCGGGCAGATCATCAAGAATCTTAAAATATTTAATTGATGTACAATATATTTGAAGTTTTCTCATTTTTTTTAAAATTTATATTAAATTCATAGATATTATTTTATTTTTCTTAATTGTTAGAGTATACAAGTTCTAAAATGAAATTAATATCAACTATTTTTAGCGGTTTAAAAATTATAGAATCAAGACAATTTAAGGATAATAGAGGATATTTTAAGGAAAATTTTAAACAAATTTTTTTTAAAAATAAAAAATTTATTTTTGGCTGCTTGTCTCAATCCAAAAAAAATGTGCTGAGAGGATTGCATATTCAAACTAAAAAATCACAAGGAAAATTTATATCTGTTATGAAGGGTTCTATTTTTGATGTTGCTTTGGACCTAAGGCATAATTCAAAAACATTTGGGAAATCTTATAAGATTGTTTTGTCTAGCAAAAATGGAAGATCAATTTATATACCTCCTGGCTTTGCTCATGGTTTTCTTGGACTAGATAAAGAAAATGTAGTTTATTATTTTAATACGAATTATAGATCTGAAAAAAATGAGGAAGGTATTTTGTGGAATGATAAAAACTTAAAAATTAAATGGCCTTGTAAGAAACCTATTGTTTCAAAAAAAGATAAATCTAATATCACTTTTAAAAATTTTATATCTAAATACAAAATAAATAATTAATACAATGAAATGTAAAGTTACAGGTGAAAAAATTAAACCTTTTATGAGTTTTGGCAAAATGCCGTCCGCCAATGGATTTCTAGAAAAGGAAAAATTTAATGCCGAGCCTTTCTATGAAATGGAAGTAGGTTTTTCAAAAAAATGTTCTTTGTTACAGTTAAATGAATTTCCTAAACCTGAAAATATACATAATGAAAACTATCCTTTTTATACTTCTTCTTCAAATTATATGATTAATCATTTTAATAAATTTTCAGAATGGTTAAGAGAAAAATACTTAACTTCAGGATCTAAATTAATCGAAATCGGCTCTAATGACGGAACTTTATTAAGAAACTTTAATAACACAGATGTAGAAGCTATTGGATTTGAGCCATCAGAAAGTGTGGCAAAAATTGCAATAAATAATAAAATTAAAACTCTAAAACTTTTTTTTAATACTAATACGATAAATGAAGTTAAAAATTTTAAAGGGAAAACTGATGTAATATGTTCTGCTAACGTGGTGGCTCATATACCTGATCTTAAAAATGTAATGGAAACAGTTGATTTGTTGTTATCAAAAGACGGTGTTTTTATTTTTGAGGATCCATATTTAGGGTCAATGTTTTCCAATGTTTCCTACGATCAAATTTATGACGAACATATATATTTATTTTCATTAAGTTCGGTTAAAAAAATAGCTAACTTATTTGACTTTGAACTCGTTGATGCAATTAAACAAGTGACGCATGGAGGGTCAATGCGATATGTTATCGGGAGAAAAGGTAAGCATAAAATATCTGATACTGTAAACAAATTCTTAGATTTTGAGAAAAAAAATAACCTCGATGATTTAGAATCATGTTTAGATTTTAAAAAAAATTGTGAAAATTCAAGAAATAAAACTATTGCAACATTAAAAGAAATGAAAAATAAAGGTAAAAAGATTTGTGGGTATGGAGCTACAGCAAAAAGTTCTACAATATTAAACTACTGTAAAATAGGTCCTGAAACCATAGATTTTATTTGTGATACCACAAAAGAAAAAATTGGAAAATATTCACCTGGTGCACACATACCTATTGTATCCGTTGAACATTTTCATAAAAACAATTCTGATATTGCTTATTTATTCGCATGGAATCACAAAGAAGAAATTTTTGAAAAAGAAAAAAAATTTTTAAGAAACGGAGGTAAATGGTTTTCTCATGTTAACTTATAAAAATAAAATTATAGTAACTGGTGGCACGGGTAGATTTGCTCAAGAACTAAAAAAAGTTACCAGTAAGTATAAGATGTATTTTCCAAAAAAAAACGCATTAAATATTCTGCAGCTTAAAAATATAGAAAAGTATATTAAAAAAATAAAACCAAAATATCTTATTCATTTAGCTGGCTTATCTAGACCAATGAGTATTCATGATACAGATATAAATAAAAGTATAGATTTAAATATTATTGGAACTGCGAACATTGTAAAAATCTGCTCAAAATTTAATATTAAATTAATTTATTTTTCTACCAGCTATGTTTATCCTGGAGTTAAAGGTGGCTATAATGAAAAAGATCCTGTTTTACCAATAAATAATTATGCTTGGTCAAAACTTGGCGGAGAAAGTTCAGTTCATTTATATAAAAATTCTTTAATTTTGAGGGCTTGTATGACTGAAAAACCTTTTTTACATAAAAAAGCTTTTACTGATTTTATTACAAATTTTGTTTTTCATGAAGTTTTGGCAAAAAACATATTTAAATTGATCGATAAAAAAGGAATAATTAATATTGGAGGTAAGGCCCAGAGTGTTTATAAATTTGCCAAAAAATACAACTCTAAAATAAAGAAAATATCTGCCAAAAAAATATTTGGTTCAAAATTTCCATTAAAACAATCTATTAGTATTAAAAAATATAAAAAAATTATTCGCTAATAGAAGGCCTACGAGAAGATTTCATAAAAATATAAGAGTAAAACAATCCTTTTATTTCAGCAAGATGAAGAGAAGATTGTTTTGTGTTGTTTTTTAACGTGTATTTAATAAAATATTTTAACGATCTAACTAAGTTTGGAAAAGTTTTACTAAAACCATAAAAATAACCAAAATGTTTTCTATAAAAATAAAATTTTGACCAACAATAATGCCAACATCTATTAACATGAATTTCATGATTGTATTTTTTATTAATTGATGAATGACTAATATGTTTAACGTTTGCTTTGTCTATCAAATATATATTTAGATTTTTTTTTCTACATCTGTAAAAAAAATCATGTTCTTCAAAATATAAAAATATTTTTTCATCAAATAAACCAACTTTTTTCACCTGACTCATATTAAATAATAAAGCATAACCAGCAATTAATTTTATTTTATGAAAATTATCTTTTTTTACTAGATTGTAAAAAATATCTTTTGGATATTTAATTTTCTTATCACGAGGCGCTAGAACTATAAAATTGTTTATCTTGTTTGCATTACTAACCAGAGTTGTGACCATTTTTTTATCTAATTTAATATCTACGCTAAGATGTAAAGCATATTTTGTTTTTGTTGCCTTTAATCCAATATTTATACCTCCTCCAACACCCATATTTTTTGAAGGAATTATAACTTTTATATTCTTGTATTTTTTTTCCAGATATTTTTTTTTATTTTTATCTAATGAATTTTCAACAATTATAATTTTAATTTTGCTGTTAATTTGTTTGATCAAATTTTCAATAAGGTTTGAGTGATAAGCAACTACAATAATTGTTAATTGCTTATAATAGGACGAAAAATTCATAGATCATTTATTAATTATTAATTTTCTAGTATACAAGAGATATATATAACAAAGTTTTTATCAAGTGGTTAAATATTATTATTATTAAAATGAAGAAAATCAAACTAATAAATTTTTTTGGAATACTCTCTATTCTTATGCTTTTTAAGGTTATAGTCGATATTTTTAGACCTTCTAACCCAATTAGTATCGATCAAGATTTAATATTAAAAAATGAAATTAATTAAAATTACAATTATAAACTTATCAATTTTTTTAATTTCATTTTTAGTTATTGAAATATTATTTGGGTACTGGTTTTCAAAAGATAATTTTGGTGCGTACATGAGAGAGCATAGATTAAAAAAAGTTAATTACAATCTAACGTATAACAACAAACAACATGACTATAATTATGAAAGAAATTTTTACGGCTTTAGAGGTAGTCACGTAGAGCCAAAAGATATAAGTGCCATGATAATTGGTGGTAGCACTACAGATGAAAGATACAAGCCTGAAAATTATACAATTACAGGTTACTTAAATTTAAAACTAAAAACATATGGAAATAAGCTAACTATTACAAATGCTGGTATTGAGGGACAGTCAACAAGAGGCCATATAGTAAATTTTGAAAAATGGTTTCCTAAATTAAAAAATTTTAAACCTAAAATTGTTATTTTTTACATCGGTATAAATGACACTTTGGCAAATATGAATATAAAAGAAAGGGACATCTTTACAGATGGCCATATATTGAATCCTGATAAAAAAGAAGTTTTTTATGATAATTTAAAGTCTAGTAGTATTTTTTATAATTTACTTAGAAAAACTAAACATAAATATTACAACAAAAAAACTTCTTTAATTTATGATTTTGATTTAGGTTCAAAAAATTATATTTCTGAAGATGAATATAAATTTCTTAATTATGAATCTGCTTTAAGCAAATATAATATTAAAAATTTAAAAAAAATAAACAAAGATAGAATTAATTATTTTTTAAATAATGTTGATAAACTGTATTTGGAATCAAAAGCCCTTGGCTCTGATCCAATTTTCATTAATCAAGTAATATCAAAAGGTGCGTATGATAAAACACTATTTACAATCAATTTATCTCTAATAGAGCATTGTAAAAAAATGAATTATAACTGTATTGATCTTCAAAAAAAGTTAAAGGGACAAAGAGATTATTGGTGGGATGGAATTCATACAACACCAAAAGGTTCTCAAAAAATAGCTGAATTAATTTTTCCTGATTTATTAAGTTTTTTTGAAAAGTAATTAATTTTTAAATTAAAAAATTTGATTAGCTGATTCGTGTAAATTAGCTCTATCTACAAAAATTTTAATCTTTAAAACTACTTTACCTCTCTTGTATTAGCGTTAAAACTTTCCGTAAATGGAATTGGCACTACTACTGCATCAACAGGTTTATTAGAATATTTTTTTGGTAAATGAATCTTATATTTTTTACCAAAATTACCGATCGGGAAACCATTTGCATTTAGATTGCCTTCATATGGAACGTATCCCATTGCAATATTTTTCTTTTTTTCTGGATGATACCAAGGTGAAGTTACAAATCCTATTGGTTTACCTTCTTTGTGGTCTGAAATTAACCAAAAATCTGGAGCATATTCCTCTATAGGTTTTCCCCCAAGTTCTAAGCCCACTAACTGTAGTTTGTGAACACTATTTCCATCTTTAATTTCTTTTTTCATTTTTTCTAAAGCTTCTTTACCAACATAATCCGATTGCTTGTTCCACTCTCCTTTTCCAGACAACGAAACTTGATATCCTAAATTGCACTGAAAAGGATTGTGTTCATTGTCCATGTCCTGACCCCAGGACAAAATTCCTGCTTGGATTCTTCTGTGATGAGCTGGAGCTATAACCATTAGCTTATGTTTTTTTCCTACTTTAAGAACTGTATTCCACATATCTTCAGCATATAATGTTGCGTCACGCAGGTAAATTTCGTAACCAGCTTCTCCTGAAAATCCTGACTGAGAAATTATACAATTTCTTCCACCAACTTTTGCTTTAGCTAAACCGTAGAAGGGCATATTATCTAAATCAACTTGATCGCCAATAAGATCTTTCATTAATGCTTTAGATTTTGGTCCTTGTATTTGAACAGGTGATACATCTATTTCGTCTATTTCAACATTAAATTTTTTGTCTGCATTAACTCCTTGTAAATACATACCAATATCAGAATCTGATAAACTAAACCAAAATTCATCATCAGCAACTCTAAGTAAAACTGGATCATTAAGAATACCACCTTTGTTGTTACAAAGAATTACGTATCGAGCTCTCATTGTTGAGATTTTAGTTGCATCACGTGTAATAACATAATCAGTGAATTTTTCTGCGTCAGGACCTTTAACTCTGATTTGTCTTTCAACAGCAACGTTCCACATTGTTACATGTTTTTTAATTGCAGCATATTCAACCATGGCGCCACCTTTTTCAGGCTTTACATATCCACGTGGATGGTAAACACGATTATATATTGTGGCTCTCCAACATCCAGCCTTCATTGAAAGGTGCCAGTATGGAGATTTTCTTACTCTTGTAGAAATTAATAATTCTACTTTAGTAGAACCGCTTTGTCTTAAGTTATACGGAACGTGACGATCAGACTGGTCTACTGAAGTCTCATGCTTAACACTGTCATAATTCACCTTAACTAATTTAATTTTAGATGGTTTCGATTTAGTTTTTTTGATTTTTCTTTTTTTTTTAGGCATAGTTATTATCCTTCAACCATTTGTTTGTTTCCTTAAGACCACCAAAAGTGTAAATATGAAAGTTTTTTGTTACTGCTTTAAGTTCATTAATTAGATTATTTGGGTCTCTAGGTTTCAATAAATCTACTGCTTGATTAATGTTAGATTTAAGAAAGTTTAAGGAATTTTTAGCACCAACAATACTCGCAAATTTAATTAAATTGCTTATTTTTAAAGGCCCAGTAATTCCTACATGAACTGGTATTGATTGATTGGAAATAAAATCGGCTATTATCTTTGTGTCTAATAACCATTGAGTAACTATATAATCAGCGTAAAGTTTTTTATCTTTCATCGCCTTCTCCAAATCTAGTTTAGATATATCAGGAGACCCCTCTGGGTGTCCAGCTATTCCTATCTTAAATCCCTCAAAAAGTCCTGTTTCAAGAAGTTGTAAAGAACAATGGTAATCTCCAATAGGTTGTGCTCCTCCACCAATTATTAATGCTTGATTAACTCCTCCGTCTTTACATATTTTTACGTAATCTTTTAAGTCTAATAAGTTTTTAATTGATCTAGCTGGAAAATGAGGAACTGGATTAAATCCAGACTTAACTAATTCTAAAGCTTTTCTTGCGACTTCTTTAAAATCATCTCCTGGTAACATTGTTATATAAACATCTTTAACTTCAGGGAGAGTGGATAAATCTGTTTTCATTGTAATTTCTAATGAAAATTTCATAAGTCTTAGATTAGATTTTCTGGTGGTGTATATTTTAAATTAAATGCATCGGCCACTCCTTTGTAGGTAATTTGACCTTTGAATACATTTAATCCTGCAAGATAATTTTTATTTTCTTTTAAAGTTTTTTCATACCCTTGGTCTGCCAATTTAATCAGCATTGGTAGAGTAGCTTTATTTAACGCCATAGTAGAAGTTCTTGGAACTCCACCTGGCATATTAGCTACACAGTAGTGAACTACGTCATCAACAATGTATGTTGGTTCTGCATGCGTAGTTGGTTTGCTTGTTTCGACACAACCTCCTTGATCGATTGCAACATCAACAATTACAGAGCCTCGTTTCATTGATTTAATCATTTCTTTTGTGACTAATTTAGGCGCTTCTGCACCTGGAATTAAAACACCTCCTATTAATAAATCACATTCAGTAATAAGTTTTTTTAGATCAGATTTATCACTTTGAATTGTAATAATTTTATCTCCGAATATTTCTTTTAGTTGTTTTAGCCTAGCCTCAGACTTATCAACTATATAAACTTTTCCTCTCATTCCTGTTGCAATTATAGCTGCGTTCTCCCCGACTACACCTCCACCTAGTATAACAACGTTTGCTGGTTCAACTCCAGGTGCACCACCTAGAAGTAACCCTCTACCCTTTTGGTTTTTTTCAAGTGAATGTGCTCCAGCTTGGATAGACATTCTACCTGCTACAGCACTCATAGGTGCTAATAATGGTAGGCGCCCATTGTCATCAGTAACAGTTTCATAAGCAATACAAACTGCTTTAGATTTTACTAGTCCTTCGGTAAGTTCTTTTGCTGCAGCTAAATGAAGGTAAGTATAAATAATTTGATTTTCTCTTATCATTTTAACCTCGTTCATTTGAGGTTCTTTTACTTTAACAATAATTTCAGCTTGTTTAAAAATATCTTCAGCATTATCTAATATTTTTGCTCCAACAGCTTTATAGTTTTCGTTTGTAAATCCCGCTTCAAAACCTCCATTATTTTGAACCAAAACTTCATGGCCTTTATCTGTAAGTATTTTAGCACTTTCTGGAGTTAAACCTATTCTGTGCTCTTGGAGCTTAATTTCTTTGGGAACTCCAATAATCATTTATGACTTTGCGTAGTTAGAAATACCTGTTCTTAATTTTTCTATAATTTCATCTATATGTTTTTTTTCACATATAAATTGTGGAGCTATAATTAAAGTGTCACCAGTATTTTTAAAGTTAACACCAGCATCATAACAATGTTTAAAAGTTTGAAAACCAGCTTTACCTGGTTTGTCTTTCATTTGAATATCTATGCCGCCCATCATTCCATAACCTCTAATTCCAGTTACTGAGTTAAGATCTTTTAATGAAAATAATCCATCTAAAAAATAAGGTGATAATTCTTTTGCCCTTTTAAATATATCTTCTTTATCAAAGATATCTTGTACGGCCAAAGCTGCTGCAACAGCAGCTGGAATTCCAGAGTAAGTATAGCCATGAAATAATTCAGCTGAACCTTCTGGAGCTGAAGAAGCATCAGTTATCGCATCATAAATTCCATCTTTAACAGCAACTACTCCCATTGGTATAACGCCGTTGGTAGTTGCTTTTGCCATTGTCATTATATCTGGTGTAACACCATATTCTATTGCACCGAAAGCTGAACCTGTT
>Ga0307986_10003277_pt1 | contig 11301 bp, 11 predicted proteins | sample EllFjometageno82_FD_203170 | JGI IMG/M metagenome (GOLD analysis project Ga0307986, IMG submission 203170) | Marine microbial communities from Ellis Fjord, Antarctic Ocean - #82 | ecosystem: Environmental > Aquatic > Marine > Unclassified | place: Southern Ocean | collected 2014-10-09
ACCGGGAATAAATATGAAAATACCAAGTTTAACTATCCAACAATTATTAGAAGCAGGCGTACACTTAGGTCACAAGACTCTTAGGTGGAACCCAAAAATGAAAAAATATATTTTTGGTAAAAGAGATTCAATCCACATTATTGATTTAACTCAAACACTAGAATTAATTAATGTTGCTCTAGAAAAAGTTTACAACACAGTTGCTAACAATGGCAAAATTCTTTTTGTATCGACTAAAAAACAAGCTTCTGAAGCTATTGCTGAAGTAGCCAAAGACACAGGTCAATATTTTGTAAATTATAGATGGTTAGGTGGCATGTTAACTAATTGGGGAACAATATCTGGATCTATAAAAAAAATGAAAAAATATGAAATAGATTTAGTTTCTGAAAATAGAGGTTTTACTAAAAAAGAACTTCTTAAAATGAGTGTTAAAAAAGGCAAGCTTGAAAGATCACTAGGTGGTATTGCTGAAATGAAAAAAGTTCCAGATCTAGTTTTTATTATTGACACTAATTATGAATCATTAGCAATTCAGGAGTCGGTAAAACTAGGTATTCCAATAATAGCGATATTAGACAGCAACTCTAATCCTGATGGAATAGATTATCCAATTCCTGGAAATGATGATGCTAGAAGATCTATAGATCTTTATTGTAATTTAATTAAAGAAACCATTGAAAATGCAAAAAAAGCAACCCCATCTAAAACTGAAGAAAAACCTGAGGTAGAAGCTGTTAAAGCTAAAGATAAATCTACTAAGACTGTCCAAGAATTAGATAGAGAAAAATTAGATACTAAATTTTCAAAAAAAAATAAAGAAAAATTAAATTAATATGAGTGATATAGAAAAAGTAAAACAATTGAGAGAAGCAACCGGAGCAGGTTTTAAGGATTGTAATTTAGCGATCAAAGAATCCAAAGGAAACCTTGATAAAGCAGTAGAAATATTAAGAGTTAAAGGAATTTCTAAAGCTTCAAAAAAAATGTCTAGAGATGCAAAAGAAGGTGTTGTTGCAACTAGTGGTGATGAAAATAAAATTTCAGTTATTGAATTAAATTGCGAAACCGACTTTGTTGCTAAAAATGCTGATTTTGTTTCATTTACTAAGGAATTAAGTGAATTGAATAATAAAAATGATTCAAATGTTGAAAAGTTAAATAAATCTAAAATGACTAATGGAGAAACAGTAGAAGATAGTCTTGTTGCATTAATCGCTAAAATGGGTGAAAAAATAACGATTGGTAGAGTTAAAACTTTTAACTATTCAGGAGCTAAAAATTTTAATTATTTACATACTGTTGTTAAAGATAATCTTTCTAAATTAGCTGTTGTTGTTTCTTTGGAAACAAAGGATTCATCTGAAAATATTAAATCTTTTGGAAAAAAACTTGCTATGCATGTTGCTGCATCAAATCCTTTAGCTTTAGATTCAAGTTCCATTAACAAAGAAGTTCTTCAAAAAGAACAAGACCTCATAACCGAAGAGTTAAAAAATTCTGGTAAACCAGATGAGATAGCTCAAAAGATTAGCTTAGGTAAAATTAATAAATTTAAAGAAGAAAATGCTCTATTGTCTCAAGCATGGGTTATGGAACCTAAAAAAAAAGTGCAAGACATTGTAAAAGAGTTAAGTATTGCTGACTTAAAGATTAAAGACTTTTTTAGATTAAAAATTGGTGAATAAATGTTTAACGATAAAACGTACAACCAAAAAATGGATAAAACTATCGAAGTTTTTTCCAAAGAACTTACATCTTTAAGAACAGGTAGGGCAAATGCAAATATGCTTGATCTGGTTAAAGTTGATGTTTATGGACAGCTAATGCCAATAAACCAAGTTTCCAGTATAACAACACCTGAGGCTAGAATGATTAATATTCAAGTTTGGGATTTAAACAATGTACCCTTAGTAGATTCAGCAATAAAAAAATCCGAGCTAGGTTTAAATCCACAAATTGATGGTCAATTAATTAGATTGCCAGTGCCTGACCTTAGCGAAGAAAGAAGAACTGAAATTAAAAAAATAATTAAATCGATGGGTGAAAAATGTAAAGTTTCTATAAGAAATATAAGAAGAGAAGCTAATGATGATTTAAAAGATCTACTTAAGGAAAAAAATATTAGTGAAGATGAGGAAAAGAAATTTGAAAAAACAGTTCAAACATTTACAGACGAGCATATCAAAAAAATTGACGAAAAAGTTACATCTAAAGAAAAAGAAATAATGACAATATGAACCCCATTAAACATGTCGCCATCATAATGGATGGTAATGGCAGATGGGGAATAAAACATAAAAAATCAAGAAACTTAGGTCATAGAGCCGGACTCAATACTGTAGAAAAAATTATCAACGAAACAATAAAACATAAGATAAAATATTTAACACTTTATACTTTTTCCACAGAAAATTGGAAGAGACCCAAGAAAGAAATAAATTTTTTATTCAATTTGTTAGAAACATTTTTAATTAAAAAAATAGATAAGTTGGTATCAAGCGGAATACGATTAAAAATTATTGGTGATAAACAATTATTTTCAAATAAGTTAAAAAATATTTTAAATGAATCAGAAAAAAAAACATCCAAAAATAAACAATTACAAATTAATCTTGCATTAAATTATGGTTCAAAAAATGAAATTATTAATGCGGCAAAACTTATTCTTAAAAATAAAAAAACATTATCTAAAAATAATATAGAAAAATTCCTATATACAAAAAATATTCCAAACCCAGATTTATTAATTAGAACAGGAAATACAAATAGACTTAGTAATTTTTTGTTATGGCAAATTGCTTATACTGAAATTTTTTTTGAAAAAAAACTTTGGCCTGATTTCAACTCAAATGATTATAAAAAAATATTAGGTAAGTTTAAAAGATTAAAAAGAAACTTTGGTAATATATAATGACCAAGGAAATAACAAAAAGAATACTCACATCTTTATTTTTAATTACTTTACTTGGATTGGTATTTTTTTATTCCTTTATATTGATTATTTCATTGATAATAATTTCGTTAATTTCTTGGATTGAATTTTATGGTTTGATTTCAAAAATTTTTAATAAAAATACATTTAGAATAAATTTTTTAAAGCTATCAATTAAAGCCCTAAGTTTAGTCTATCTTACTATATTTTCTTTTTTAATATTTAGTGGAATTATGCAGGACAATTATGATTTAAATATGTTCTATTTATTTTCTATTTGTATATTTTCAGATATCGGTGGGTTAATTTTTGGCAAGATTTTTAAAGGCAAAAAGTTAACAAAAATAAGCCCAAATAAAACAATATCTGGTTCTATAGGATCATTTATTTTATCTTTAATTTTAGTCCCATTTTTTATTTATTTCTCACCTGAAAAATTTAACAATCCTTTTGATTTAATAATTCTTGCAATAATTGTTTCATTCTCATGTCAATTAGGTGATTTATTTATTTCATATTTAAAACGCAAAGCTAAGGTTAAAGACACAGGTGACTTACTTCCAGGTCATGGAGGTGTTTTAGATAGAATAGATGGAATTCTTTTTGCGGTACCAGTTGGAATGATACTTTGGGAATTTTTAATAGTTATAATATGAAAAAAAAAATTGTAATATTGGGATCAACTGGTTCTATTGGAAAAACACTTATAAGTATTCTAGATAAAGATAAAAAAAATATTGAAATAATTCTACTTACAACAAATAAGAATATAAAACTTTTACTCAAACAAGTTAAAAAATTTGATGTAAAAAATATAATAATTACAAATAAAAAAAAATATTTAATTATTAAAGAAAAACTTAAAAATAAAAAAATTAATATTTATGATAATTTTAATTCGATCAATAAAATATTAAAAAAAAAAAAAATTGATTATTCTATTAATGCAATTTCTGGAATCGCAGGATTGGATCCGACATTAAAAATTATAAAATTTACAAAGTGCATAGCAATAGCAAATAAAGAAGCAATTATTTGTGGATGGACTTTAATTAAAAAAGAATTAAAAAAAAATAAAACTAAATTTATTCCAATTGATTCTGAGCATTTTTCTATTTGGTCATTAATTAATAAAGCAAAAGATTCAGATATAGAAAAAGTTTTTATTACTGCATCTGGTGGGCCTTTTCACAAATATCCACCTAATAAATTTAAGTCAATTACAAAAAAACTAGCTTTGAAGCATCCAAACTGGAAGATGGGTAAAAAAATTACCATTGATTCAGCCACAATGATGAATAAAGTTTTTGAAATTATGGAAGCAAAAAAAATTTTTGATATCGATTATAAAAAATTATCAATTTTAGTTCATCCAAAGTCTTATGTTCATGCATTAATTAAATTTAACAATGGTTTAACCAAAATATTAATTCATGATACAAATATGACCATTCCAATATTTAATTCACTTTATCCAAACTTTACAAAAAAAATTAAATCTAAAAAATTAGATATGACTGTCATAAATAATCTTAATTTTAGTGAAATTGATTATAAAAAGTTTCCTGTAGTCAATATTCTTAATAACTTACCAAATAATGATTCCTTATTTGAAACAGTTCTTGTTACTGCAAACGATCAATTAGTAAACATGTTCTTGAATAACAAGATTAAATTTTTAGACATATCTAAAAATTTATTAAAAATCATTAACAACAATGAATTCAAAAAATTCAAGAGAATTAAGCCTTTAAATGTTGCCCAAATTGAACAATTAAGTAATTATGTAAGTTTTAAAATTAGTTCATTAAGTATATAAGAACCTATGTTTCGTAAAATATTTAAAATTAATTTATGTCTTTTATTTTTAACAACAATTTCTTTCGCTGAGATTGTTAAAAATATTGAAGTAGTTGGTAATAAAAGAATTTCTGAAGAATCAATCGTAGTCTTTGGTAATATTTTAATCAACGAAGATTATAATGACGATAGTTTAAATTTACTTTTAAAAAATCTTTATGGAACAAATTTTTTTAAACAAGTTAAATTAAATATCAACAATAATACCTTGTATATAGATGTTGTAGAAAATCCTATTATCGAAGATTTAGAAATTAGAGGAGTCAAAAATAAAAAGATGGTAGAAGCTCTACTTGATTCAATGAAACTTAAAAGTAGAAAATCATATATTGAGTCAGTTTTTCAAAAAGATGTAAATTTAATTAAAAACATGATTAAATCTAGTGGTTATTATTTTTCTGATATTAAAACATCAATAATAAACAACGAAGATCAAAACTCAATCAGAATAATTTACGATATTGATTTAGGAAAAAAAGCAAAAATAAATGAAATTGTTTTTCTTGGTGATAAAAAAATTAAAGATAGAAAATTACGAAATGTTATTACATCTGAAATATCAAGATTCTGGAAATTTATTTCAAATAAAGTTTACTTAGATACACAAAGATTAAATTTAGATAAAAGATTATTAACTAATTATTATAAAAATTTAGGTTTTTATAATGCAAAAATTGAAAACTCATTTGTCGAATTTAAAGACAATGGTTCATTCAAACTAATTTTTAATATTAATGCTGGTGAAAAATTCACTTTTAATAAACTTAATTTAATTATTCCCAACGATTATGACTCTAATTATTTTATATCAATTAATAATCTATTAAATGAATTAGAAAATGAATTATATTCTCTTGATAATATTGATAAAATCTTAAAAAGAATTGATAAGATAGCCCTATCTAAACAGTATGAATTTATTGATGCAACCGTGTCTGAAGAAATTATTGATGGCAATAAACTTGACTTGACGATAACTATGGTCGAGACACAAAAATTTTATATTGAAAAAATTAATGTTTTTGGAAATGAACATACATTGGAAGAAGTTATAAGAAATACTTTTATAATTGATGAGGGTGATCCATTTAATAAAATATTATTTAACAAAACTATAAATAATCTTAAAGCTAAAAATTTTTTTACAAGTGTTAAAAGCAAAGTTAAAGACGGCTCTACTCCAAATCTTAAAATTATTAATATTAATGTTGAAGAAAAAGCTACAGGTGAAATATCACTTGGTGCAGGTGTAGGTACTTCTGGTGGGCAAATTGGTGGCGGTATAAAAGAAAATAATTTTTTAGGAAGGGGTATCTCACTAGATACGAATCTAATATTTAGTGAAAATTCAATCAAAGGTAACTTTATTTATGCAAAACCTAATTTCAATTACACAGATAATACTTTATTTACCTCATTATCAAGTACGACAACTGATAATTTAGTTTCCTCAGGATATAAAAGTAGTGATACGACTTTTTCTTTAGGTACATCATTTATGCAATACGAAAACTTAAATTTTAGGCCAGAAATATCTACTTCTTTTGAAAAACTTGAAACAACCAGTTCTGCTACAGCTAGTTTAAAAAAACAAGCAGGTAATTATTTTGATATATATTTTAATTATGGAATTGATTATGATTTAAGAAATAAAACATTTAAACCAAATGATGGTTATAGAACATATTTTTCTCAAGAATTACCCTTAACATCTGATAATTATGAAATATTAAATACTTTTGAAACAACTAAATACACACAATTTCCAGCAGAAATGGTGGGTAAATTTAGTTTTTATGCTAAAACAATTAATGCAATAAGCAATGAAGACGTTAGGATATCTAAAAGACTCTTTATACCTAGTAGAAAATTAAGAGGTTTTGAGTCTGGAAAAGTTGGACCAGTTGCAAACAAGGATTATATCGGTGGAAATTATGTTACAGCAATCAACTTATTAACCACCTTACCTCAAATTCTCCCATCATTTCAAAATACAGATTTTGCGTTATTTTTTGATGCAGCAAATATTTGGGGTGTTGATTATGATGGTAATATTGATGATAATGGAAAAATACGTAGCTCAACAGGTGTTTCACTAGATGTTTTAACACCAGTAGGCCCTTTAAATTTTTCTTTATCATACCCAATTACTAAATCAACATTGGACAAAACAGAAACTTTTAGATTTAATTTAGGAACAACTTTTTAATGGATCTAAGAAAAATCTTAAAGCTATTTTCGCTTTTCCTATTATTAATAAACACAAATATTACTAATGCAGAAGAAAATATTTTTTATATAGATTTGGAATTTATAATGAATAGTTCATTAGCTGGAAAATCTATTACAAGTCAATTAAAGAAAGCAAGTGAATTAAATTTCAATAATTTTAAAAAGGTAGAAGAAAATTTAACAAAAGAAGAATCTAAAATTATTTCACAAAAAAATGTTTTAAGTGATGAAGAATTTAAAAAAAAAATTACCTTATTAAAACAAAAAGTTTTAAAATATAGAAAAAATAGGAAAAATACGATTGATAAATTCAACACAAAGAAATTTAAGGCTCAAGCTTTATTAGTTGAGGCCATAACCCCAATATTAGCAGATTACTCAGAAAAAAATTCTATATCTTTAATATTACAAAAAAAAAATATATTAATAGGGAAAAAAGAATTAGATATCACATCAATTATTCTTAAACTCTTAAATAAAAAAATTACAAAAATTAAATTAACATAAGTTTAAATGACTATATCATTAAATAAACAGGAAATTATAAATTTATTACCTCATAGAGAGCCAATGCTTTTAATTGACGAATTAACAAATATCAAAAAACTTTTTTCAGCTACTGCGATAGTTAATGTTAAAAAAGATAGTTTTTTCGTACAAGGACATTTCCCTGGTAATCCAGTTATGCCGGGTGTATTAATTGTTGAAGCATTTGGTCAAGCAGCTGCAGCACTAACTGCCCACGGCCTAGATAAAGAAACTTATGCCAATAAACTTGTTTTTTTAATGGGTATAGAAAAAGCAAGATTTAGAAATCCAGTCATACCTGACTGTAAATTGGAACTTAATATAGAAGCTACTAGGTCCCACGGAAGAGTTTGGAAATATAAAGGTGATGCTTTTGTTGAGGGTAAAAAAATGGCTGATGCACAATGGACAGCTACTATAGTAGATAGAAAATAATTAGTAACATTTCTTGATAGGTAATTTGTTACAGTTTTGATAAAAAACTTATTAATGTTTAATCCTTTTTTTAAAAATAATGGCCCTTTTAATATAGAAGATTTATTAAATTTATCTCATATCAGAAATGTAAATCGTTATAAGGGAAATGAACTCTCTGATATAAAAGATCTTGCTTTAGCAAAAAAAAATAATATTACATTTTTTCATTCAAAAAAATACGAAACTTTAGCTGTTAAAACTGAGGCTTCATTTTGTATTACTACAAAAAATTTATCATACATATTGCCATCTTCTTGTAATCCAATAATTGTTGACAATGTTTTAATTGCAACATCAAAAATTACTAAAATATTTTATCCAGACTCCGTAACTGATGATTTTGATGAAGATGTCGAGAGTATTATTGAAACTTCTTTTAATAAAAAAGTTAAATACGGAAAAAATGTTTTAATTGGCAAAAATGTCTCAATAGGGAACAATTGTTTAATTGGGCATAATTCAATTATTGAAAGTAATGTTGTTGTTGGCAATGATTGTTCAATAGGTTCTAATGTTATTATTAGAAACACTGTTATTAAAGATAATGTAAGTATTCTGGACAACTGTGTCATTGGCAAAAAAGGATTTGGTTTTTTTCCTGATATCGAAAAAAATATAAGATACCCCCATATTGGCATAGTCGTTATTGAAAATAATGTAGAAATTGGTTGTGGATCTACTATTGATAGAGGATCCATGTCTAATACCATAATAGGCAAAAATACTTTTATAGATAATCAAGTTCATATAGCGCACAACAATAAAATTGGTGACAATTGTATTATAGCCGGACAAGTTGGTTTTGCTGGAAGTTCAACATTAGGTAACAATGTAATGATTGGTGGCCAAGCAGGGATCTCTGGACACTTAAAAATTGGCAATAATGTTCAAATAGGAGGAGGTAGTGGGGTAATTAAAAATATTGCTGATAATTCAAGAGTAATGGGTTATCCGGCTAAAGATTTAAAAAACTTTGTTAAGGACCTTAAATAAATGATCCACAAAACTGCTGTTATTGATTCAAAAGCTAAAATTTCATCAAGTGTAGAAATTGGTCCATATGTTGTAATTGGTCCTAATGTAGAAATTTCTGACAATGTTAAAATCCAATCACATGTGAATATTTCAGGTTATACAATAATTGGGAAAAATAATAAAATTTACCCATTTGCTTCAATCGGTAATGATCCACAAGATATGAAATATAATGGTGAAAAAACAAAACTTTTGATAGGAAATAATAACACTATAAGGGAATATGTAACAATTAATCCTGGTACTATCCAAGGAGGTGGATTGACTCAAGTTGGTAATAATAATTTGATTATGATTAGTGCACACATTGCTCATGACTGTACGGTTGGTAATAATGTAGTTATAGCAAATAGTGCTGCTATCGCAGGGCATGCTGAAATAGGAGATAATGTTGTGATTGGTGGCAATTGTGGGGTGCAACAGTTTACAAGAATTGGTAAAATGGCAATGATTGGTGGAATGACTGGTGTATCAAGAGACGTTATACCATATGGCTTATCAACTGGTAACAGAAATTTTTTAAACGGTATAAATGTTGTTGGCTTAAGAAGAGGCAATGTTCCTAACAAAAGTATTATAGAATTAACAAATGCCTATAAGGAAATATTTAAAACAGAAAGTCTAAATGATAATTTAAATAATTTAAATGGCGACTTTAAAAACAATCTACTAGTTAAAGAAGTGGTTGAGTTTATTAATAAAGACAAAAAAAGACCAATTTGTACACCACATAACGAATAATAATGATCGGTTTATTTTTTGGTGATACAGATTTTCCAAAACATATTTTAAAAAGTATTAAAATAAATAATATAAAATATTTTATTATTGACCTATCAAAAAATAAAATTTTTAAAAAAGACTGCTGCTCATACAGTATTAGCATAGGTCAATTTGGAAAAATATTAAAATTAATTAAGAAGAAAAAGTGTAGTAAAGTTTTATTTGCAGGGAAAATTGAAAAACCAAAATTATCAACATTAAAACTAGATTTAAAAGGTATTTACTATATGCCACGCATAATTAAAGCCTCTAAATTAGGTGATGCTGCAATATTAAAAGAATTGATTAAAATTTTATTTGAACAAAAAATTAAAGTTATAAAATCTAATTTTTATAATCCTGAATTAACCTTTAAGAAGGGTGATTACACAAACACAAAACCTAATAAAGTTGATTTATCTGAAATAAAAAAAGGCATAAGATCATTAAGCACAATAAGTGCATACGATCACATTCAAGCCTTGGTAGTTAGAAATAATAATGTAATAGCTAAAGAAACATCTAAAGGAACAAAAAAAATGCTTCTCTCATTAAATAAAACAAAAATTAATGAAGGTGTATTAATTAAATTCCCTAAAAGAAAACAAGATCTCCGTGCAGATTTACCTACAATAGGACTTGATACATTAAAAGATTGTAAAAAGGCAAACTTAAAAGGAATAGTGTTAAAAGCAAATCAAAATATATTTTTAGATAAGATCAAATGTATAAGTTTTGCTAATAAAAATAAAATGTTTATCAAAATAATATGAAAAAAATATTTATACTTACTGGTGAACCATCAGGTGATAAGTTGGCATCTATTGTTATATCAAACTTAAAAAAAAATATTTCCAACATTGAGTATTCGTGTGTAGGTGGTGCACATCTAGAATCATTAGGCATTAAATCAATTTTTAAGCTTAACGAAATCACCTATATTGGTTTTACTAGTGTTTTGTTAAATATCTTTAAAATAAAAAATAAAATCAACAATACTGTAGATGAAATTATTAAATTCAATCCAGATATACTATTTAGTGTAGATAGCCCTGATTTTACACTTAGAGTAGCCGAAAAGGTTAAAAGTATTAACAATAAAATTAAAACAATTCACTATGTTGCACCACAAGTTTGGATATGGCGAGAGGGAAGAGTTAAGAAATTCAAAAAATTTATAGACCATATGCTACTCTTATTTAATTTTGAAAAAAAATATTTTGATAAAGAAAATATTTCTAACACATTTGTTGGTCATCCCTTACTTGAAAAAAATAATAAATCTAAGGTTGACCTATCATCCTTAATACCCAAAGATAAGAAAATTATTTCTTTATTCGCGGGTAGTAGAAACTCAGAAACTAATGTTCTCTTACCTATTTTATGTGATTTTATTAAATTGATGAATAAAAAATTTAATGATTATAGTTTTATTTTTCATGCTACTGATGAAAATAGAGAGTTAATTATTA
>Ga0307986_10003278_pt1 | contig 11298 bp, 8 predicted proteins | sample EllFjometageno82_FD_203170 | JGI IMG/M metagenome (GOLD analysis project Ga0307986, IMG submission 203170) | Marine microbial communities from Ellis Fjord, Antarctic Ocean - #82 | ecosystem: Environmental > Aquatic > Marine > Unclassified | place: Southern Ocean | collected 2014-10-09
GCGAAAATAAAAATGCAATTTATGTTTCTTTATTTACTAGTAGCGTAAATTTATTTTTAGCTATTTTTCTATGGAATGTATTTGATGTAAGTTCACCAGAATTTCAATTTGTTGAAGAAAAAAATTGGATAAACGGCTATATAAAATTTAAGTTTGGTATTGACGGTATATCTATTTTATTTATAGTTTTAACCGCATTCATTACTCCAATTTGTATTATTTCTTGCATTAATAGCGTTAAAACAAGATTGAAAGAATTTTTAATTGCTATTCTTATTTTGGAATCGTTCATGATAGGAGTTTTTTGCTCATTAGACTTAGTGATTTTTTATCTATTTTTTGAAGCAGGGTTAATACCTATGTTTTTAATTATTGGAATATGGGGCGGTCCAAAAAGAGTTTATGCTGCATTTAAATTTTTCTTATTTACTCTTCTAGGGTCTGTCTTAATGTTAGTTGCTATTATCTCAATTTACTGGATAACAGGAACTACTGACATTACTCAGATCTTTGAAATTAAAATACCTGTAGAGTTTCAATATATTCTTTGGCTTGCTTTTTTTAGTTCTTTTGCAGTCAAAATGCCTATGTGGCCAGTACATACCTGGTTGCCAGATGCTCACGTCGAAGCACCAACAGCGGGTTCTGTAATTCTTGCTGCTATTTTATTAAAAATGGCTGGTTACGGTTTTTTAAGATTTTCAATTGGTATGTTTCCTATTGCCTCAGATTATTTTACACCTTTAATTTTTACTTTAAGCATTATTGCAATTATTTACACCTCTTTAGTAGCGTTAGTGCAGGAAGACATGAAAAAACTTATTGCCTATTCATCTGTAGCACACATGGGTTTTGTTACGCTTGGTATTTTTACTTTTACAAAACAAGGGATAGAAGGGAGTATTTTTCAAATGTTAAGTCACGGACTTATTTCAGCAGCACTTTTTTTGTGTGTCGGTGTTCTTTATGACAGAATTCACTCTCGGCTTATAAGTTCTTATGGGGGCATAGTAAACATTTTACCTAAATACTCATTAGTTTTTGCAATATTTATGTTGGGAGCCTTAGGTTTGCCAGGAACAAGTGGTTTTGTTGGAGAAATTTTAATTTTATTAGGAGCTTTTCAGAAAAGTTTTTTAGTAGCTGTAATAGCAAGTATTGGAATAATTCTTGGTGCAGCATATATGCTATGGTTGTATAAAAGAGTGATTTTTGGAAAACTAGAAAAAAAAGAATTGACTGAACTAAAAGACTTAAACTTGTCTGAAGGACTAATATTGTTTCTACTTGCGGGATTAACTTTGTTTTTTGGTTTTTATCCTAACTTAATTTTAGACACTATCCATGTTTCAGTAGATAAATTAATTAATGACTATCAAATGAATTTAATTTTAAACACAATTAAATAATGGAAAATATAAATATTCTTTTACCAGAAATATTTCTTGCTCTAGCAATACTTGCGACTCTCATGATCGGTGTTTTCTTCAAAAATAGCTATAACTTAGTAACTAAGATTATTTATGGAATTTTAATTGCTTTAATATTGATTATTTTAAATTCATTCAATGAATCTTTTAAATTATTTTCAAACAGTTTTATTTCTAATTCATTCACTAATTTTTTTAAAATTTTAATCCTAACAGGAACTTTTTTTGTATTAATAATTACTCAAAACTTTATCAAAGACAAAAAAATTAATAATTTTGAATATCCTTTAGTTTTACTTTTATCTGTTTTGGGAATGTTCATTATGATAAGTGCAAATGAATTAATCCTTTTTTATTTGGGCTTAGAGCTTCAGTCGCTTGCGTTGTACATCTTAGCTTCATTAGATAGAGATAATTTAAAATCTAACGAATCTGGTTTGAAATATTTTATTTTAAGTGCGCTAGCTTCAGGATTGCTACTTTATGGGTGTTCACTTCTTTATGGATTTAGTGGTTCCACAAACTTTGAAGTTATTGCCTCAAAGGCAAATACTGAAAATGCAGGAGCTATATTTGCAATGGTATTTGTTCTAGTAGGGCTGGCTTTTAAAGTTTCTGCTGTCCCATTTCACATGTGGACACCTGATGTTTACGAAGGATCCCCAAGTTCTGTCACAAGTTTTTTTGCGGTTGTTCCAAAAGTTGCTGGTATAGCAGTATTTATAAGGTTCATACAGATACCTTTTGGTCAGCTAGTAGATCATTGGCAAACTATTTTAATTTTTATTTCTTTAGCTTCTATGATTTTAGGAGCAGTTGCAGCAATAGGACAAACGAACATTAAAAGGCTTATAGCCTATAGTTCTATTGGCCATATTGGCTACGCACTAGCTGGGATTACTACCAATACTGTCTCCGGATATAGCAGTAGCATTGTTTACATATCAATTTACGTAGTTATGAATCTAGGAATCTTTGCTTGTATTTTTTTGATGAAAAGAGATGGGAAATATTGTGAAAACATAAATGATTTATCTGGAATATCAAAACATCACCCAATTTTATCTATTTCATTGTTAATAATTTTATTTTCATTAGCGGGTATACCGCCCATGGCAGGGTTTTTTGCTAAATTTTACATTTTCATGTCAGTTATAGAGAACGGCATGTACACACTAGCAATTGTAGGACTGCTTAGCACTATAATATCTGCTTTTTATTATTTAAGAATTATTAAAATTATATATTTCGATGACGCAAACAAAAATTTTGATCAAATAAAAAATTTAGGAATAGCCACCACATTGTTTTTGAGTATCTTTATATTGATAACATTTTTTTTATACCCTTCTTTCTTAAATAATATTGTTGAAACATTAACAATAAATTAATGAAGCTAATGATTACAAAATTTAAAATTGTAAAAAGCACCAATGATAAAGCTATAAAGTTAATTCAAAGTGGTAAAATCACTTCTGGGCTTATTACTGCAGATTTACAAACAAAAGGTCGAGGAACCATGGGAAAAAAATGGATTTCTGAAAGAGGAAATATTTTTATTTCAATTTTTTTTAAAGTTAATTTTACAAAGATAAAAATAGAAAATTTTTTGGTTATAAACGCTAAGATTATTAAAAAAATATTAACAAAATATACGAAAAAAAAAATAACCATAAAAAAACCTAATGATTTACTAATTGAAAATAAAAAACTTTGTGGAATCTTACAAGAAGTTATTGAGTTTAAAAATAATAAATTTTTGATTACTGGCTTTGGAATAAACACATCAATCTGCCCTTTAAATCAAGAATTTATTTCAACATGCCTACAAGAACATACTAAAATAATTATTAACAATTTAAACATCATTAAAAAAATAAAAAATACCTACGAAAAGATAATTAATGAATTTGAGAATAATAATTTTACATCCATAAAAAATAAATATATTTAAAAGAATGAACTATCTAGTTGGAGACATTGGAAACACATTGACTAAAATCTGTATAGTTAACAAAAATTTTAAAATTTCTAAAGAATATAGTATCGAAACAAAAAAATTACTTCTCGGAAATAATATTTATAAATTTATTTTTCCAATTCTAAAAAAAAAAATTAAAAAAAAAATACTATTTTCAAGTGTTGTTCCAAATACTTACAGTAGAATAAAAAAATTTATTAATAGTAAAAATTTTCAATGCTATGAAATAAAGAATCTTCCTCTTAATAAAATAATTAGAATTAATATCGATAGTTATAGCCAGCTAGGATCTGACAGGATAGCAAATGCTATAGGTGCTTCTAACTTATTCAAATCTAATTGCTTGGTAGTAGACTTTGGTACAGCCACCACATTTGATATTGTAAAAAAAAGTGGCATTTATGAAGGGGGTGTTATAGCACCAGGATTAAAGTCTTCTATTTTAAACTTAAATAAATCTACTGCCTCTCTTCCGGTCTTTGACCTGAAATCTGACTTAAAAGTTTACGGTAAAAATACAAAAGATGCATTAAATGCTGGATTTCTCTGGGGTTATCAGGGTTTAATAAATAATATAATTAAAAAAATTACTTTAAAGTTTCGAACAAAATTTAAAATAATTTTAACAGGCGGTTACGCTGAAATTTTCTCTAAATTTACTAATAATAAAACAACAATCGATAAACATATTACTATAAAAGGAATTATGTTTATTTATAAAAATTTAATCAAATGAGTAAAGATCAGCTTCTATTTTGTCCTCTAGGTGGATCTGGAGAAATAGGCATGAATTTAAACCTTTATGCCTACGGAAAGCAAGACGATGAAAAATGGATAGTAGTTGATATGGGTGTAACCTTTGCAGATGATTCTATACCCGGAATAGACTTGATATATCCTGACCCAGGTTTTCTAATAGAAAAAAAAAAGAATCTTTTAGGTATTGTGCTCACCCATGCTCATGAAGATCATATAGGTTCAGTAGCGATTATATGGCCGCAACTTAAATGTAAAATCTATGCCACGCCTTTTACCGCAGCCTTAGTTAAAGAAAAATTTAAAGAAAAAAAAATTGATATAACAAACTATCTTCAAATTGTTCAACTAAATGGGAAGATTAAATTAGGTGAATTTGAAATTGAATTTATAACATTAACTCACTCAATACTTGAGCCTAATGGACTAAGCATCAAAACACCAGCTGGCATAATTTTGCACACAGGCGATTGGAAGTGTGATCCAAATCCATTGATTGGAGAAAAAGTTGATGAAAAAAAATTAAAAGAAATAGGAAGTCAAAATGTACTAGCGATGATTTGTGATTCTACAAATGTTTTTAACGAAGGTAGGGCAGGTTCAGAGTCTGATGTGCGTAAAAGCATGTTAGACATAATTTCAAAACAAAAAAAAAAAATTATTGTTACTACTTTTGCCTCTAATGTTGCACGTATGGAGACAATTTTTTATTGTGCAAAAAAAACAAATAGACAAATTTCATTAGTAGGCAGATCTATGCATAGAATTTACAAGGCTGCAAGACAGTGTGGTTATTTACAGAATTTAATAGAACCAGTTGACCCACGTGATGCAAGAAATATATCAAGAGAAAAAATAATTTATTTAAGCACAGGAAGCCAGGGCGAACCTATGGGAGCCACTAAAAGAATAGTTAGTGGAATTCACCCAGATGTTTATTTAGAAAAAGGTGACACTATAATTTTTTCTTCAAAAATTATACCGGGTAATGAGAAAAAACTTTATGCGATGCACAATGAAATAGTAAGAAATGAAATTCAAATAATCACAGAAGAAAATTCTTTTGTACATGTATCGGGACACCCAAATAGAGATGATCTGAAAGATATGTATAGTTGGGTAAAACCAAAGTCAGTTATTCCTGTACACGGCGAACATAGACACATGCAAGAACAAGCCAAATTTGCTAAAGAAATGAAAGTCCCACACACTTTACAAGTTGAAAATGGTGACATTATAAAAATCTCTCCAAGTAATGACCCACAGATTATTGATAAAGCTCCATCTGGAAGAATGTATCTAGATGGATTTATTGGTGTGAGAGAAGACTCTTCTTCCATAAAGGAAAGAAGAAATATAGCTGTCAATGGGTACTTAGAAGTTACTATACTGATCACTAATAACGGCAAAATAAAAAAACCAATTGTTTCTTTTAAAGGAATACCAACAGAAGAAATATCCGACTCACTTGTCTTTGATGTAGAAGATGAAGTAGCTAATATTTGTAGAAAATTTTCTGTAGAAAGTAAAAAACAAGAGCAAAATTTAATTGATACCGTTAAGCAAAGTTGTAGAAAAATAATAAGAGATAAAACTGGAAAAAAACCTTACGCAACAATTAATATTTCTAGAATTTAATGGGAGTAACAGGAGCTATAATTATTTATATTTCAATTTGGTGGATTGTTTTCTTCTCAGTTTTACCAATTGGGATAAAATCACAAAATACAAAATCTAAAGATCACACGAAAGGGAATGATCCTGGCGCCCCTAAAAACCCCAAGATTGCTAAAAAATTTTTAATAACAACTTTAATTACTTCAATAACTTTTGCAGTAATATACTATTTGACGATTAATGATTATTTAAATTTAAGAGGGTATTTACAGTAATGTTGCTATCAAAATTATTTCTACCTTTGATAAAAGACCTTCCTTCCGAGGCTAAAATAAAATCTCATCAACTTATGCTTAGAACAGGCATGATTAAACAGTCCTCTGCCGGAATATATTCATGGCTACCATTAGGATTCAAAATTATGAAAAAAATTGAATCTATTGTTAGAGATGAACAAAATAAAATAGGCGCACAAGAAATGTTAATGCCAACAATACAGGCTGCTGATATTTGGAAAGAAAGTGGAAGATATAATGATTATGGTGAAGAAATGCTTAGAATTAAAGATCGCCAAGGAAGAGAAATGCTTTACGGACCCACCAACGAGGAACTCATAACTGAAATATTTAGGTCTAGTATAAAGTCTTATAAATCACTTCCGCAAACACTTTATCATATTCAATGGAAATTTAGAGACGAAGTAAGACCTAGATTTGGAATAATGAGATGCAGAGAATTTTATATGAAGGATGCTTACTCCTTTGACGTTGACGAAGATCACGCCAGGAATTCTTATAATAAAATGTTTTATGCTTATCTTAAAACTTTTAATAAATTAGAACTTCAAGCAATACCAATGGCCGCTGATACCGGTCCTATTGGTGGAGACTTATCACATGAATTTATAATTTTAGCAGAAACAGGTGAAAGCAATGTTTATATGGACAAAAGTATTTTCGATATTGATTTAAATAATTATAATTTTGAAAGTAAATCAATAGATAAAATGAGGAATGATTTTTCTTCTTTTTATGCTGTAACAGACGAAAAATTTAATAAAGAAAATTTTGAAGAAAAAGTCAAGAAAGAAAATCAAATTTCAACTAAAGGTATAGAAGTTGGACACATTTTTTATTTTGGAGATAAATACTCTAAGCCTTTAAATTGTTTGGTTGACCTTCCTGAGGGAAAAAAAGCCGCAGTTAAAATGGGTTCGTACGGAATAGGGGTTTCAAGACTAGTAGGAGCAATTATAGAAGCAAAATTTAATAACGATGTAATGAAATGGCCTAAATCAGTTTCTCCTTTTGACGTGGTAATAATACCAAGTATAAATAAAAATAATTCTGAAAGTTTTGAAAAAGCGCATAAAATTTATAACGAATTAAAAGATGAAAAAATAGATGTGCTGCTAGATGATGTTAATGAAAATATTTCAGCTAAATTCAAAAAACATGATTTAATAGGAATTCCGTATCAAATTATAATAGGAACTAAATCAGAAGGTGACAAATTTGAATTTAAAGAAGTTGGTAAAGAAGTAGAAATATTAAGTTTAAAAGAAATAAAACAAAAAATAAAAAAATAAATTGTTCACCTCAGTAGAAAAATTAATAGCATTAAGAAATTTGAGACCTAAAAAAAAAGAAGGTTTTTTAAAAGTTATCTCAACTTTTTCATTTATCGGCATCATGTTAGGTGTGGCTATTTTGATTATAGTAATGTCTGTAATGAATGGTTTTAGAACAGATCTTACAAATAAGATTCTTGGATTTAACCCGCATTTAACAATTAAACCTTACGACAATGAAAAAATTAACAATTTATTTAAAGAGAAACTAAACAATAATTTTAAAAATCTACAATTTTTAGATTCTTTTAGTGGAGAAGGTGTAGTTATGAATGGGGAAACAACAAAAGGAATCTTAATAAAAGGGCTAGACAAACATAATGAAAAAAATTCAATTTTCTTAGAAAGAATATTAATTGAAGGTAGTGAAAATGTAATTCTAGGTAATGGCGTGGTTGTAGGGAAACAATTAGCATTTGATTTAAATTTAAAAGTTGGAGACAAAATAAACTTGCTCTCTTCAGCTTTTATAAAAACTCCTTTTGGCAGTCTTCCAAAACAAGAAATCTACATTATTGAAGGTATTTTTAGTAGTGGTTTTTATGAATTTGATCAAAATGTAATTTTTTTAAATTTAAAAGATGCACTTATTTTTTTTAACAAAACACCCGACGATATAAGTTTAGAGATTTACCTCCAAAATCCTTTAGACGCTAATATTATAAAAGATCAGATTCAAGCAATGGATAGTAATTTTTACATCTACAGCTGGATAGATTTAAATAAATCTTTTTTCGGAGCGTTAAAAGTAGAAAGGAATGTTATGTTTATAATTTTAACGTTAATTATAATTGTAGCAGCTTTTAATATCATTTCAGGATTAACAATTTTAATAAAAAATAAAACAAAAGAAATTGCAATACTAAAAACACTTGGTCTTAGCAATAAATCTATAGTTAAATCATTTTTCTTAACTGGTTTTGCAATAGGATTAACAGCAACAATTGCTGGATTACTTTTAGGTACTTTATTTGCTGTGTATATTGAACCGATAAGAATTTTTTTATCTAATATTATGAATGTAGAAATATTTCCACAAGATGTCTACTTTTTAGAAAAAATGCCTAGCGAGATAAACCCAACTTCAATATTAGTTATTTTTTTACTTTCATTAGTAACGACTATCATTGCCTCTCTAATACCCGCTGTCGCTATTACGAAAATGAATACAATCCAGGCTTTAAAATATGAGTAAAAATATTTTAAAAATTCAAAATGTAAAAAAATTTTTTCATCATAAAAATAGTATTGTTGAAATTTTTAAAGACATCAGCTTTGGCATTAAAAAAGGGGATCTAGTTGCGTTAGTGGGACCATCAGGCTCTGGTAAATCAACTTTATTAAATATGATATCACTTTTAGACAAACCTGATTCGGGTGAAATATTTTTTAACGATATTAATTTGAATCAATTAAAAGAGGATAAAAAGAACCATATAAGAAAAAAAAATATTTCTATCATCTTCCAGAACAACAACCTTCTTAACGATTTTACCGCTGTAGAAAATGTAGTTATTCCATTGATTATAAAAAATGAAGATAAAAAAAAATCATATCTAAAAGCAAAAACTATACTTAATGCCTTTAATCTCTCAAGTCGATACGAGCATTTTCCCGACGAATTGTCAGGTGGAGAACAACAAAGAGTTGCAATAGCAAGAGCTTTGATTTCCGAAACCGATCTTATATTAGCCGATGAACCTACTGGAAATTTGGATTTTAAAACATCGTTAGAAATTTTCTCCTATTTTTTAAAATTAAAAAAATTAAATAAGACTATAATATTTGCAACTCATAATAGAGAACTTGCCAATAAAGCAGATTACAAGTTGAGTATTTCAAACGGTGATATAAAAAGAATAGATGTCTAATGTTAAAATTTTTAATAATTTTAAAATTCACACTCAATACTCAATTTGTGAAGGTGCTATAAAAATTGACGAACTTGCAAATCACTGTAAGGAAAAAAAAATTCTAAATATTGGTATATGTGACAGCTATAATTTATGTGGCGCGTTAGAGTTCGCAGAAAAAGTAAGTAAATCTGGCACACAACCAATAATAGGCACTCAAATAAACTTTTTTTTAGATGGAGTTCTAGGTAGACTTCCTCTATTTGGCACCACATCACTTGGCTATAAAAACTTAATTAAATTATCTTCTAAAAGCTATCTAGAATCTGATGAAAAAAACGATCCTCATTGTAAAGTTAGCGAATTTAAAAATATCAATAAAGATCTAATTTTATTAAGCGGTAATCATTATGGGTTTTTTGGAAAATTATTTAAACTTAATAAATTGAAGCAAATTGAGGAATCTATTAAAGAATTAAAAAATATTTTTAAGGACAGATTTTACCTTGAAATACAAAGACACAATGAGCCTGGTGAAAAAAACTATGAAAATTTTATATTAGATCTGTCTGCGAAGCATCAAATCCCTTTAATCGCTACACAAGAAGTTTTTTATTTAAGACAAGACATGCACGAAGCACATGACGCGCTAGTATGCATAGGAGAAAAAAATTTTGTTGAGAATACAAATAGATTTAAATATAGCGATCAACATTTTTTTAAAAAAAATGAGGATCTTGTTCAATTATTTAATGATATTCCAGAAGCCTTAGAAAATAATTATAATTTTCCTCATAGGTTTAATTTTAAACCTAAGAAATCTTCACCAGTTTTGCCTACTATTCAAACAAATGAAAATGTTACAGTAGAGCAAGAATTGTTATTACAAGCAAAACAAGGCTTAAAAAAAAGATTTGAAAATTTTATTTTAAAAAAAAACAAAGGCAAAGATTTACAAGAAACTCTTAAACTTTATGAGGATAGACTAAATCATGAATTAGATATTATTAATTCAATGAATTATTCTGGTTATTTTCTTATTGTCTCTGACTACATACGTTGGTCAAAAAAAAATAATATACCTGTTGGGCCTGGAAGAGGTTCTGGAGCCGGCTCATTAGTTGCTTATTGCTTAGATATTACTGATATTGATCCTATTGAATTTGATTTAATATTTGAACGGTTTTTAAACCCGGATAGAATTTCAATGCCAGATTTTGACATAGACTTTTGTGAAGAAAAAAGAAATTTAGTTTTTGAATATCTTAAGTCTAAATATAAAAATGGAGTAGCGCATATAATAACTTTTGGAAAATTAAAAGCTAGAATGGCTTTAAGAGACGTAGGTAGAGTTTTAGGTTTACCATATGGCCATGTTGACAAAATAAGTAAAATGATACCTTTTGATCCCTCTAGACCTTTATCGCTTAAAGAATCTATAGATAGAGAACCTAGATTTAAAGAAGAAATCAAGAACAACAAAAAAGTAGAAAAATTAATTGAACTTTCTCTTAAGATTGAAGGATTAAATAGAAATATGGCAACACATGCCGCGGGTGTTGTTATCGCTGGCGAAAATCTATCAGAACAAGTTCCTTTGTATAAAGATCATTCTTCTGATTTAATATTACCATCAACACAATTTGATATGCACTCTTCAGAAGATGCTGGGTTGGTAAAATTTGATATACTTGGCCTCACAGCTCTTACAGTTATTGATAAAACAATAAAAATGCTGTCCCAAAAAAAAATTAGTCTAGATATGGGAAAAATTAATATACAGGACCAAAATGTTTTTAAACTATTAGCAACTGGAGAAACTACAGGCCTTTTTCAATTAGAGAGCACCGGTGTAAGAGACACGTTGCGCCAAATGAAACCTACGGAATTTAACGATATAGTAGCCTTAGTTGCTTTGTATAGGCCAGGACCAATGAGTAACATTCCCACGTATAATGACTGTAAAAATGGATTAAAAAAACCAGATTATATTCACGAAACTTTAGAAAAAATTTTAAAACCAACTTATGG
>Ga0307986_10003279_pt1 | contig 11297 bp, 8 predicted proteins | sample EllFjometageno82_FD_203170 | JGI IMG/M metagenome (GOLD analysis project Ga0307986, IMG submission 203170) | Marine microbial communities from Ellis Fjord, Antarctic Ocean - #82 | ecosystem: Environmental > Aquatic > Marine > Unclassified | place: Southern Ocean | collected 2014-10-09
CCACTAGCGATTGCGAAAAAATCAGGAAAATTATATCAAAGATTAAATTATGAAAAATCTGGTTTTAGTAGTGGATTAAAAAAAACAAATAGAAAAATTAAAAAATTTGAAAAAGGTAATTATAAAGAGCAGTTTATGGCAACTCATAAGATTTGGAACAATGTTGAGTATTGGGTTGCATTAAAAAATACTGCTCCTAACTGGTCTTATGCTAAATATTTAAAAGGTGTTGATTTAAAATTAGATCCAGACAGAAATATAATTCAAATGCCAGAAGACAGAAAAATTTACAAAACTTTATGGCTTAGGACTTTAAAAGTAGCTTTTTTTGTCACCATATTTTGTTTTATACTTTCATATCCAATTGCCCATTTATTGGCAACTTTGCCTATGAAATATAGTAACTTATTAATGATTTGTGTATTGCTACCATTCTGGACGTCGCTACTTGTCAGAACATCTAGTTGGATGGTTTTGCTCCAGCAGCAAGGTCCTATTAATGACTTAATAGTTATGCTTGGACTTACAGCTAACGATGCTCGGCCAGAATTAATGTACAATGTTGTTGGAACATTTGTTGCCATGACTCAAATTTTGTTACCTTTTATGGTTCTTCCTCTTTACAGTGTGATGAAAACTATATCTCCAAGTTTAATGAGGGCAGGTAAATCTTTAGGTGGCACACCATTTGTTGCTTTTAGAAAGATATATTTTCCGTTAACAGTTCCTGGAATAGGTGCTGGATCATTATTGGTATTTATTTTAGCAATTGGATATTATATTACACCAGCATTAGTTGGTGGAGCGAGTGGATCATTAATTAGTAATACAATCGCTTATCATATGAAAAGTTCTTTAGACTGGGCATTTGCCTCAGCATTAGGAGCAATGTTACTTACTGGAGTTTTAGTAATTTACTGGCTTTATAATAAATTAGTAGGAATAGATAATATTAAATTAGGATAAAATTATGTCACTACCAAGTTACACGCCTCTACATTATAAAATATGGCACTACACATATTTAACGATATGTGGTTTGGTATTTTTCTTTTTAATAGCACCACTATTTGTAATACTGCCGCTTTCATTTAATGCCGAACAATACATTCATTTTTCTGAAGGGATGATAGCACTTGACCCAGATGCATTTTCATTAAGATGGTATGAGGATATGATTTGGGGAACTAAAAACCCATGGGGACTTGCTGCAAAAAATAGTATTATTATAGCTTTTTTTGCAACTATAGGATCAACAATTCTTGGAACAGTTGCTGCATTAGGATTAAGCAGTAGACACATGCCATATAAGGCAGCGTTCATGGCTGTATTGATTTCACCAATGATAGTTCCTCTTATTATTTCAGGAACAGCAATATTTTTCTTTATGGCAAAGGTTGGATTGGCCTCAACATTTACTGGAATTATTTTGGCACATATTATTTTAGGAACACCATTTGTTGTAATTACAGTAACTGCAACATTAACTGGGTTTGACCACAGTGTGACAAGAGCAGCTGCAAGTCTTGGTAGCAATCCTGTAAATACTTTTATGAAAGTTACGTTACCTCTAATTTTACCTGGTGTGATCTCGGGTGCTTTATTTGCATTTGTTACTTCATTCGATGAGGTTGTAGTTGTGATGTTCTTGGCTGGACTTGAAAATACAACGATACCTATTCAAATGTGGGTTGGTTTAAGAGAGCAACTAAGCCCAACTATTTTAGCTGTGGCTACGTGTTTAATTGTTATGTCTACATTAATCTTAGTTACTGCTGAATTATTAAGAAGAAGATCTGAGAGACTAAGAGGAATTAATCAGTAATTCATTTACTAATTTTAATTTCTCAATATAAATTTGTCTCAATTTAAAATTTATGGAAATAAAAAAAGTTGTAGTTATTGGCTCAGGCACAATGGGAAGTGGAATTGCAGCACACTTGTGTAATGCAAATATACCAGTAACTTTATTAGATTTAAAAACAGAAATAAGTGAACAAGCGCGTGATAGAATTCAAAAATCAAAACCTCCTCTTTTACTAGACAAATCAAAGATAAATAATATTAAAGTAGGTAATATTTTAGACAATTTTGATGAGGTGAAAGAAGCAGACTGGGTGGTAGAAGCTGTAGTCGAAAGAATTGATATTAAACACGATATTTATCAAAAAATATTCAAAGAAAGAAAAAAGGGAGCAATAGTTTCTTCAAACACATCTTCAATACCTATTAAAGTTTTATCTCAATATTTGTCAGAAGAAGAAAAAAAAGATTTTTGTATTACTCATTTTTTTAACCCCGTTAGATATATGGGACTTTTAGAGATAGTAAAAAATGAAAATAATGATCTAAAAAAAATAAATGCATTAAAAAAATTTTGTGAAATCGAACTGGGAAAAGGTGCAATCGTTTGTAATGATACACCAGGTTTTTTAGGTAATAGAGTAGGAGTTTATGCAATGCAAATTGCTATGACGGAAGCTTTTAAAATGAAACTATCTGTTGAAGAAGCAGATTCAGTATTTGGAAGACCAATGGGCATACCTAAGACTGGAATATTTGGCCTTTATGATTTAATTGGAATAGATCTAATGGCAGATGTTCTTAAAAGTTTTATTAAAGAATTGCCTGAGACAGATAAATTTCATGAAATAGCAAAAGAAATTCCTTTAGTAAAAAAGTTAATTGAAACTGGATATACAGGTCGAAAAGGTAAGGGTGGTTTCTACAGAGTTAACAAGACTGATGGTAATAAGGTAATGGAAGCATTAAATCTTGAGACAGCTGAATATGCACCAAGTAAAAAAATAAATTTTAAATCTGAAAAAGTTGATCTTAAATCTTTAATCAATAGAGATGACAAGTATGGAAAATATGCCTGGTCAGTTATTTCAAAAATTATTAAATATGCATCGTCCTTAGTTCCAAGTATTACAAAAGAATTTAATGACATTGATGAAGCTATGAGGTTAGGTTTTAATTGGGCTAAAGGACCTTTTGAAATGCTTGAAGAAATTGGCGTGGCAAACTTTTTTAGTAAGATTGATGAATATCAAAATAATAATTTTTTAGAAAATCTTGCAAAAACTAAAGATGAAAAATTTTATGGAGAAAGACAAAAATATACTGAAATTGAAACATTAGGAAAAGTTAAAAAAACTGCCACAAGTATTGATGGAAATAGCTCTGCTCAGATCTATAGATTTAATGATTATAATGTTGTTGAATTTACAACTAAAGCAAATGCCCTTGATTATAATTCAATGGATGCTTTAAAAAAAGCTACCGATAAACCTTTAATAATTATAAATGAAAGTATGCAGTTTTCTGCTGGTGTAAATTTAAGTTATACAATGGATTTTGCTAACAAGAGTGATTTTAGTTCAATTGAAAAATTTATCAGATATTTTCAAGAGACTTGTAAACATATAAAATATTCAGATCATCCAGTTATTTCAGCACCTTCTGGATTAACTCTTGGTGGAGGATTTGAAGTTATGGTGCACAGTAATTTTGTAGCCTCACATACAAACATAGTTGTTGGTTTAGTTGAAACCATTGTTGGATTAATTCCAGCTGGTGGAGGATGTAAGGAAATGTTGGCTAGATGGCTTGATACTGAAGAAGCTAAAAAAGACCCACATTACGCATCATTAAAAGTATTTAATATTATTGGATATGGTAAAACTGCGACATCGCCAGTAGAAGCGGTGCCATTAAAATACTTAAAGTCTGAAGATAAAAAAATAATGAATAGAAATAGTTTATTAGAAGTCTCAAAAAAAATTATAGAAGATAATAGAGATTTTAAAGCACCGACAGAAACTAAATTTAATCTTCCTGGAAACGCAGTTAAAGAAGAGATGATAAAAATTTTAGAAAAGCTTTATAATGACAAAGTAATATTAGACCATGGAATGATAGTAGGAGCAGAATTAGCTAACGTTCTAAGTGGTGGAGATACTAATGAAAATAAAATTTTATCAGAAGCTGACTTATTTAAACTTGAGCTAGATGCCTTTATGAGGTTAATTGAAACAAAGGGGACGCAAGATAGAATTAAGCATACACTATCAACTGGAAAACCATTGATAAATTAATATTTTTCGTTTTCTTCTTTTTTTACCTCTTCTTCTATTACCTCTTCAATTTTTTCTTCTTTCTTAAAATCTATAATCTTTTCACTGTTTTCTTTTTCTTTGGTTAATTGGTCATTAAATTTTTTTATTAGCTCTTCTTCTTTTCTTATTTGTTCTTTGTCAAATTTCCTTTCCCAATCTCTGATTCTTTGCTCCTCATCTTTAATTCTTTTTTCTTCAATAATGCCAGCCTCGATTATTTTTGTCTCCTCTAAATTCTTTAATTTTATCTCTTCTTCTTTTAACCTTAACTCTTCTTCTCTTTTTCTATGATTAGAGTCTTTTAATTTTAACTCTTTAAGCTCTTCTATTTCCAGCTCTTCTTTTAATCTAAAATTTTTCTCTTTTTCTCTTAGATCATCTGCTTCTTTTAATATCTGTATTTCTTTCTCTCTCAATCTTTGAATCTCAACTTTTTTTATATTTTGTTCTATTTCCTCAAGTTTTTGTTCTTGATATCTTAATTTATGTTCTTCTTCATTTAATCTTTGTTCTTCTTTTTTCTGCTTATTGATTTCAATATCTTTAATTCTTTGTTCTTCATCTTTAATTTTTTGTTTTTCTTCACGGGCATTTTGATTCTCAAGAGCTACTAATTTATCACGTTCAATCTTTGCTCTTTGTTGTTCCTGTCTTATTCGTTGTTTTTCGTGAAATTCTAATCTTAGATTTTCTTCTTTTAGCCTTAAATCATCTTGTCTTGTTTTTTCTTCATTTTCATCTCTTAATTTCTGTTCTTCAGCTTTTATCCTTTGTGCTTCAAGTTTAATTTTTTTTCTTTCAATTTGTTGTTGTTGTTTTGCAATTTTTATTTTTAGTTTTTCTTGTTTTTCTATTTTCTGCTTCTCTTCCTTTAAAGCATCTAATTCATTTTGTTTTATTAATCTTACTTCTTCTAATTTTTGTTTTTCTTGATCTAATTTTTCTTTCTTTAATTCCTTAATCTCTTCTCTTTTGATTAATTCAACTCTAACTTTTTCTTTTTGTTTAATTTTTTCTTTAAAGCTTTTATATTTTCCTGCTAGAGATATAGATGTTATTTTTGTTAAATTTTCTATATTAATTTTTTTAAAGACCTTTAAGGGTTTTCCAATTAATTTTTTTGTATTTAAACTAAAACTTTTTTTAATTACATTTTTTAGACTATTTTTCATCAATTCAGTTCATCAAATTTGGATAGATAAAAATACTGTGAGACTGACTATATTGGGTTCAACTTGTGATTACATTGTCTATTGATTAAGCATTTTAAAGGAATTAATGAAGTCTGGTCTTAGTATATATTCAGAATGCCTTTGATCTTTTATCTTTTTTAAAATTTCTAAGCCATAAAGAACTTTGCCTACTGGCGTATATTCTCCTTCAAATAATGGTTCATCTTGTAGAATTATAAAAAATTGGCTGTCTTCGGTATCATTTTTGAATGTTCGGGCTAATCCAACGCTACCCTTAGTATAATTAAAATTGTTATCTATCTCTGATTTAATTGTACCCAGTCCAGATTTTCCTGTACCAATTTTCCCATAATCCAAAGATCCTTTTTTTCCAAACTCTAAGTCACCAGCTTGAATAAGTTTATTTTTAATTACTCGATGAAAAGCAATATTCTCATATGCATTAGATCTTATTAATGTTTTAATTCTTTCAACTCCATTTGGTGAAATTTCAGGATAAAGTTCTATAATTACATTTCCACAAGGTGCACTTAATATTGCTATATTATTGGGATTTTTAAAATTAATATTATTAGGTTTATTATAGTCTTTTATAAATAAGCATTCATTTTTAATGACAATATATGAAGTAAAAGTAACAATTCCCAATAAGATTAAAAAAATAAAAATAACTTTTTCTAACGTTGAAGCTTTAATTTTTTTAATCATCTAGAAAGTAAAAGAACTGTCTATTTGTTTTATCCTACTTTTGATATATGAAATTTTATTATTTAAGATTGGGTCTAATTTTCGTATTTGATCAATTTCATTTTTTTCTAAATAGATCATATGTGAATAAACCTCAGCCATGTCTTCTGAAGCTGTAGATTTAGAATATTCTGTAAAAAAACCTTTTGTTTTCAAATATTTTTCTAACCCTATATTCTTGGTACACGTCGAACATTTAGCATATTCGAAATTAGTATTATTAAATTCAATCCATTCTTTGTCATTAAAAATTTCTCTATATTGAAGATATATCATATGAAAAACTTCATGATGGATTACTCTTTCAAAGTAATCTTCATTAAATTTAATATCTAATATTAATGTTTTCATTACATTGTCAGGAATACCTGCTGTATATAACTCTGAAATAGATAAATTTTCACACATAACAATATATTTAAGGTTAATTTTTTTTAAATAATCATAAGAATATCTACTAAGATTTTTATAAATAGTTTGATATTTTATTTCTAAATCTTTCTTATTTGGATTTGAACAAACAATATTTTTTTGAATACCCAGTCTAAAAGGTGCGGTTGCGTAAAAATACTTAAGTTTATTTTTAGTATTAATTTCATAAATCTCTAAGTTAGGTATCTTAATTATATTGTAGATAGTATTTGCTTTTACTGGGGTAATAAAAATAATTAATAGTAAAATAGCTCTTAATAAGTTCATATTATAAAGAATAGAGGATATTCCAATTTGATAGAATGTGGTACATTTTATTTATAAATGAAAAAAGATAGAAATAAAAACCCAGTTCAACCTGTTAGTGGAACTAAAGTTCCTAGATTTGCCGGGCCATCTACCTTTGCAAGATTACCAGAATTAAGAGATGTAGAAAGTTGTGATGTAGCAATTGTTGGAATACCATTTGATGCGGGTACAAGTTATAGACCTGGAGCAAGATTTGGCCCCATGAGTATTAGACAGGCATCAAGACATTTAAGAACTAATTACCATCCAAGTTATGATGTTGAGCCCTTTAAAGTTCAGCAAGTTGCGGATGCAGGAGATATTACCTGCAATCCTTTTAATATTGACGAAGCTATAAAACAAATTGAAGAAGGTGCTACAGAACTTTTGAATAAAGTTGGAGGTATTATTAGTTTAGGTGGTGATCACACAATAGCACTTCCATTATTAAGAGCTGTAAACAAAATGAATAATGGACCTGTTGCTCTAGTGCATTTTGATGCACACTTAGATACTTGGGACACTTACTTTGGTGCCCCTTATACACATGGAACACCTTTCAGAAGAGCAAGAGAAGAAAATCTATTTCTAGATGATGCATCGATGCATGTTGGGATTAGAGGGCCTCTTTATAGTAGGGATGATATTAAGAATGATGAAGAATTTGGATTTAAAATTATTCACTGTGATGAGTTCCAAACACAAGGAATAGATAAAATAGTAGAAAGAATTAGAAACAGAGTAGGTAATAAACCCCTATATCTATCAATAGATATAGATGTTTTAGATCCTGCTTTTGCACCAGGAACGGGCACCCCTGAAATTGCAGGTATGACTACTAGAGAAATGGTTAATGTAATAAGAGGCCTGTCTGGTTTAAATTTAATTTCAGCAGACGTTGTGGAAGTTTCCCCTGCGTATGATCATGCAGAAGTTACATCTTTAGCGGCAGCCACTATTGTTTATGAGTTAACTAATTTGTTTGCAAAAGTTAAAAGATAAGATAATTTTTAAAAATGTTAGATAAGAAAAAGTTTTACATTAATGGTGAGTGGGTTTCTCCAAAAAAACCAAATGATTTAAAAGTAATAGATCCTTCAACAGAAGAAGAGTGTGCAATTATATCTGTGGGCGGAGCTAAAGATGTAAATGATGCTGTAAATGCAGCAACAAAAGCATTTGAAACTTGGGCATTTTCAACAAAAGAAGAAAGATTAAAATACTTAGAAGCTTTATATGATATTTATAAAAAAAGATGGGCAGATATGGCTAAAGCTATTTCCCTTGAAATGGGAGCACCTATTGATTTTTCAACACAGTTACAAGCAGGAACAGGAGCAAGTCATATTAAATCTTATATAAAAGTATTAAAAGAATATACATTTGAAGCAAAATTGGGAGAGCATGCTCTTAATAATAATATTCTACGTGAACCAAAAGGAGTTTGTGCATTAATTACACCATGGAATTGGCCAATGAATCAAACTTGTTTAAAAGTAATTCCAGCTATTGCAGCTGGTTGCACAATGATACTTAAGCCTTCTGAAATAGCGCCACTATCATCAATGATATTAGCAGAGATGATTGATGAAATTAAATTACCAAAAGGTGTGTTCAATTTAGTCAACGGAGATGGAGCTGTTACTGGAAACGCATTAACAAGTCACCCTGATGTAAATATGATTTCATTTACAGGATCAACTAGAGCAGGTGCTTTAATTTCTCAAAATGCAGCAAGTGACTTTAAAAGAGTAAGTCTTGAACTTGGTGGAAAGGGAGCAAATATTATTTTTAAAGATGCAGATTCAGAAGCAGTTGAAAGAGGTGCTTTAAGATGTTTTAGAAATACAGGTCAATCTTGCAATGCACCAACAAGAATGTTGGTAGAAAAATCTATTTATGAAGAAACTGTAGAAAGAGTAAAAATTTTTGCAAACTCAATGAAGGTTGATGTTGCCACAAAAGAAGGTGATCACATTGGACCTGTAGTTTCAAAAGCACAATTTGATAAAATTCAATCATTAATTCAAGCAGGTATTGATGAGGGTGCTAAATTAGTTGCTGGTGGAACAGGCAAACCTGAGGGACTAGACAAAGGTTATTTTGTTAAACCCACAGCATTTGCAGACGTTAATAATCAAATGCAAATTGCAAGAACAGAAATATTTGGACCCGTTTTATCAATCATACCTTTTGAAACAGAAGAAGAAGCCATTGCTATTGCTAATGACACCCCTTACGGATTATTAAACTTTATTCAAACTCAAGATCAAGAAAAAGCTAATAGAGTTGCTAGAAAATTAAGATCAGGAATGGTTGATATTAACGGTGCTGGTTTAGCTCCTGATGCTCCATTTGGTGGATACAAACATTCAGGAATTGGTCGTGAAGCTGGTAAATTAGGTTTAGAAGAATACTTAGAAGTAAAAGTAGTAAGTGGTTGGAACGATTAATTCACGCTTAAATTTATATTAGTCCATAATAGGTTTTGGTATTAATATTTTCCTTATTAATAGCTATTATTTATAAACACTAGGAGTTGTATAAAATATATTGTTTACACAGCTTTTAAAACTCATAGTGTCACAGCTATAGTTACCGTAACTTCTTAATAGTTACATTTAAGGAACTAAACAAAAAAATGGGAGAGAAAATATGGGTAGATCGTCAAAACTCTACAATTCAGATTTAGCTCCAACTCCAAGTGGTAAGAAAAATTGGGGATGGTTCGAAATCTTTAATGTGTGGGCAAATGATGTTCAAAGTTTATTTGGTTATACTTTGGCAGCATCATTATTTTTAGCATCAGGACTAAATGGTTGGGCTGTATTTGCTGCATTAATTCTTGCAGGATTTTTTATAATGTGGCTAGTTAACCTTTCAGGCAAACCAAGTGTAAAACATGGGATTCCATATCCAGTATTTGCTCGTGTGAGTATGGGTGTGTTTGGAGCAAACTTTCCAGCAATGGCAAGAGGAATCGTTGCAATGTTTTGGTATGGAGCACAAACTTACGCTGCATCAACTGCAGTAGCACTTTTAATTACTGGGGTTACAGGAATTGAAGGCGAAGTTATGCTTCTTGGTATGACAGGTGTAATGTGGGTTTCTTTTATATTTGTATCAGGATTTCAAGTTTACTTATTCTGGCAAGGTGTAGACCTTATTAGAAAGTTTTTAAACTTTGCAGGACCAGCAGTCTATGCAGTAATGATTTTTTTAATGATCGTTATTTGGGCTAAAGCTGGCGGGGGACTCTTTTCAGAAGTAGGCACTATATTTTCTGGTGGAGAAAGAACAGGTGGTTTTGAAGGTTTAGGAACAATGGGAGCTTTCATAGCTGTATTCTCAATTATGGTTGGATATTTCGCTGCAGTTGTAATTAACTTTGGTGACTTTGCTAGATTTGTTAAAAATGAAGATGAAATGAGAAAAGGTAACCTATGGGGATTGGTAGGAAACGTAATTTTATTCTCTTTCATTACTTTGATGATTACTGGTGGAACAATCGCTATTTTTGGTGAATACGTGTCAAGTCCAACGGAAATGGTAGCTAAAGTAGATAACCTAGGTCTAACAATTATTGCTGCATTTGCTTTTTTTGCAGCGACAGTTGGAATAAATATGGTTGCAAACTTTATACCTCCTGCGTATGACTTAGCTAACTTAATGCCAAGTAAAATTAGTTTTAAAACTGGTGGATTAATAACTGCTGGTTTTGGTTTTATTATTGGTGGTATGTGGGTTGCTGTTATTACTCAAATGGGCTTATTTCCATTTGTTAATACTTTAGGAGCAATTCTTGCACCAGTATTTGGTATCATGATGGTTGATTATTACATTATCAAAAAACAAAGAATCGATGTAGATGCTTTGTTTGATGCAAGTCCAAAAGCTAAATATCATTACAATGGTGGTTTTAACCACAAGGGAATGATAGCTTGGATTCTTTCAGGATATATTGCCGTAGGATCCGTTTGGCCGAACATCTTGTTTTTAGGTTTAGATGATTTCTTTGCTAACTTAGGTGGTGGCGGAGGATATGCTTGGATAATTGGAGCATCACTTGGTGCTGTGGTTCACTTAGTTATATCTAAAAGATCATAAGACAAATCTATAGTTAAAAAAGTACCCGTCGCATTAGTGCGACGGGTTTTAATATTTTAGGAATATTTCTTCTTTTTCTAAATTTTCAAGTACAAGGTTATCTCCAGAACCCTTTCTATCGACTACTAAAAAATTCATATCTTCTGTGGCTATTAGAGGAAAATGCCAAGTACCTGGGTTATAATTAACTCCTATTTTTTGAGGAACAATAAAAGCTTCAATCTTATTAAGGTCAGGCTTCTCACCTTCTGGTGCAACAAGAACTAAAAAAGTAGTTTGTTGCATTGGTATAAAGGCCTGACTTCCTAAAGGATGTTTTTCCATCATGTCAATTTTCATTGGAAAAGATCTCTTTAGTGCAGAAAAAATACAAATTGTAGTTTCGCCATTATCTTTTGAGGTATTTAAA
>Ga0307986_10003282_pt1 | contig 11293 bp, 12 predicted proteins | sample EllFjometageno82_FD_203170 | JGI IMG/M metagenome (GOLD analysis project Ga0307986, IMG submission 203170) | Marine microbial communities from Ellis Fjord, Antarctic Ocean - #82 | ecosystem: Environmental > Aquatic > Marine > Unclassified | place: Southern Ocean | collected 2014-10-09
CATGCAGTAGTTAGTCCACAAGAGATTCCAGCTGCTTTAGCTGCATCTAATGCTTTGCCAACATCACCCCAATGTTTAAGGCTCATATTAGGTTTTAAACCAGCTTTCTTCATTAGATCTTTGTTTATCCATAGAACTGGCGTTGATGCGTTGTAAGGTAGAGACAACATTTGTCCGTCTGTTGTTGTGTAATAACCTTTTACTGGAGGAATAAAAGCATTCTGATTAAATTTTAAACCAGACTCATTCATTACTTCGTAAATTGGTTTAGTAGCACCTTTAGCTGCCATCATAGAAGCTGTTCCAACTTCAAATACCATTAAGATATGCGGTTGTTGTTTTGCTCTGAACGCAGCAATTCCAGCGTTTAATGTTTCTGAATAGTTACCTTTTCTTGTGTGAACAACTTCGTATTTATCTTGGCTCGCATTAAAGTCTTTAACTTGAACATCAAGTAATTCTCCAAGTCTTCCTCCGAATGCATGCCACCAATTAATTGTAGTTTTTGCTTCTGCATTTGCATGTGAAAAAAGCGCAAATATACTGAAAACAAAAAATAATTTTTTTAGTGATTTCATTTATTTCTCCTGTTTATTTTTTTAAAATAATTATTTATTTAAAAAAACTTAGCAGAACTATTCACTGCATAATAGTAATAATTAACCACGAATGTATTAGATTTTTGTAGATAAGTTCTAGTATAGGTTTAAATTTTTGCAAACTCGCCGCCTGTTCTAAATCTCCATAGCCACTTAGGCATAGCTTTTTGAACATCGGTTGGTTTTATATTTAGGTCTTTTAAGGTTAAACAGTTGGTAGAAACAATGTTGTCTGCTTCATTTAAAATTTCACACTGGTCTCTAGTCAGTAAAGGTTTTGGCATTAAACTGAATAGAGCTGCTTGAACTTTTGCTAGTGGCATGGGCATCTCAACAATAAATCTTTTTTTTCCTATCGTGCTAACTATAGATTTTACCATATCTTTAAAACTAATTGTTGTTGGCCCACCAATCTCATAAATTTTTCCTTCATTTTTTTTAATCTCAATGGCTTTAACAATGGCAGTTGCAACATCGTCTACTAAAATAGGTTGAAATTTATAATCTGGTTTAACGACTGGAATTAAAGGAAACAAACTTAATTTTGCAAAAAGATTAGTAAAATTATCCTCGTTACCGCAAACTACACTTGGTCTAATAATTACTGTATTCTTGAAATTTGCTAATGCTTTTTGCTCACCACTAAATTTTGATTGTTGGTAACGTGATTTTGACTCTGCGTTAGCGCCTATCGCACTTACATGAATAAATTTTTTAACTTCTGACTCTGAGCAATATTTAGCAATCAGGCCCGGTAAATCAGAGTGCATATTAGAAAATTTTTGTTTTCTGTTTTCGAAAAGAATTCCTATTAAATTAATAACGATGTCTGAGTTGTTGATTGCTCCTTTGATTTTAGAAAAGTCTTTTGGGTTAAAATCTATAAATTCAATTGCTCCTGGAGGAGCTTGTGTTTTCAAATAACCTTTTAAATAAGCGTTCCTAGTTGGGATAATACATTGAAAATTCCTCTCGGTCATTTTTCTGACAAGATATCTTCCTATAAATCCACCACCGCCAAGGATTGTTGCTATTGGGTAATTATTCATGGTATTCAAGATAGTTATATGAAAATACATAAGATTCAAGGGGACATAAGTTCAGAAATAGCTAAGTCATTTACAGATAGTATCGCCATAGATACCGAGGCTACAGGTTTATTAATTCCTGAACGAGATAAATTAAGCTTGGTTCAAATTTGTAATGAAGGTGGTGATGTCTACATTATTCAACCAGACCGAACAAATTATAAAATGCCTAATTTAGCTTCTGTTTTAGAGAATGAAAAAGTTCAAAAAATTGGACATTTTTTAAGATTTGATAAAAGTGCACTGGAATATTTTTTAAGATGTAAAATGAAGAATATTTTTTGTACTAAAATAGCTTCTAAAATTTGTAGAACTTATACTGATGCACACGGTCTTAAGAGTTTGGTTCAGGAGTTTTGCAATAAAAAATTAGATAAAAATCAAGGATCAAGTGATTGGAATAAAGATATTAATGATCTTAGTGAAAAGCAATTAGAATATGCAGCTAATGATGTAATCTATCTGCATAAAATTAAATATGCACTAGAAAAAATGTTAGTTCGAGAAGATCGTCTAGTCATCTATAAAAAATGTATAGAGTTCTTAGATACAAGAATAGAGCTGGATCAAAAAGGATTTAAATTTTCTATATTTGATCATTAATGGCTAAAGTTAATTATATCTCTATTGCTAAAAAAGCTGCTGCTATTCAGATTTCTGAGCTTAAAAAAATCAATAAAATTTTTGATAAATCATTTGTACACGCGGTTGAATTAATTGCGAATTGTAAGGGTAAAGTAATTACCGCTGGAATTGGAAAAAGTGGTTTGATCGCTCGAAAAGTTGCTGCAACATTATCTTCGGTTGGCGTTTCTTCATTTTTTTTAAACCCAAGCGAAGCTAACCATGGTGATCTTGGGCAAATTGATAAAAGAGATTTACTTTTAGTTTTCTCGTACTCTGGCAATACTTCAGAGATTGCAAATATGCTTCGTTATGCAAATAGATTTAATATTAAGATTATTGGTGTAGCTTCAAAAAAAAATAGTCTGCTTTTAAAAGCAAGTGATATAAAAATACTTCTACCCCAAGTCAAAGAATCTGACCCAACAGGTATGGTTCCAACTACTAGCACAAGTATCACTTTGTTGCTGGGAGATTGTTTGGCGGTAGCGCTAATGAATAAAATGAGTTTTTCTAAAGAAAGATTTAAAGTTTTTCATCCAGGAGGAAATATTGGACAGACTTTGTTATTAGTTAAAGATATTATGATTGCTGGCAATAAATTACCTATAGTGAACGTCAATAAAAATATTTATGAAGCTACTAAAGTAATTGATCAAAAAAAACTTGGTCTCGTTGTAGTGATGCAGAAAAATCGAGTTAAAGGAATTTTAACAGATGGTGACGCAAGGAGAGGAATTAAATATTATTCTAAAGATGACCACTTGAAGAAATTCATGACTACGAATCCTTTGTTTGTCTCTGAATCTGCGCCTGCTTCTAAAGCTTTGTCTCTCATGAATGAGAAGAAGATCACAAGTTTATTGGTAGCTTCGGAAGAAGATTGCAACAAGGCTAAATTAAACAAAAAATTAAAGGGAATAGTACACATTCATTCTCTGTTGCAGTATGGAATAAAGTGACTAGCCGAAAAAAAAATCTCTTTTTAATACAGCTTACTATTTTTATTGTCGCTGCCGCTCTTCTTTATAATACTTATCGTAATAAAAATAAAGAAACAGAAAATTTTGTTAAGATAGAAGCTGAAACCAAACCTGGTACCAATTCTTTCACTGACATTGAATACTCAGGTTTTGATCTAACAGGAAATAGATATGAACTAATAGCAGGACAAGCTGATTTTAAAACTGAAACTCCTGAGCTTGTTAATATGAAAAATGTTAAGGCAAAATTTTATTTAAAAGATAGCACTGTTTTAACTGTAGCTAGTGATGAAGGGCTTTATAATAATGTAACGCTCGACATGGACTTTAAAAAAAATGTTAAAGCTGAGTATTTAACCCATATTTTACTTTCTGATTTATTGTCATATTCAAATTCAAATGCTAAATTAATTGCTACTGGTAATGTGCATGGAGAAAGTATAGAAAAAGGAGAATTCAGTGCAGATAGTGTTGAATATAATTTACAAGATAAGGCTTTAAGCTTCTCAATGTTTGGCAGTAAACAAGTAAACGTAAAACTTAAAAATTAATGAAAAAAGGCTTTAGAATAATTAAATTTAAAAAAGATAAACCTGTCTTCCAAATTAAAGATATTAGTAAATCTTACGAAGGTCGACCTATTTTAAAAAAAATTAGTATGGAGCTTCACCCTGGAGAATGTGTGGGCTTGTTAGGACCTAACGGTTCTGGAAAGTCAACTTTGTATAGTACCATCATTGGTGAAGTGTATGCCGATGCAGGAAAAATATTTTTAAACGGTAAAGAAATTCAAAACCAACCTGTCCATCTAAGAGCAAAAGCTGGAATTGGTTATTTGAGTCAACAACGAAGTGTATTTGATGTGAGTGTTTACGATAATATTTTAGGAATTTGTCAATTATCAATCAAGGGTGAAGCAAACCAAATAAAATTAACTGAAAAATTACTCGATGAGTTTAATCTTCAGCATTTAAGAAATATTCAAGCTGCAAATTTGTCAGGTGGAGAAGTAAGAAGATTAATGCTTGCACGTCTACTGATTAATAAACCAAGTATTGTTTTACTGGATGAACCAATGGCGGCACTAGACCCGATCGTTGTTCAAGATATTCAAAAATATATTCTAAAACTTCAAAATTTTGGTTGTGCAATTTTAGTAACGGATCACCAAGTTAATAATCTTTTTGACATTGTAGATCGTGCGTATGTACTTGGCGAAGAATCTATTATTGCTCAAGGCACGCCAACTGAAATTTTAAAATCTTCAAAAGCAATTGAGCTCTACTTTGGTTCTGGTTACAGAGCTTAATTACAATGTTAAATAAAAGTTTTGTACTTTTTGTTTCTAAACCGATCAAGTCTTATAACAAAATAATTAGTATAGATTCCGACAAATCAATTAGCATCCGTTCTTTTTTAATTGGGTCTATCAGTCACAATATTTCAGAAATAAAAAATGTTTTAGAGTCTGATGATGTCTATGCTTGTATAAATGTTTTAAGAAAATTAGGTGTTAAAATTGATAAAGTAAAAGCCAAGCATTATCTCGTTTACGGCAAAGGTTTAGGCTCTCTTTATGCTAAAAAAAACACTATTTTAGATTGCTTTAACTCGGGTACCACTTCAAGACTCATTTGCGGCTTACTCTCTACGAATCCAAATATTCAAGTTAGAATCCAAGGAGATCGTTCGTTAAACAAAAGAAACATGAGTAAACTCATTGATCTACTAAGCGAATTTGGTGCAACTTTTTTGCCAAAAAATAAAACTAGATTTCCTTTAACTCTTGTTTCTTCAGAGATTCCAATAGGCATTGTATATAAAAAAGCTGGTGTATCTGCCCAATTAAAAAGCGCTGCTATACTTGCTGGACTTAATGCTAATGGAGTCACTAATGTGCTAGAGGTAAAACATAGCAGAAATCACACTGAGAATATGCTGCTACAAAGCACTGATGTTTTAAAAATTAAAAGAAATAATCAAGGACAAAACAATATTAAAGTTTATGGAAAAAGCTATCTTGACCCATTAAAAATAAATGTACCTGGCGATCCTTCTTCTGCAGCCTTTTTTACAGCACTAACATTACTCACACAGAATGCTCAATTAGAAATTAAGCACGTAGGTTTAAATCCAAGACGAATTGGTTTTTATAATCTTTTAAAAAAACATGGGGCTAAAATAAAATTTAAAAATATTAAAAGAATTAACCATGAAGAAATAGGTGATATTATTGTGCAACACAGTCCTAAATTAAGAGCTATCAAAGCAAGTTCTGATTATTATGTTTCGGCAACAGATGAGTATCCTATTCTTTTTATAATTGCGGCTCTTACTAAAGGAACGTCAATCTTTAAAGGCATCGAAGATTTAGCTAATAAGGAGAGTAATCGAATTGAAGAAATGAAAAAAATATTAAATCAAATTGGTATTAAATGTAAGTCAACAAAGAGTGAGATGAAAATATTTGGTTCAGCGAATATCACGAAAAAAAATACCACTATTAAAGTGCCAAACTTAGGGGACCATCGTATTTGTATGAGTGCTGTTATTTTGTCTTTAGTTACAGGTATCAAAGCTGAAATTAAAAACTTTGAAACGGTTAAAACATCGTCGCCATCCTTTTTACAGATTATTAAATCACTTAGGGGGAATTTTGAAATTAAAAAAACATCATAAGTTTGTAATTGCTGCAGATGGTGGAGCTGCTAGTGGCAAGACTACAGGTGCTAAACTTATTTCAAAAAAATATGGTTTACAATTTTTATCTAGTGGTCTTTTGTACCGACACGCTAGCTACATGTTGCTCAGGCATAAACCCAAAAACACTGTTTCTTTTCTAAAAAAATGTTTTACTACTTTAAATATTAAGCAATTAAATAATAAAAATTTACACACGCCTGAAATTTCTGCCCACTCATCTATTATTGCTAAAGAAAAAAAAATAAGAAATATTTTAAAGATATTCCAAAAAAAGTTTTCTAAAAGGTATGCTAAGGTTTGTATTGAAGGCCGGGATATTAGTACAGTTATTTTGCCTAATGCAGATATAAAATTTTTTTTTATATGTAATTTAGATGTTGCTGCTAAAAGAAGATTTAAGGAACTCAGAAAAACAAACAAACGTATTACCCTCGCTGAAGTCAAAAAAGCTATGCGTATTCGAGATAATTTAGATAAAAAACGTAAAAATTCTCCTTTGATTCAGGCTAAAAATGCGGTAATTGTGCAAACTGATAAATTAAAAAATATCAAGGGCATGATAAATAAAATGTCTAAAATAATCGAAGAAAAAATTAAAGATAAATATGGCAGTTGAAACAATTCATCAGGAACTATCTAGCTCTCAAAAAGAGTTTGAAAGTCTATTGAATGAAGATTTTAAAGACCGTAAGCTTAAAGAAGGCGAAATCATTAAAGCAACTGTAACGGAAATCACTAAAAATTTCATTGTTTGTGACGTAAAAGCAAAAATGGAAGGTATGATTCCTATCGAAGAGTTTAAAAATGACGATGAATTGTCAAAATTAGAAGTAGGATCAAAAATTGAAGTTTACTTAGAACGTATCGAAAGTTTTAAAGGTGAAATCGTTATCTCTAGAGAAAAAGCTAGACGAATGAACGCTTGGAAAAGAATGGAAAAAGTTTTCGAAACTGGTGAAGAAATTACAGCCTATATTACTGGAAGAGTTAAAGGTGGATTTATTGCAACTTGCGATGGCCTGCCAACTTTTATGCCTGCGTCGCAGCTAGATACGAAACCTATAAAAAGATTTGATCACTTAATGAATGTACCTTTAAAAGTTATAGCTACCCGTATCGATAAAGTTAGAGGTAATGTATGCACAAGTAGAAGAGCAGTTTTAGAAAAAAGTAAAGATAGGGATGCCAAAGAATCTTTAAAAAATTTAAATGAGGGAGATATCATTGAAGATGCAAAAGTGAAAGCAACTACAGATTGGGGCATCTTCTTAGACATTAACGGTATTGATGCTCTACTTCATGTATCTGATTTATCTCATGGTAGAGTAAAAAAACCATCGGACCTAGTAACGATTGGTCAATCCATGAAAGTAAAAATTATAAAAATTGATAAAGTAACTAACCGTGTCTCTGCATCTGTTAAAGCTTTAACAGAAGATCCATATAATAGTTTAGAAAAGAAATATAAAATTGGCTCTATTTACACAGGTACAGTAACTAAGTTAATGGATTATGGTGCTTTTGTAAGACTAGAAGATGGTATTGAAGGATTAATTCATAGCTCAGAATTGTCTTGGACAAATAAAAATGTTCAGCCTGCTAAAGTCCTATCAGCATCCCAAGAGGTTAAAGTAAAAATTGTAACTATTGATAGTGATGCTAAAAGAATTTCATTGTCCCACAGAGAAACATTGCCAAATCCATGGAAAGAAGTTGAGAGCAAAGTAGGTTCGGTTGTTGAAGTGACTATTAATAATATTACAGACAAAGCTATATTTGCTGATTTAGATAGTGGTTTGACAGGTATGCTGCATCACCGAGAACTTTCTTACCAAGAGAAAAACCAAGACCTTACAAAGTTTAGTAAAGGTCAAAAAATAAAAGTTAAAATTTTAGAGTTAAAAGACGACAAACTTAGATTCTCTGTTAGGGCGCTTGAAAAAGATCCCTTTGATTGGTTCAAGGAAAACAAAAAGAAAGAAGGATCAATTATTACTACAAGGGTGCATGAAGTATTAAGAACAGGTGTAAAAGTATCAATAGATGCTGACAAACATATTATTGTTATGATTAAAAAAAATCAGTTGGCGAAAGAATCGGCTGATGCAAGACCAGAAATTTTTGTACCAGGTAATGCTTTGGATGCTATGATTACAGAGCTAGATCTAGAGAGAAGAGAAATTAATTTAAGTGTTAAAGCGGCTCAAGTTTATGAAGAAAAAGGTTTGGTAGCTAAATTTGGTGTAAATGCTGCTAAATCGGGAGCGACACTTGCCGGTATATTCCAAAAAGCTTTAGGTAAAACACCGAAAAAGAAAAAAGAAATAGATTAATTTTTGGTTAAGTCAGAAGTCATCAAACAACTACATAAAAAAAATCCTTCCTTAAATCATTCTCAAATCAAAGATATCGTTAATATTGTGTTTGATACTATTGCTAATAGTCTAGCTAAACATAAGCCGGTTGAACTTAGAGATTTTGGAAGATTTTCAATAAAAGTCATCAAAGCTAAATATAATGCCAGAAATCCTAAAACAGGTGAAATTATTTACGTTCCTGAGAAGAAAAAAGTTTCCTTTAAAATGTCAAAACATTTAAAACAAGAAATAAATAAAAAAATACAATAATGAAAAAAAATATATTTTTAGCTTTAGATTTTAACTCACTTGATAAAGCATTAGATGTAACTAACCAAACAAAGGAATATTTAGCTGGAATAAAAATAGGTTTGGAGCTCTATAATATTATAGGCTTAGAGGGTGTTAAACAATTTGAAAAATTTAAATTACCTATTTTTTTAGATACCAAAATTTTTGACATACCTAATCAAGTAGCCAAAACTATTAAAGTTATCTCAGGTCTTGAGGCTGTTAAATATTTTACTATACATGCCTTAGGTTCTCTAGAAATGTTACAAGCGGCACAAAAAGCTGCAAACGGCAGCAATTTAGAATTTTTAGCGGTTACTGTTTTAACTTCCTGGGATAAAAAAGATCTAAACCAAATTGGCATCTCAAGTGATGTTAAAGAACAAGTAAAATTATTAATTAATCTTGCCTGCCAAGCTAACCTCTCAGGTGTAATAGCATCCGCACAAGACATTGCGGTTGCACGCCAAATATCAAAAAAGATTAAAATCTTTTGTCCTGGTATTAGGGGTAATCAAAATATTCAGGATCAAAAAAGAACTTTAAGTTATAAAGAATTTAATGCCATTGCAGATGACAAATGCTACGCAGTTATCGGTAGACCTATTTACGAAGGCAACGCTTTAGAGAATATCAAAACTATTATTAAATCAGCAAACTAATGCAAACAAAAATATGCGGTCTATCAACGACTGAACAAGTTGAGGCTTGTGTTGAACATGGTGCTAACTTTTGTGGGTTTATTTTAAATTACAAAAAAAGCCATCGTTTTATTAATTTTCAAACAGCAAAACAATTAATAAAAGTAGATAAAAAAAATTCTGCCTATGTGGGTGTTCTTGTTAACCCAACTATTGAAGAACTAAAGACTTTTTCAGATCTTGACTTGGATTATTTTCAAATTTATGGAAATTTCAATGCAAGTCAAATTACTGAGATCAAATCTAAATATAATAAAAAAATTATTATTGCACTTCAAATAAAAGAAGAACAAGATGTTTTAGAATATAAAACTTATGAAAAAATTGCCGACATTATTCTTTTTGATAGTTCAGGCCTACATCATTCTCTGAGCTGGGATTACAATTGGATTAAAATTGTACCATCTTCTATTACAAGAATGCTCGCAGGTAACATCGCTATTGATATGCTTGAAAACTTAAAAGAAATAACAGATATTATTGATGTCTCTGGAGCTTTAGAGACAGATAAAGTAAAAGATATTTTTAAAATAAAAAAATTTTTAGATAAGGTAAGGCAAATTAATGATTAAAATCCAAAAAGGTATTTCCTTAATCGACCAGCATAACAAAGATTTTTTATATGCTAATAAATTTGGTGGTAATTTTGTCCCTGAAACGCTTAAAAAACCTATTGAAGATCTTACACAACTTTTTAATAAATTAAGATACGACAAGAAATTTTTAGAGCAAAGAGACTATTATTTTGAAAATTATATTGGAGCTCCTACCCCTTTTATTAAGCTACAGAATCTAACTAGACACTTGGGTGGAGCAGAGATTTGGGCTAAAGTTGTCTCGGAAGCAAATGGTGGAGCTCATAAAATTTATAATGCCACAGTGCATTGTCTAATAGCTAAAAAAGCAGGTAAAAAATATGTTGTAGGTGATACGGGTGCAGGGTATGCGGGGAAAATGCTTTCTATGGCAGCTAAAAAATTTGGCCTTAAGTGCAAAATATTTATGGGAGTAAAAGACGTAAAAAGACAAAAACCTAATGTTGATGCTATGAGAAAAAATGGTGCTGAAATAATTCCTGTTTATTCTGGTAGTCAGACTTTAGTAGAGGCTGTTAGTGAGTGCATGCGTTATTGGGTATCAAACTGCGACACTACTCATATGTGTGTAGGCTCAACTGTTGGGCCTAATATCTTTATTAAAATTTGTGCCTGGAGTACAGCACAAATCTCGAGGGAATTAAAAATTCAAATGAAAAATGTATTCAAAAAAATTCCACAAAAAGTAAAGCTTATTAATTGTGTAGGTGGTGGTAGTTCAGCGATGGGTTTTTGGAATGAATTTATGGATTATGACTCAAAACAAATTGAATTTATTGGTGTGGAGGCAGGAGGACCTAAGAATAGTAAATTACATGCTGCTCCACTCACTAACAGTGCCAAAGTTGGAATTTTACATGGAGCTAAACAGTATGTCATGCAAAATAAAGAAGGACAGATTAGTGAAACTGAATCTATTTCTGCAGGCTTAGATTATCCAGGCATTTCTCCGCTTCATTGTTTTTTAAAAGATACTAAAAGAGCAAAATATACATCTGCGACTGATGAAGAGGCATTAGCAGCTTATCAGTTAGTTACCAAACTAGAAGATATTTCTCCATCTTTAGAACCTTCACATGCGTTTGCAGAAGCTATTAAACTTGCTCCTAAATTAAATCCTTCGACAGTTATCATTGTTAATAGTTGTGGTGACTCTTTGAAAGATAAATTCATTATTAAAAAAAGACTAGGAAGTTATATTCGATGAGTTCAAAAATTTTGGAAGCTTTTTTCAAATGTCAAAATGAACAAAGACCAGCCCTGCTTACTTATACTGTTGCTGGAGATAGCACTAAGAAACAATCTTTAGAAATAATTAATTCTATAGCTGAGCATGCTGATATTGTTGAGT
>Ga0307986_10003283_pt1 | contig 11290 bp, 9 predicted proteins | sample EllFjometageno82_FD_203170 | JGI IMG/M metagenome (GOLD analysis project Ga0307986, IMG submission 203170) | Marine microbial communities from Ellis Fjord, Antarctic Ocean - #82 | ecosystem: Environmental > Aquatic > Marine > Unclassified | place: Southern Ocean | collected 2014-10-09
TATCTTGCTCTAAAAATTCATCAATCCACTTACTAATATCTTGTTTGAAAATACTATTTTTAGTTTCATTGTCCTCAGCATAATCACTAATACTTGGCTGTCCACCTTCAACCTTTGCAATAATTTCCTTTCCAAGTTTATGAAAGGTGCTAATATTTACGTCATCTCTATTTATCCGTTCCTTCATCCTATCTTGCATCTCAAGAGATGCTTTATTGGCAAAGGCAAGCATTAGTATATCTTTGGGTTTAGCCTGTTTACTTTCCAATAGAAATCCAGCTCTTCCAATCATGGTACTAGTCTTACCTGTTCCAGCACCCGCCAATACTAGATTATTATCTTCATCTACAATACATGCTTCGATCTGATCTTCAGTTAATGGATGAGATTCGATATTCTCAAAATATTTTTTAAAAGACTTATTTTTTGTTGCTATGTATTTATTACGATAGTCATTTAACTTACCCTTTTTCATATGGGCATAAGTATATATTTTTTCAAAAGGGTGTCTTATTTTGTCACTCACCAAACCTTTGGCAGGTGGCTCAACAAATCTATCTAATGCTATCTGCGCATCACTTATGATTTTTGGCCACTGAGAACTTCTAACATATCGACTTGTAAGTCTTTTCTGTAGACCTTTAAATGTTTTATTTATTTCAGGAAAGATTTCCTTATACCAATAGATTTGTAGCCATTCGTAAGCTTCTTTAATTTTAGAGTGAGGCAGAGGGCCGAATTTAACTTCGCCTTGGGTTGTATTAAATACAAGAGTGGACCTAAGTAAGCTTCTCTGAATAAGTCCTTTTTTAACAAAGGAGTGATTATCTATAAAATAACTTTTACCATTCTTATGAAGTGTTACTCCTTTTTTACTAATATCAATAGAGCCACCCTTAAATCCAAGTAGCCTCCAAAATACCCCAGGTATAAGGTGTTTACGCTCTGGCACTATATTATCTAATGCAGTGAGAAGTGTCTTTTCAAGCTGGAAATAACATCAATATCACCCTTAACCTTAAAGTGCAGTGTTAAATCACTATCAAACAACCCTTGTCCTGCTTTTGGTAAAGGAGATGACTTGTCAATTGCTTTTTGTAATTGACTTACAAACTTCTTATCTTTGGTGTTGCATTCGCTAATCTTACTTTTAAGTATGTTGCCTTCTTTATCTTGGGTGATTTGAACCTTACAGCCCCAGCCATCTTTAGCTTTTAGTAGTCTCCATTCGTTGTGGATTTTTGACTTAATTTGTTTAATATAATCCTGATTAGGGCCGTTTACTTCATTTGAAAATGAGTGGCAACTAATAAATAATGTCGCTATTAATAATGTTCTTTTTATCATCCTACGATCCTCTTAATTAATTTTTTATCTATAGCGTTTATTGCCCAATGCTTAAATAGTATTTTTTTTATTTTTATAAAATTAATTATAGCTCAATACAAGCATAATTTTAAAATAGAGTCACTATCCGCCCATATTAACTCAGGAAAATCAAACTCCTACTAAAAAAATCATAAAATGAATGGTTGGTTTAGAATTTTCTGAAAATCTTAGCAATCAACTTTAAGAAAAACCTATTAGGCCTTGCCAATAAAACTGGAATTGCAATCAATGCTGTTACTAAGATAAAAGACACAACCGCATATTGTTCAGTTTTCTCATTATAAGTATTTGGATATACGTCATATAATAGGTACACAATAGAGAGATAAACAAACAACAAAAAACCTATAAAGAACTTCTGACTAATAGCCTTCTTATCGGCAAGAAAAAACACTCTAGCAATAAAAAAAGATGCAGTGCTTAAAGCTATTGAAAGGTAAATGGCGAAAGCAATTCCAACAGTATTTATATAAACAGGATTTCTCAAATTAAGCATTAATGCCAATCCTCCGAAAACGATAGAAAAAACAAATAAATAAAAGAATGCGCTTATAAATATTATTACGTATCTATTTGGTGTCATGTTCGTTCAATCCAAATGTTATTGGGAAATTACACATTTTCAAACAAATCTCTTTGAGGGTTATGAGCAAGATAAGTCCGAATTAGAATGCCTGAGCTTTGCTTAAGTTGAGCTTTAGAATTTTGATAGATACTGCTATCCATCCATGTTAACTCAGATAAATCAAACTCTTGCTGTATGCAACGACACTCTTGATTAGTAAAACTCCTGGATATATCTGACTTTAGTTTTGACTTAATAGGGTGCTTAATTCTGAATAGATTAAATAATGACATAGACATATCAAGCCTGATTAATAAACTTTAAATGAACGTTGAGACGATAAAACATCAATACTGAAGCTAAAACAACTCCTATTGAAATAAATGTATCAGTCAGCAGATCATAAGCCCAATAATAAAAAACAATTTCAGATAGGAAAATAGCAAGAATCAGCATAAGAGCAATAATCTTAATAGAGATTGGTAGGCCCAGCATTACAACTCTTGCAATATAATCTACTCCATCCTCTCCCTTATTAGTGTTGAACGTTACCAAGGTTCCAATAATAATTACCAAAAATGTTAGTAGTAGCTCACTAAGTGCAGCTGTCATATCATAAGACAATTCCATTAAAAACTCATAAGCCATAATGTTAGAAAGTGACGTCAACAAAAGATAATAATACATCTTGCTTTTTTCACTCACTTTATTATTTTTAATATCATCCGCTAACTGTGTAGTTTTCCAAAAATACATATTTACTCCTGTAATTTATAAAGGTTCAGATTAAGTCAATGATTGTATTTTTTATCTCAAAAACCATTAAGGCTCCCATCCATTATTTACTGCATCAATATAGAGGTCGTATATTATTTTTGACTGTTTTTCAGAGGGGATAAGAAGCCTACCAGTAGAAAACTTATTCAAAATATCCATTTTCATAGGTGATAGATCAGTGTCATTTTGACAATACTCGTGAAGTGGAGTCCAGTGTTTGCGCAATTTTCTATCAAGCACAAATGCCTGTATCTCAATACCATTATCTATTCTCCTTGTCTCCCTCTCTTCCCTCTTCTTCGTGCTTACTATGGATTTACCAACTAAATAATCTGCATTGATGTCAATAACAATAGATAGATCCTCCTGAATTTTACTCCAGCATTTTTCTTTTTTACACCACTGAGCTATATTTGCCGATCCTTCTGGAGGATGAGTAACGCTAAAGTAAACTTGTTTTGTAATATCTTGAAGAGTAGACTCAATACTAGCAGGTAGCCTTTGCAACTCCCACACCCTGTCGAAATTTAAATATTGTCCAGAATTGCTAATAATTTTCGATAAATACGCCATACTATACGTCACAGTTTGAGCTCTAAAACCACCGTCATACCATTCTGATCCCGAAATTATCTTCTCTAATGCTCTAAACATAATTACTCTTGCAAGAACATGCTTGTAATAACCCTCTGTTATTGAAAGGTTATCCTCCTCAATTCTCTTTGTAACAACATCTGCAAATTTATCAAAACTATATGACACACCTTTGGCCACAACATATGGCATTTGAAGCCATGATATTTCACTCTTAGATATAAATGTTTTTTCAATTTTTTGAGCTGACGGATAGTCTTTTTGAAACTGTGTCTTCTTACTAGGCGTTAGATAAGCCTGGTCATTTAAATATTCACCCCTAACCCTTTCATAATACCATCTTGTCTTTTTCTGACCACCATCAACTGCTGGCGCCATAATTCGTTTTGAATAGTCCTTAAATTCTCTGTGAAATAAACTATTAGAAAAGAAATCTGCCTTATTAATCTTGTTTTGAGTATTTGCATATTCAGAAACTTTATTTACAAAGTCAGAATGTTTTTGTTTATCTTTAATTACAGATAGCTTCAGTTGAACTGAAACATTACTTACATCTAGTTTGTCTTTTTTATAGCAAGAATAAACTGATGAAGTGGTTTGCCCACCATTTACTATTTGCAAGCCTGTTAAATGCTTAATCACGCCATCTTCAATTTCAATCTCTGATGCTGTTGCTGTAATACCATTATTGTAAGCAAAAAATCTTTCTGGCTTATTTCTTATCGTTTCTCTCAAGCCTTTATTGACGCCACCTCTAAATTGCAAGAAGGTACGAACATTTTGCTCAAACAATTTCTGCCCATTGTTCTCATACATTTCAACTAATTGATTACCAGTAACTACTCCAAGATAAGAAAAATATTCATCATTGTTTGACTCTATTTCTAAACATGGAATGTTAGTATCAATATTAATATCACCACCCGAATTTTCAAGCAAGAAATTTTGGTAAAGATATTCAACATCAACAACTCTAAATTCAATATTAATACCGTTTATTACTTCATTACTTAAGTGTTTTAAATTTTTTGTAGCCCTTCCATTGGTTATTATAAATAACCTAATTTTTGAGACCATTTCGGCATTAATATAATTTACGATATCATTAGCCATATCATAAACTTCATTTTTTACAATATCCTGATACTCTTCATCTAATGTAAGAGTTAAAAAGCTCTTTAACCTATTAAATTTGGCATCAATTAAAGACTTGGTTAGTGTTTGCAGCTCATCGTTATCAAAAAATTCACTTACTGTTAAGAACAAAATCTCCCTACCCTCATCGTAACCATATCCACTAACCTCTACCCCAGTTTTTTTATAATATGCATAGCTATAATTTGGAGTAATTTCAGCCGTCTCAATCAACTCTTCATTTACAATTTCAAAAAAAGCTTGTTGCCTCATTAAATCACGAGACTGTGATTCAGAAATAACTTGCTGCAATAAATTATCATAAAACTCATTAATATCGATTTCGTTAAGCATCGTTTCTCCTTTTTTTAAACCAGATCTATCTTTTCAATTAAAAAATCCTTACATTCAGATAAGTCTATTGAATATCTAATATTAGCTATAGCCTTGGGGATGTTGGTCGGAATAATTTTTGGAAATGATTCAGAAACTAAATAAAAACTTTCATTATCAATAATAAATTGGAAAAGTATTGAATTTGGAAATTCTGGTATATACCCATAATTGGTTAGCTTTTCTCCAAATAACTCAAATAAACTTTCGTCTTTTGGATCAATCAATGATTCAATTGAATTAATCAAATCAGAGACTGTCTCGCCAGATTCCCCTGTAGATAGCGCATATGAGACCAAATGTAATGGATCTTTCTCACTAAACAGTTGCTCAACAGAGGATATGCTAATTTTTTGCCCTTTAGAAGTTCTATATGATTTAACCTCAACGACAGAATTTTCCAGTAAGAAGTCTTGCTTGTCTGAGTCAGGGCCTACCCATGAAATGATAGATTGCTTAACACCAAGTTCTGGAATTAAATAATTAACAAGAAAGTTTAATTCAGTAAATAAGCCCATCTGAATAATTCTAGACATTTCCTGATCTCTAGACATTTTTAATAACGATTGCCATCTATTTAGTCTTTGCTGTATTGACGCAATAAACCCATCAATGGTGCCTACATTATCCGAGGCAGAAGTTAAATCCATACATAATGTAAGGAATATTTCCCAGTCTTCTTTTAAATCAAGAGTTAATATCAATCTAGAAACTCCTTGATCAGAGGTAACCATAACTTGAACCCCTTTCAGATTCATTGTTGTATTTATATCAATATCAACTTGAGAAGTTTCTACTAAATAACCATATTTCCCGCTACTATCTACAAACCAATAACATTCAGCGATCCTATCTTTGCTATCGACTCTAATCTTTTCAAGAGCTTGAAGGTTTTTCCATGGGTTTATACTATTGTCATCACTCATCCTCTTCCTGCTCCTTATTACTCATAATAGCGTCATCTCTTTCTTGAATCATTACCCTATTCATTCTTATCCTAACACTCTTAAAATTCGACACGCCATCACCTGAAAAGCTAACTCCAAAGCAAGCTATACTAGATCCTCTATCATCTTTATCTTGAATTATATGTAGCATTAATAAGTTGTTTCTGCCAGGATATTTTCTTGAAAACCTTCTATCTTTGACACCCCTTTTTCTATCATCACCATTAGGTAGTGATATTGCTTCGGAATTTTCGGAAGAAAGTTGTCTTGACGGAAGTGCGAAAAAATTATCAAGAGGCCTTAATTTTCTAATCTCTTTATTAATCGAAAAACCCTTAATCTCTATGAGATCTCCTTTTCCTTCATATAAAGCAACATCCCAATCATCGTTTATATTTGCAAACTCTCTAACAAATGAAATAGGCATTTTTGACTTGCCACCAAACCCATCTCCGTCATATACGACAAAATCCTTTAAAAACTTTATAACTATATTTTTAGAAATATTTTTCCATAAGATGCCTGACTTAATAGACGACTCACACTTGTAACTCTTACTTAACTCTGAGATAGTATTACTTATAGTTTGATAATTACGTTTTAAGATATTAACATCACTACTAATTCTTACCGTTTCTCTTAAGGTTCCTTCAAGCCTTATATCTACATCTTGAATTTTGGTATTAGACATCTTTCCAGCAGCGGTAACTTTTAACTGATTATCTGGATGCTCTTTAACCGCCAAACCAAATTCTTCTGGCACTCTTTTCTGCTGGACCATTTCCTTAAAGCTACTCATGAGATCTTTGCTAGCATCGTGAATATCAAGATAATTATCTATCATGCCTTCTGACATATATATTCTGCATAAATCTTTATAACCTGTTCGGTATCCATACCATCTAGCCATTTGCATTAAAGTATCATAAAAAAGGGTTCCTCTTAAAAAGTAGCTAATAGTTAGACCTTCAAGAGTAAACCCTCTTGATAGGCTTATTCCGCCAATTACTATCACATTGATTGGGTCATTTTTATCATATTCCAAACGTGCAATCGTATGCTGATGAACCTCTCTAATTTTTATTGTTGATGAGTATTTAGAAAGATTAAGCTTCACCTGATCCCAGGAAAAATCAATCTCAATTTCATCGTCTAAATTAAAAGAATTATGTAAATTAATCTTATCTATATACTCCCTTTCAAAGGTTTCCTTTAGATCTTGCATGTAAATTCCAGAGTCACTCTTTAGTTTGGAATAAGTTATTATATCCTCCACAAGTCTTTCTAAATATTCTCCTACAAGTTCAGCGATTTCAGCATGCTTGATAGTAAATCGGGATGCATGTATGAGCATACTTTTATGCATATTCTCTTGCCCTCTCATGCTACGAATAACAACTGCAATAATAAAGCACCTTACGGCATCATACAAAGAGTTGGGTAATGTATTATTTAAGGGTTTGTCTATTTTATGTTTTATTGGTAATATATCTTGATAATCATTTATTTCAGTTAAGTACAAATCTCTTCCATTAATCAATACTTCCTCTGATCCAAAATAATTAGTTGGCGCGTTTAATGCATAAATAAAATCTCTAGGAAATAAGTCTCGACCAAGTTCATGATGTTCTGCCTGATGATCAATAAATATATTGGCAAAAGGGGTTGCCGTATAAGCAACATAGGAAGACTTATTTGACAGTCTAATCAATTCTCTAATTTTTGCATTAATAGAGGTTGGGCTATCTTCATCTGTAGTGTTCACAGAAGCATAATCAGACTCATCATCAATAATAAGCATGGGTAGACTCATCAATAGATCGCTGTCATTTTTTAACCAATTAATTAGATTTTTTAAAATTGACCCATTTTTCTTAACCACAAGAATAACTGGCGTTGTAAAGTGACCAGAAGTTAACCCGCTAAATGTATCTCCTCTTTGAACATTAAAGTCCTGCTTTACCTTCGTAAAAGATACAGGTCTTTTGGAGTTGTCAAAGCCCTCAATCCCTACGCCAATATTTCTTCCCAGTGACCAACCAACAAACGACTCATCAATTCTTTCTTGAGTTTGATCTCTTAAATTATTTTTATCTCCTGCTATAACAATAATAAATTTATATCCTGCGTCAGCGGCTTTACATATAACGCCAGCATAGTTGGCAGTCTTCCCAGACTGGACATAGCCAACCACCATGCCATATATAGAAAAATTATCTTCTGTTGGGTTTCCAATATTATCTAAAACAAAAGTTGTATCTTGATCGGTAGTTTGAACTATCGATTGACCTAATTCTTTTTCTAAAAGTTTTTTGTATCTATTCCAATAAAAATTATCTTTACTATATCTATAGTTGTCACTCCACCAAGTGGTATTTCTATTTCTTTGAGCCGTGCCCTTTATTCCAAAACCTGGATTAAAACTAACGCTATATATACTCTTAATATCTCGATCTACTCTTTTCCAATCCTTTTCAGAAAGTTCTTTATATTTATGACCAGTTAAATAAATTTTCTTAAACCTATCATCTAATGTATTTATATTTTCAAGAACATCTTTTATAAGGTTAATAGATGACTTTAAATCGCTATCAGTTAATTTTTCTCCTGTTTCATTTAATTGCTCTGTCAGCATTGTCTTAATTTTATTAACCACCCAGCTATAACTATTCATAATTCAAATAACTCCTGATCAAATCCTTCAGATAATAATAATCTACCTATGTCTTCTTTACTTAGCCCAGCATTTTTCAAAGACTCTATAATATTTTTTAAATCTTCTTTGTCTATTTCAACACTATTGTTTTGATCAAAATCATGTGGAGTGTGAATTAAACTTCTGTTGATGTCTTCAACTGGGAGATACTTCTGTAACTCACTTAAATATAAATTTAGTAATTTGTTTTTTGTATCATCCATTGATTGACTTAACTCCCTGTATAAAGGGTGTTGCTTATTAATAGAGTAACCAAATTTTCCATCATCGCCGTATTTGACAGAATCCCAAAACATTATCTTTACTTTGTTCTTAATGACTCTTTTTCTACCACCAACAACCCCTCTTCCAATTTTAGTTGAAGATTTAAAAATTGCCCTTAAATCATTCTTTATTCCATGTGGTGGTGTTACACTAAATCCAGATTTTGTAACCGAAACACTCCACTCTTCATCTTGATTATTATCAATATCTATCTGAATCCTAACAAGGTTATGGCTATCATGCCTTTTTATAAGATTCCACCATGTGCCATATGCAATTAATCGATTCTCTCTATATAAGTAGCACCCTTGTGACCTTAAATACCCATTGATAGTCGCATTCCTCTCAAACGAACTCTTAGTGGTTTGTTGGACTGATGGCAAAATGCACCCTTGAACTTTTACTTTTTTATCATTAATTTCCAAGATGGTTGCTTCTTCAAACAATGTAGCTGTATTCTTCTTATCCAGAGGGTCAAAAGCCTTAAGATTGTTGTTATTTAAGCTTATATTAACTTTCTTAGTACCCCCTTCACCTGATAAAAATCTATTAAATACCAAAGACAAATGATTGGATATTTTTGCAACTTCATAAGATATGGCGTCTATAGTTACCTTATCTATAGCCCCCCATGTAACCAAGGTGCCCGAAGCTAACTCATGAAACTCTTTCAATAAAGGAGTGTCGCCATTAACCTCATCTAGCTCCAACTGATTCAATGTCCATTTATTAGTGCTAATAACCTTGTTCAAATCCCACTGAGATACTGATGCACTTGAGTCTTCAGTCTTAGATATAACCGTTAAGAGTTTACTTTGGGAAAATGATGCCGTTTTTAATCCAAGACCGAACCTACCAAGATCGCCATTCTCTCTACGATCCCCAGGATCTTTTGTTGCTAGGCGCATAGCTTCAACTAGCTCACCAAAACCCATTCCACTTCCGTCATCTAGAACTGAAAGAATAGGATTGTCTTTAATTGGTGCAAAAATAATATTTATATTGTCAGCATTGGCTGAAATACTGTTATCTATTATGTCTGCAACGGCGACATCCAATGTATAGCCTATGTCTCGAAGAGATTTAACTAGACTTGAAACGTTGGGTGGTAAGTTAGTTTCTATCATATCTTTATGAATTTAAAGCAGACATAATACTCTTTGCTATTTTTTCAACTACAGGCACAACTACTGAATTTCCTGCTTGCTTATAAAGATGCCCTCTAGCAATATCAGGAAGTTTAAAATCTAAAGGAAACCCTTGTAAGTTGAAGCACTCTCTAGGGTTTAACCTCCTTGGACCTTTATCATCATGGATTATTGGAACATTATGGCCACCACTGCCCATATTAGCAGTTAATGTAGGGCAAACTTTAGACATATTCTTTCTTACATAATGTCTTCTATATTGATAAACAGAGTCTTCACAGTCAATTGCGTTGACAACCTTTTCATGAATATGATTATCAAAGTTATTGTAGTAGTCATTTAATTGCACAGAACCTGGGTCTAGATACTCTTTAAAGTGTTTTGTTTCAATACCAGAGTCACTTCTAGGGACTATAAATTTATCAGATAAACTTCCACTCAATTTAAGAGTATTTTCCTTAATGGGGGAGTCATAGAAAAATTCACCCTCATTGCGAAATCCAACAATATACAGTCTTTCTCTAGCTTGCGGAATATCACATAAATCAGTAGATTTAAGGATAAATGGTATAAAGGAATAATTAGATTTAATAATTGAATTTTTAACTTCCCTGAAGCTTTCTCCATTATTGTGTGTCGCTAAATTTTTAACATTTTCCAATAAAAATGCCTTTGGCTTAAGTTGCTGTAAAAAATCTACTACTTTATAAAAAACCTTTCCCCTATCATCTTCAAATCCTTTTTTTTGTCCAGCTAATGAAAAGGGTTGACATGGAAATCCTGCAGTAATAATGTCTACATTATTTAGCTTACTAATATCTATATTATTTATATCTCCGACAACAAGGTTTGTCTTATTATGGTTTAACTTGTATGTTTTACAAGCATTAGCATCAAACTCATTAGCCCAAGAAATATCATATCCAGCGTTTTTAAAGCCTTGACAAATTCCACCCACGCCAGCAAATAAGCTACCAACTTTATATAACTCTTTATGACTCATGGTAATTGCATTTTAGTAGATCAGCTACATGATCCCTGTCAAATTTAATTCTATATTCAAACGATTCAGAAAACATCATCTATTCCTTTTCCTTGCAAATAACTTGCACTATTGCTGTCTTACCTTCAGTAACGATTTGACTCACTCGCTTTACACCATTAGACTTTCTAACTTTATAGTCTACCATATTAAGGTCCATAAAGATCTTAGCCATGTTTGACTTAACAGCGAAGTTTACATTCTGAGCAGCTCTACTGCCTGTAATTTCTGAAGATGATTCCAGTCTTGAAACAATAACTCCAATAACATTGCCATTATCATCAAGTAGTGGCCCCCCTGAATTACCAGGCTGCACTGGAG
>Ga0307986_10003285_pt1 | contig 11285 bp, 11 predicted proteins | sample EllFjometageno82_FD_203170 | JGI IMG/M metagenome (GOLD analysis project Ga0307986, IMG submission 203170) | Marine microbial communities from Ellis Fjord, Antarctic Ocean - #82 | ecosystem: Environmental > Aquatic > Marine > Unclassified | place: Southern Ocean | collected 2014-10-09
TTCTAATTCTTCTTTTTCTAACAAAAACTTTGTCATCAAGATCTGAGATATCTCTTTTTCCTATAACTTTATAGTCATAAGTCCATCGCCAAATAGAGTTGCCATATCTTACATCTGTATTGTTGTGATAAATTATCCATGAAACAATGTATTTATGTAAAAAACAAACAGCAGCTAGAAGTGAAAAACTTAAAATCATTTAGTTAGTTATTACCATTTTATTTGCCAAAAATTCCCAATTTAACACCATAATCAACTGCAATTCCATAATCTGGATCATCATCACTATCGACAACAAGTTGGCCTGCTCTACTCAATAATTTATGGCATTCACGAGTTAAGTGTCTAAGTTTAACTTTTTTTCCAAAACTATCGTACTTTTCAGCAATATCTTCAATGGCTTTTAATGCAGACTGATCAATTACTTTTGATTTAGCAAAATCGATAATAATTACTTTAGGATCTTTAGATGGTTTAAAAATTTCTATAAAACTATTAGTTGAACTAAAAAAAAGTTGTCCTTCTATTTCATAAACTTTTGCACCTTTTTCTGATTTAGACAATCTTTCTACGGCTCTAATTTTTGAAGCAGATTTCCATGCAAAAACTAATGCTGAAACTATAACTCCAACTATTACAGCAACAGCTAAGTCTGCTAATACTGTAACAACAGTTACAAGAATAGTAACTAGTGCATCACTTCTTGGGACAAAAAATAATATCTTTAATGAGTTCCAGGCAAAAGTTCCAATTACAACCATGAACATAACGCCTACTAGAGCTGCTATTGGTATCATTTCAATATATGAAGAAGTATACAAAATAAAGCTTAATAAAAATAATGCAGCTACTATTCCTGCAATACGTGTTCTTCCACCAGATCTAACATTGATTATTGATTGTCCAATCATTGCACATCCACCCATACCTCCAAAAAAACCTGTAACTGTATTAGCTAAACCTTGAGCTAAACATTCTTGGCTAGCTCCACCTCTTTTGTTTGTAATTTCTCCAACTAAATTTAAAGTTAACAAACTTTCTATTAATCCAATTGCAGCCAATATAAATGCATACGGGAAAATAATTTTTAATGTATTTATGTCTAATGGAACTTTAGGAACTGAAAAAATTGGCAAACCCCCTTTAACGCTAGCAAGATCACCAACACTTGGAATATCTATCTTTAAAACCAAAACAACAATAGTTGTAAATAAAATAGCCACTAATGTTGATGGTACAGCTTTGGTTATTTTTGGTAAAAGCCATATAATATACATTGTTAAAATAACAAATATGACTGAATACATTAAAGTATCTCCTGAAATCCAAACAGATTCTCCCAGAGAATTGATTGTTTTAAACTGACTAAGCTGAGAAATACCGATTACGATTGCCAAGCCATTTACAAAACCAAGCATTACAGGTTGGGGAACCATTCTGATAAATTTTCCAAGTTTAGAAATTCCTGCAATCAATTGTAAAATCCCCATGAGTACTACAGTTGCAAATAAATATTCTGCACCGTGATCTACAACGAGTGCAACCATAACTACTGCTAATGCGCCTGTCGCTCCCGATATCATTCCTGGTCTTCCTCCGATTAAAGCGGTAATTAAACCAACTATAAATGCCGCATAAAGCCCTGATAAAGGTGCAACACCGGCAACAAAAGCAAAAGCAATAGCTTCAGGAACTAAAGCCAAAGCAACTGTTAGGCCTGCTAAAATTTCTACTCTAAATAAAGAAAGTGACAATCCGTCTTTTGGAATATAATTTTGAGCATTAAAGCTAATAGATTTTGCTACATCTAAAAGCGCTTGTGACGAAATTTTCGATGGAGCTCTTCCTTTTTTCATATCATAGAATAGTTAATAAAATCGTTACACTTAAACTAATGGAAATCCTTTATTTTCATCATTAATATATATATGTATTAAGTAATTGATCCAAAATAATAATTTAATAATAGTGTATTTTAAATAATAGTATTAAGGAAATATTTTTTTATGATAGGAATATTGGGTGGAATGGGAACGCAAGCTGGTCTTGACTTCTGCAATAAGCTTGCGAAGTTAAGCAGAGGAAAAACAGATCAAAAATATCCTCTTTTTGTATTGTATAATAAATCAAATATACCGGGAAGACCTGAAAATTTAAATAGATACAGTAAAGTTTTAACAAGTTTAATGGAAGGCTGTCTGTTACTTCAAAAAAGTAAATGTAAATTTATTGTAATTCCATGCAACACTGCGCATTATTGGTATGAGGATTTACAAAAAAAAATTAATATTCCAATAATTAATATGCCTAAAGAGGTGTACCTATACACTAGTAGAACTTGTAAAAAAAATACGAAAATTGGACTACTTGCCACTGAAGGAACTTTAAAAACAGGTGTTTATAATAAGTTTTTTGATCAAAAGTACGAATTAATAAATCCAAATAAATCTTTGCAATTTAAAAGTGTCAACAGGGCAATTAAACTAGTAAAGATGGGTAAAATTAAAGATGCTGAAAAAGCTATTAAACCAGCTGTAAATTTTTTAATTAAAATGAAATGTAAAAAAATTATACTTGGCTGCACAGAATTACCAATAGCTATTTTTGCATTTAAATCTTTTAAAAAAATTAAATTATCAAAAACTTTTTTAGATCCAAATTTAATATTAGCTGATACTTCGATGAAGAAGTATAAAGGTTAGTTCAAACTTCGAGAAAATTTTATAATATCTTCAACTAATAAATCGGGCTGCTCTAATGCAGCAAAATGACCGCCTTTTGTCATAGTTGTAATTTGTTTAATATTAAAAATTCGGTCCATATAAGAACGTGGTGGCCATGTAGACATTTCTTCAGGAAAAATAGCAATGCCTGTTGGTGTTTTAATCTTTTTAAAATCTTTTGGAAAATAACGACCTCCCTCTTCTCTTCTACCGTAATAAATCCATGAAGAGGTATTAAAAGTTTTAGTAACAATATAAAGCATAATGTTTGCTAACAAGGTATCTTTAGAATAGACACTTTCAATATTTTTGTTTTTTAAGTCAGACCAGAAATACATTTTTTCTATTATCCATGCGGCTATTCCAACAGGACTATCCATCATTGCATAACTTAAAGTTTGAGGTTTAGTTGCCTGTTGTGTTCTGTAGCCATCTTGTAAAATTTGATCTTTATCAAATTTAATTTGCCAATCTTTTTCTTCTTTTGTTTGTGGCCCATCTGCAAGGCGCATGGTTAAACAGTTTATATGAATTGCTATACATGTTTTTGATTGATCATATGCTAACCAGTTACAAATGGTTGCTCCCCAATCTCCTCCTTGAGCTAAATATTTTTTATAACCTAAATTTTTTACCATTAAGTTGTTTAAAATTTCCGCCATTTTTCTTGGACCAATTGGACGTGAAGGCTTTCCAGAAAATCCAAAGCCGGGTAACGAAGGTACAATAACATCAAATGAATCCTCTTTTTTTCCTCCAAATTTTTCAGGATGAGCTAATTTTTCAATTATATTTAGAAATTCAACTACTGATCCTGGCCAACCATGCATTAACAATAGTGTTTTAGGATTAGAACCGCTTCCCTGTTCTTTGATAAAATGTATATCAATACCATCTACGTTAGTCTTAAAATTAGAAAACTTATTAATTTTATCTTCATGTTTTTTCCAATTAAATTTATTAACCCAATATTCTGAAAATTCTTTCATATATTCAAGATTAGTTCCGTAGTTCCATCCGCCATCAGCTGGCATTTCGTGCCAAGGAAAGTTTTTAACTTTAACGTTAATTTCTTTTAGAATGTTGTCTGAAACATTCAATTTAAACGGTTTTATCATTAATTTTATGAGTGACTAATCCAAATAGTTTTAGTTTGAAGGTATTGGTTTAAAGCCTCTGTTCCTTGATCTCTACTTAAAGATCCTGACTGCTTGTACCCACCAAAAGGAGTTTTAATATCGCCTTCTGAAAAAGTATTAACAGAAACAGTTCCACAAGGTAAACTTTTGGCTAAGTGGAACGCTTTATCAATATCTTGAGTAAATACAGATGCGTGTAAACCATACTTGGAATTGCTTGCAACTTTAAGGGCTTCTTCTGTGTTATTTACTGTCAGAACACCTAATACAGGACCAAAAATTTCTTCTTGTGCAATAGTCATATTTTCTTTTAAATTATCAAAAAGAGTTGGTTTAGCAAAAAAACCTTTTTCGCCGCCATCTGAAACGCCTCCAAATAAAAGTTTAGCACCCTCATCAATTCCTTTTTGAATAAAATTATCAACTGTTGCTAAATGTTTTTTTGAAATCATTGAACCCATATTGGAAGTTGGGTCTAAAGGGTCTCCAACTTTAAGAGCTTTTACTTTATTTGAAACTTTATCTAAAAATTCATCTTTAACTTTACTGTGAATGATTTGACGCATATTCGCAGAACAGTTTTGTCCACCATTCCAAAAAGCAGAATTAATGGCATTATCTATTAAGCCATCTGTTATTTTTGCATCATCCAAAACTATAAACGGACTTTTTCCACCCATTTCCAAACCAATTGTTTTTAAATTGCTTTCTCCAGAATATTTCATAAACAAGCCTCCAACTTCTGTTGATCCAGTAAATGAAATCGCATCAACATCATTGTGTCTACCTAGAGCTTCACCAACATCACCAAATCCAGGAATAACATTTAAAACACCATCTGGTATACCTGCTTCTTTAGCGATTTGAGCTACTCTAATCGCTGTTAACGGAGTGTCTTCTGCAGGCTTAATTATAACTGAACATCCTGCAGCTAAGGCTGGTGCCATTTTCCATACAGCCATCATCAAGGGAAAATTCCACGGAACAACACCTGCAACAACTCCTATTGGTTCTTTAACAATTAAGCTGGTTAAGGAAGGTTCAGTTGGGCCAACTTTTCCAAAAACTTTATCTATTAATTCTCCATACCATTGAAAATGCATTGGAGCGTCATTTGCAACTTCATTAATACAATCGCCAATTAATTTTCCTGTATCCACACATTCAAGTACTGAATTTTCATCTCCATGTTTTCTTAATAATTCTGCAAACTTAAGTAAAATCTCTTTTCTAAATTCTGGGGAGGATCTTGACCATACGCCACTACTAAAAGCCTTTCTTGAAACCTTAACAGCCAGATCAACATCTTTATGATTACATTTAGAAATTGAACAAAGCACTTCGTTTGTGGCAGGGTTTATATTTTCAAACTTTTCTCCATCTATTGCCTCAACATATTTGCCATTAATAAATGCACGGCCCTCAAATTTTAGTTTAGTTGCAATAGATTTGTAGTTTATTGTAGACATAATATTTGACAAGTTATTATAAATATTCAATAAATCATAGAAAAATAATGAAAAAATTTTTGTTAATAATGACTATTTTATTTTTATTCAAAACGTAAGCGCTGAAATAATCGTTTTTAAAGACTGTGATAGCAATGAATACCAATGTAAAAAAAATAAATACACTCTAGATCTTGAAAAAAAAGAAATGACAAGAGAGTTTATTTATAGTGATGAGAGTTTTAAAAAACTTAGATAAAATGACGTGACTACAAAGAAAAAAATATGTCTGTTAAAAGAATTGATAAATTAGACGGATTAATAGTGCCTGAAGTAGCTGGATATCCAGCTTTTTATACGCAGTTAATTTTAAATGAAATCGAAAAAAGCATAAAAATAAAAACTGTTTTTAATAATACTGAAGGTATAAGCTTAATTTCAATTTGTAAAAAAATAATAAAATATAAAAAACAAGCTTAATGAAAAAATATATATACTTAATTATTTCAATATTTTATTTAACCTCTGTTTTAGCAATTGAAAAAACTAAAGAAGAAAAAGTTGCAAAATTTGTTTTAGAAAATATTCAAAAAGATTATACCTCCTGTTATGCTTTTTATAAAATTGCTGAAGAAAGTTTCAGAAAATCTAACGCTAAAAAATCAGTTATAAGAGGTTTGGTAAAAAGTGCAGATACTACATTGAAATTTGTTCACGACCTCGGTGAAGTTTTGGAATTAAAGCCGCAGCTGATGAATGAAAAAAATAGAATTGAAATAAAAAAATTAAGCAAAATTGCAAAAAAAGATTTTAATAAACTTGCTCAACTTTATGGATTAACTTGCAAACAATTAATAGAAAATCAAAAGCAAAGAATAGATTATTGGGAAAATCTAGGAAATAAAAAAATTAAGTGAATAAAAAATTATTAAAATTAAAATTAAAAAAAATATTCGTTAAACATGGTCTATCTAGCAAACATTCAGATGTTTGTGCTTCATATCTAGTTAAGGCAGAATTAATTGAAGCCAAATCACACGGCTTAGCTAGATTAAAAATGTATTGTGATAGAATTAAAAAAGGATTAATTAATCCTAAGCCTAAAATAAAAATAAAAAAATTATCTTCTTCAGTTTCATATGTTGATGCTGATAATAGTATTGGATTTGTTTCAGCAGACATTGGTATCGATCAAGCAATTAAAAATGCGAAGAAAAATGGAATAGGACTCGCTGCTGTAAAAAAAAGTGGACATTATGGTTTATCTAGTTTTTATGCAGAACAGGCTGTAAAAAAAGGTTTAATAGTTTGGTGTTTTACAAATGCACCACCTGCTCTTGCTCCTCATGGAGCTAAAAAAGCATTGTTTGGAACGAACCCTGTTTGTTTCGGTGCACCTACTGGTAAAGCTCCTTTTATTTTAGATATGTCCACTTCAATGATTAATAGAGGAAAAATTAGGAGAGCTAGTAAGCTTGGTGAAAAAATTCCCTACGGTGTTGCTATGAATACTAAGGGTATAATTACCACAAATGCAAAGCATGCTTTGCTAGGAACGCAATTACCTATTGCTAGCTTTAAAGGTTCTGGTCTTGCCTGGATGGTTGATATTTTAAGTGGTGTTTTAACAGGTAGTAGTCATGGAGGAAAAACCAAAGATCCCTTTGATGATTTTACTGGCCCTCAGAATATTGGTCACTTATTTATAACAATAAATCCTAGGATATTTATTGGAAAAAATTATTTAAAAGAAATTAGAAAAAATATAAACCGGGTAAAAAGGCTTCCTAAAGCCAAAGGTTTTACGAATATTTTTTACCCAGGTGAGAGAAAAAATAGAACCTATAAAAAGAACTTAAAAAAAGATATATCTATTCCTTCTCTAATATTAGAAGAAATGGAAAAACTAAATGCTATCTAAAAATAAAATTATTTGCCCAGAAAATCTAATAAAAATAGCTAAATCAAAAGGTGTGGTTAAGGCAGTAATTGTTAATGCCGGAAAACTATTGGTCATGCAGGCAACTATGCAAGCTGTTAATGTTGGTTTAATTGAACCTATTTTTATCGGTGAAAAATTAGTAATAGAAAAATTAGCTAAGGATTTAAAGTGGGATATCTCTTCGTACGAAATAATTAACGAAACTGACGAAAATAGCACAGCCCCAATTGCAGCAAGAATGGCTAGTGAGAATAAAGTTAAAATTATTGTAAAGGGTCATATACATACAGATATCTTAATGAAGGCTGTTTTAAAAAGAGATTTAAATCTTATTGGAAAAAAGAGACTAAGCCATATTTGGCATATGACTTTAGAAAGAAATGATAAACCATTTATTATTACAGATGGTGCGTTAAATGTTCTGCCAAAATTGGAAACTAAAATGCACATATTAAAAAATTCTGTTGATTTCGCAAATAGAATTGGAATTGATCGCCCAAAAGTATCTATTCTTTCTGCCACAGAAGAAGTCTTGGAAAGTATGCCGAGCTCGATAGAAGCTTATGAACTAACTAAAAAAGCTAAAGAAGAACATATAGTAGCTGATGTTTTCGGTCCTATGGCATTTGATAATTCTGTATCTGAAAAAGCTGCTAAAATTAAAGGTATTAAAAATTCTGTAGCAGGATATGCAGATATTTTATTAGTACCTAACGTTGAAGCTGGAAATGCGCTTGTTAAAATGATGATTTATTTTATGGGTGCCTGTGCTGCAGGATTTGTGATTGGTGGAAAAGTACCAGTTGTAATTACTAGTCGTGCTGATGATGCGGAGGCGAGATTGGCTTCGATGGCAGCAGCTATAGTAGCTCTATAATGAAGCACCTTAAGAATTGGGATAATAAAACTTGGCTATCATCAAATAAATATATTTCTTCATTCCATAAATTCTTAAAATCAAAAATTGATATTAAAAAAAATACACATATTCTAGATATTGGTTGTGGGCGAGCTAATATAATTAGCTTTCTTAACAATAAATATAAATTTCATAAAAAACCCATTGGAATAGATATTGTAAAGAGCAAAAACGTTAGAAAAAATATTATTTTCAAAAAAACTGATGCAATTAAATACTTGAATAACACTGAAGAAGTATTTGATTTAATTATATTTAAACAAACAATTCATTTTTTTTCAAAAAAAAATGTCAAGATACTATTAAAATTGTCTAAAAATCATCTTAAAAAAAGTGGCAAAATCTTTATTTTTTCACTTAAAACCAAAAATAATGAAATTCCAAGCTTTAGAATAATGAAACTAAAATTAAACTTGAGCTTAAAAAAAGATATAATTTTAACTAAAGAAATCAGAAAAAATTTAAAAAGATCTAAATATATTTTTTTTAAATTTAAAGTTAATATTTCTAAAGCAAAATATATTCAAATGGTTAAGTCTAGATATATTTCATGTTTATTAAATGTTACTAATCGTGATTTAAAAAAAGGTATTGAAGAAATTAAATCTAATTATAAAAATTATATAAATTTTACTGATACTTTAAATTGCATAATTTACAAAAAATAAATTATTTTACTTGTTTAAATTCTAAAAATGACTACAAATAAATCATAATTTTTTAACTTAAATTACTGTTATGAAAATTTACGACTGTACAACTTTTTATGCTGAAGATTTAATGTACGAATTACGTTTAAATATTCTTAATGAAAGTGTACATAAATTTATAGTTACGGAGGCCACTCATTCCCATAGTGGAAAACCAAAAAAATTAAATTTCAATATTAATAATTACTCAAAATTTAAAGATAAGATTATTTATATAGTTATAGATAAGGAGCCTAGTGATATTCAAAAAGTAAATGATAAAGACTTAAATTTTCAATCTATAAAACGTGCGAATAGTTTAAAAAGAATTGAGTTGTCTTATAATAAGATGTTTGATGCTCTTGATGAAGCAAATGAAGATGATTTAATTATTTTAAGTGATAATGATGAAATTCCTAACTTAAAATCAAATCTCTTTAAAAAAACCAACAAAGATATAATTTTATTTAATCAATTATTATTTTACTATAAGTTTAACTTAAACTACGACATTTTACCCTGGTTCGGGTCCAAAGCCTGTAAAAAAAAAAAATTGCTATCTATGTCATGGTTAAATAATTTAAAAACAAAAAAATATCCTTTTTGGAGGCTTGATACTTTTTTTTCTAATAAAAAATATACCAATATTGAAATAATCAATAACGGTGGATGGCACTTTACAAATTTAATGTCTCCTAAAGATATCTATAATAAATTTATGAATTTTGGTCATCATGATGAATTTGAATTAAGTGGTTTAACAGTTCAAGATATTGAAAAAAAAGTAAATGCTGGTGAAGTATTTTATAATCATTTTGCAGATAAAAATGTGAAAAATAAGTGGGACTATAATTATAAGCTAAAAAAAGTATCTGACGATCTTTTGCCTGATTATTTAATAAAGAATAAATCTAAATTCAAACCTTGGTTTAATTAAAATTTTTATTTGTATTTTTTTATTAATTTATCTATTCCTACTATTCGTTCTATGTTCCAATTTAAAAAAGCAGTTACTGTGCTCTCAGATGGCCTGATATTTTTAATTTTCTTGTCACTAACTTGTTTGTTGCTTGGCTGCATGCTTATGTAATGGCCTCTTGCTATTCCCTCGTCTATTATAGTAGCTATAGTTTTGTAAGAATATTCTGGTAATAATTTTGCAATCTCTTCTTTATAAATTGTGTCACCCCGTGAATTGGCTTGAAAGATAATAACAAAAACTTTAGCTTTTTTTACTGTTGAAAAACACCATCTTAAGGGCTCTTCTTTTGTTGCGCTTGTAAGTATGTGGCTTAATTCTCTAGAAATATCTTGTGTAAAATTAAGATAGTTACTTTTATTAATATCTACAGGTAGAATGTTTAAATTTACCTTGGATAAGATTTCTTTTAGTTTTTCAGTTTCCTGTTCCATATAAGTTTAACGGGATAAACCAGTAACAAGTTACCTGGAAAATGCTTTTCAGTATATAGCTACTTTATCAAGGTGCTGCTCAATTTTTGCATTTTTCTAATTTTTTCTACGGAATCCATATACGGAAAATTTTACTTTAAATATATTGATAAACAAATCATTATTAAGGAATTAAGATGATTTTTGGAGCTATGCATGAGCCGTGATGAATTTGCTTAAAAGCTTCAGCGCCTTGTTTTAAGTCTCTGTATTCAATCCAATCCAATGAACCAATTTTTTTTTGTGTTAAAATTTCAATAGCTTTTTTAAAATCTTTGTTCGTATAACAGTATGTTCCTACAATAATTATTTCTTGTATTGTAAGTTTTTTAAAATTAAATGATCCCGCAGGCTGTGTAAGACCGACATGAATAATAACGCCCCCTGGAACAATAGTACTTATTGCTTGATTTCTACTAACTTCTAAACCAACGGTATCAAAAATAATATCAAATTCATTTTCCATTAATTCTTTATGACTAGGCTCTACAAACTTTCCATCTAAATATTTAGAACATTCTTTTAATCTTAATTTATTTGGATCAGACATAACGATATTTTTGCAATTTTTTTCTTTGTTCAGTATTAAACCACACAGTAAGCCTATGGCTCCTCCACCTTGAATTAAAATTTTGCAATCTGAAAGTTTCTTTTTTGTATTTTCTTCACCTAATTTCACTGCGTGTACACATACTGCAGTTGGTTCAGTTAACGCTGAATCATTAATGCTTAGTTCTTCGGGAATTGTATAAATATTTTTATCTGGAACTGAAACATATTCTGCTAAGCCACCTTCTCTTTGAATTGGTTTACTCATACCTACCATTATTCTCTTTGGACAAAGATGTTCTCTACCGTTTTTACAGTAATAACATTGATCACAAGAAATCAAAGGATTGATAACAACATTTTTATTCTTAAATTTTCCATTTTGAGTTACCCCGCTTACTTCATGGCCCAATATAAGTGGCGG
>Ga0307986_10003287_pt1 | contig 11283 bp, 11 predicted proteins | sample EllFjometageno82_FD_203170 | JGI IMG/M metagenome (GOLD analysis project Ga0307986, IMG submission 203170) | Marine microbial communities from Ellis Fjord, Antarctic Ocean - #82 | ecosystem: Environmental > Aquatic > Marine > Unclassified | place: Southern Ocean | collected 2014-10-09
CCCCACCTCCACAAACCCAAATCCAAGTTTAAATAAAGAATTATAAACTTCAGCATTTTTATCAAATCCAGCAGCCATTCCAATTGGGTTATCCATTTCTTTACCAAATAATTTGGTCTTGAACATTGAATCGTCCTTATTTTCATCTCTTAAATTTGGTGTCAAATTTAATTTTAAAGACTTAATTGCTAAATTATGAGCAATTTCAGGATCAATTTTAAAAATTAGCGATCTGAATTTTGAAAACATTATTTTATTTTTTCTGTTATTAATTCTTTAGTTTCGTTAACACCAAAAAAGCTAATAAAAAAACCCATTCTTGGTCCATTTTCATCTCCAAACACGACTTCATAAATTAATTTAAACCAATCGCGCAAATTTTCTGAATATCCGTTTTCTTTGCCAGTTGAATAAATTAACGTTTGAATATCTTCAGGTAACATTTCATCATTACAATCATCAAGGGTCTTAACTAAAGCCTCTAATGCCATCTTCTCGTTTGAATCTGGTTTTTTATATTTTTTCTGTAGTTTAATTACATCGTTAAAATACTTAATTGCATAACCGATTAAATTATCAAAAATTAAATGATTTTTTTCTGAAATATCTTTTTTGTATTTTTTTACAAATTTCCAAAGTAATTTTTTAGAATCTGCATTACTTGCTTCTACTAGATTTAAGAGCATTGAAAAACTCATAATAGTATCTTCTTGTGGAATTGATCCGTTATGAACATGCCAAACTGGATTCATTAATAACTGTAATTCATTTTGATTTTTTGCTTTTTCCATACAATCTAAATATTCATCCACAGTTTTTGGAACTATTTCTTTATATAGTTTTTTTGCTCTTTTGGGATTTTGATACATATACAGTGAAAGGCTTTCCGGTGATGCATATTCTAGCCACTGATCTATAGTAATTCCATTACCTTTTGACTTGGATATTTTTTCTCCTTTTTCATCTAAAAAAAGCTCATATGCGAAGCCTGCTGGGCTAGTTTTCCCAATTAATTTAATTATTCTTGAAGATAATATTGCACTTTCAATTAGGTCTTTTCCATACATTTCAAAGTCAATATCAAGTGCATACCACCTCATAGCCCAATCTACCTTCCACTGTAATTTACAGTTCCCGTCTAAAATACTCACTTCCAATTTTTTTCCTTTATTATCAAAAATGATCTTTGATTTTTCCTTTAAAATTTCAACTACAGGAACTTCTAAAACCTTACCTGTATCAGGACATATCGGTAAAAATGGACTATAGGTTTTTTGTCTTTCCTTTCCAAGTGTCGGAAGAATTATATCCATAATACCTTGGTAGTTTTCTAAAATTATTTTTAGTGTGGGATTAAAGAATCCACTTTTATATAATACTGATGAACTTTTGAAATTATAATTAAACCTAAATTTATCTAAAAAATGTTTTAACATTTCGTTATTATGTTCACCAAAACTTTTAAATTTTTCAAACGGATCTGGTACTTCAGATAGTGGTTTATGAAGGTTTTGATTCAATAACTTTTGATTTGGAACATTTTCAGGAACTTTTCTAAACCCATCCATATCATCTGAAAAGGTAATTATTTCAGTTGGTATGTCCGTTAATTGTTTTAGTGCATTAACCATCATTGATGTCCTAGCTACTTCTCCAAATGTACCAATATGGGGTAATCCACTAGGACCATATCCAGTTTGTAGAATAATCTTTCCTTTTTTTTCAATTAAGGATTTTCTTTCACGCAACATCTTTTTAGCCTCAACAAAGGGCCATGCGTTAGTTTTATCTAAATTATCTTTTTCAATCACTTTTTTTATAACAAATATCTTGTAATTAGTGTTTTATTAATTCTTATAGAGTTGAAATTTTTTTACCATAAAATAATGTTCTTTCAGTATGTCTAATTATAAAACAGTTTTTTTTACGCTGGGTGTTTTGCAAATTATTCTTGGAATATCGATGGTGATTCCAATTTTAACTCAGATTGCATACTCAGAAGTAGATTCTTCATTCATTGGAGCTTCCATAATCTCTATAGTATTTGGAGTTTTGTTTTTTTTATCCAATTTAAATCATGACAAAAAATTAAATCTTCAGCAGGCCTTTTTACTAACGGCACTTTCTTGGTTGAGTATTGCAATATTTGGTTCTTTACCCTTTATTTTTTCAAGTCTTGAATTATCAATCACAGACTCATTCTTTGAAAGTATGTCTGGAATTACCACGACAGGGTCCACAATAATATCAGATTTAGAATTGGCACCAAGATCAATTCTTTTGTGGAGAGCTATGCTTCAGTGGCTCGGGGGGATAGGTATAATTGTGATGGCAATTACTCTAATGCCGATAATGAATGTTGGAGGAATGCAATTATTTAAAATTTCAAGTAATGACTCTTCAGAAAAATTATTACCAAAATCTAAAGAGGTTGCTCTAAGATTAATTTATGTTTATTTAGCGTTAACAACACTTTGTGCGATAACGTATAAAATTTTTGGTATGAGTGTTTTTGATAGTTTAACTCACTCAATGACTACAATAGCTACTGGTGGCTTTTCAAATTATAATGAGTCCATTGGATATTTTAACAGTTTATCTATTGAGATATCATCAATGATTTTTATCATATTGGGCAGCTTACCTTTTATTGCCTATATAAAATTTTTAAATGGTAACAAAAAAATATTTTTTTCTGATGTACAAATTAAATCATTTATAAAAATAATCATATTTTCAATTTTTTTACTTTTTATTTATTCATTATTTCAAGATAAAAGTTTTTCTCAAATTAATATAAGAGTAATATTTTTTAATGTTATTTCTATTTTAACTGGAACTGGATATGTAACAGGTGAATTTGATGGTTGGGGAAATTTCCCTCTAATTTTCTTTTTGTCACTCATGTTTATTGGTGGGTGTGCAGGTTCAACAACTTGTGGTATTAAAATTTTTAGAATTCAAATTTTATATCTCTTTATAGCCAATCAACTTAAAAAGATTATTTATCCAAAGGGAATTTTTTTAATCAAGTATGATAAAAACACAGTTGATGATAAATTTATGGCTTCCATTATTTCATTCATTTTTCTTTATTTAGTTATATTTTTTTTAATAACTGCACTTTTATCATTAAGCGGCCTTGATTTTGTTACCTCGATCTCTGGAGCTGCGACATCAATTTCAAATGTTGGACCTGGGTTAGGCTCTACAATTGGGCCCAATGGAAATTTTGCAAGTTTACCTGAGATTTCTAAATGGATTTTAAGTATTGGAATGATATTGGGTAGATTAGAATTATTTGCTATACTAGTCTTGTTTCTACCATCTTTTTGGAGAAATTAATTATGATTAAAATAAAAAAACAATCACTCTCAGAAACTTTTTCTATCTACTTGGATAAAAGAATGCTGAGAATATTATTGCTTGGCGCCATCTCTGGTTTTCCCTGGGTTTTAATAGGTAGTAGTTTAAGTTTATGGCTTAAAGAAGAAGGTTTGAGTAGATCAACTATTGGTTGGGCAGGTTTAATATTTGCCGTTTATGCTTTTAACTATTTATGGGCACCTCTTGTTGACAAACTTAAAATACCATATCTAACTAAAAAACTTGGTCATAGAAAAAGTTGGATAGTTTTAATGCAAATTGCAATTTTAAATTGTCTTGTAACCTGGAGCTTCATTAATCCTACAGAAAACTTGACACTACTAATTACAGTTGGTTTAATTATTGCTATAGCTTCAGCTACGCAAGATATTACTGTTGACGCCTTAAGAATTGAACAAATAGGTGAGTATGAAAATAAATCAATGGCTGCTGGTGCAGCTATGGCTGTTGTCGGTTGGTGGAGTGGATATAAATTAGGTGGTGTAATAGCATTATTTACAGCTCAATATTTTGAGGATATTGGTATAATCAATTATTGGCAAACGACTTTTTTAATTTTAGGAATTGTCGTTATTTTAATGAATATAGGCTTAATGTTTGTTCGTGAACAGACTTCGATTGATAGACAGTTAAAGCAAAGAGAAACTGACGAACTTATAAGAAGTAAACTTGGATCAAAAAATATTTTTTCAACAGTAACAGCTTGGATAAGCGGTACTTTAGGAGGGCCAATAATAAGTTTCTTTAAAAAAAATGGATTTTCTATTGCTGTGGGAATCTTAAGTTTTGTTTTTTTATTTAAAATAGGCGAAGCATTCCTTGGTCGTATGTCAGTAGTTTTTTATAAGGAAATGGGTTTTTCCAAAGGTGATATTGCAATTTATTCAAAAACTTTAGGATGGATTACAACAGTTATTTTTACATTATTGGGAGGATTACTTGCTATTAGGTCTGGAACAATAAAAACAATGTTTATTGCTGGAATATTAATGGCTGCTACCAATCTTCTATTTTCTATTTTAGCTATATCTGAAAAATCTGAATTACTTTTTGCATTTGCAGTGATAGCTGATGATATCGCTGCTGCATTTGCAACAGTTGCTTTTGTTGCATTTATTTCTTTACTGGTAGATAGAACCTATACTGCCACTCAATACGCTCTGCTTGCCTCAATTGGTACCGCAGGAAGAACCATAATGGCTTCATCTTCTGGCGCTCTAGTTGACTCTTTAGAAAGTGGAGCACTCATAAACTTAAAATATAAATTTATTAATCTAGGGTCAATCTCTATTCCTAGTTTTGAAAACCCCTGGGCAGTATTTTTTGTAATTACAGCTATTATGGTAATACCTTCTTTGATTTGTTTGTGGTTTATTAAAGATAAACTAAAACTCAGTGAAAAATAATTATTTTTATAAAAGACCTCTATCAAATATTTATAAGAAACCATCTGAAGTTTCTGAGGTTACTTCTCAAATTATATATGGTGAAAAATTCAAAGTTTTATCAAAAAACAAAAACTGGATAAGAATAAAAACATCCTACGATAATTATATTGGATATATTAAAGATGAGAATTATACAGATCATCATATTCCTACACATAAAATATTTAGTCTAAAAGCTAATATTTTTAATAAACAAAAACACAAAACAAAATATTTTTTACCATTTGCATCCAAAATTTCAATAATTCAGATAGGTAAAAAGTTTGTAGAATTTGAAAAAAATAAATGGGTTATAAAAAACAATATTAAGAGAATTGATCATGTGGAAAAAAACTACTTGAAAATATTAAAATTATTTTTGAAAACTAAATATATTTGGGGTGGCAAAACCTACGAGGGAATAGATTGCTCAGCTATTTTACAGTTATTATATTATTATAATAATACATTTTATCCTAGAGATACAAAGGATCAATTAAAATATTCAAAAAATAATAATAAAATAAATAAATTTAAAAAAGGTGATATTATATTTTGGAAAGGTCATGTTGCAATTTGTATTAATGCAAAAAAATTAATTCATGCATATGGACCTGAAAAAAAAGTTGTTATCATGTTAATTAAAAAAACGATAGAAAGAATTAAAAGAACAACAAAACTGGTTGTAAAAAAAGTATCTTTTATAAAATATTAACTTCTGCCAAAATCTGGTTTATTAATATCTTGTTTCAATTTAATTATTTTTTTTCTAACTTTCTTAGTCTCAACTAATTTTTTAATAATAGATTTATTATTTTTAGATTGAATATCCTTTTTAAACGAAAGTAAATTTTTAATAAATAAATCAATAACTTTTGTAATATTTTTTTGATTGTTAAAGAATACATCTCTCCACATGATTTCATTAGATGCAGCAATTCTTGAAAAGTCTCTCAAGCCACCCGCACTAAATTTAATTAATTCATATCCTTGATCTTTTTCGAAATCTGTAGCTGTTTTAACTAGGTTATATGCGATTAAGTGTGGTAAATGACTTGTCATGGCAAAAACTGTATCATGTTTTTTTGAGTCCATAATTATTACTCTAGAACCAATTTTTTTCCAAAACTTACTCAGTACTTGAAGATGTCTCTTATTAGTGTTTTTTTCTTTTATTAATATGCACCATTTATTAAGGAATAAATTTTTTATTCCATGTTCAGGGCCACTAACTTCAGATCCTGCTATCGGATGACTGGATGTCCAAAAAATTCCTTTTTTTAATTTCTTGTTAATTAACTCCATAGACTTTTTTTTAGATGAGCCAACATCTGTGATTATGGTTTTAGGTAGTAGGTATTTATTTATTTTTAAAATTATTTTTTCATACTCTCCTAAAGGGGTACAAAAAATTATCAAATCTAAATGTGGAATAATTTTTTTCAAATCTCTTATAATTTCACACGGTAACTTTAATTTTTTAATCTTTAAAATATTTGATTTAGATTTTTCATAAATAAATATTTTTTTTGCTATTTTTTTATCAGCTATTGATCTTAATAATGAAGATCCAATTAAACCACACCCTATAATTAAAATATTTTTCATAATTAATTAAATATATTCTTAATTGCTGTTATAAATATCTTATTTTCTTTTTTAGATCCAATTGTCAATCTTAATTTATTTTTAATATTATATCCATCTTTTGTAGATCTTAATATAATTCCTTTTGATTGTAATTGGTTAAAAACATAATTAGCTGAAAATTTACTTTTATCAAAATTTAATAAAAGAAAATTAGCAGTTACTTCATTTGAAAAAATGTTGAGTTTTTCTAGAATTTTTTTAACTTTATTTGCTTCTATAATATTGTGTTTTACAGATTGATTAATAAAATTTTTATCTTTTAAAGCTTCTGTTGCTGCAATTTGTGCTAATTGGTTTACATTAAATGGTGGTTTAATTACATTCATTGCACTAATAATTTTTTTAGAAGCATAACCCCAACCAACTCTTAAGGAGGCTAATCCATAAATTTTAGAAAATGTTCTTATTACAACTACATTATCCTTATTTTTAAATAGTTCTAAGCCTGATTTATAATCTTTGTTTTTCATATATTCAAAATAAGCATCATCTAAAACTAATAAAATTTTTTTTTTTAATTTTTTTCTTAGTTCTAATAATTCTAATTTATTTAAATAAGTACCAGTTGGGTTATTTGGGTTAGCAACAAAAACTATTTTTGTTTTTTTTGTAACTTTTTTAATTATCTCTGATACCGAAACTTTAAAATTTTTTTCTTTTGAAAAAACAACTTTTGCTCCAACAATTTTTGTGTAAATTCTGTACATTAAGAAGCTATACTTAGGCACAATCACTTCATCTGATGGTTTTAAATATAGCTGACAAATCATCTGAATAATTTCATCAGATCCTGCTCCACAAATAACCTTATTAAAATCGCAATTAAACCTATTTGAAATTTCTTTTCTTAAAACCTTTGCTTCGCTGTCTGGGTATTTACATAAAATAAAGTTTTTATTATTCAAAATCTTATTTACTCTTGGGCTAACACCTAGTGCCGACTCATTAGCCGATAGTTTAATGATATCTTTGAAATTACCTATATTTGATTGTCCTGGTTTATAGGCCTCTATTCTAAATTTTTTAAACGTTGGAACTGTCATTTTATTAATCTTATAAATAAAATATTAAATTATCATACAGAATAAGTCTTTTTTTAAATATTTGACATAAGAAATACTATCTAGTACAAAAAATATGCGCTGATTTATCTGAATTGCGAGCGCTTAAAAAAAACCGCTAAATAATTTTTTTTATCTCACAATTCAAATTTAGCTATTATTTATGAATAAGAATGTAAACATAAAAACTTTGATAATTGATAAACCATTAAAATTAGATTGTGGCCAAACTATTAATCATTTTCCTCTGGCTTACGAGACTTATGGTTCTCTTAATGATAAACAAGATAATGCTATTTTAATTTTTCATGCTTTAACTGGTGATCAATTTGTTTCTGGCTTAAACCCAATGACTAAAAAAGATGGCTGGTGGTCATATGCTGTTGGCCATGGCAAGGCTGTTGATATAAATAAATATTTTGTAATTTGCGCCAATGTAATTGGTGGGTGTTTAGGCTCTTTTGGTCCTAGCACCATTAATCCCGAAACAAATAAAGTTTATGGAACTACTTTTCCCATTATTACAATAAATGATATGGTAAACGTACAATACAACCTTTTAGAATTTTTTAAAATTGAAAAATTATTTGCGGTCATAGGTGGATCTATGGGTGGTATGCAAGTTCTTCAATTTGTAAGTAACTTTCCCAACAAAGCCAAAATAGCAATTCCAATTGCCACCACTTCAAATCATTCAGCACAAAATATTGCTTTTAATGAACTTGGCAGACAGTCTATTATGGCTGATACAAATTGGTTAAATGGAGACTATGCTAACCAAAATAAAAATCCTGACAAAGGTTTATCTGTTGCCAGAATGGCCGCTCACATAACCTATTTATCTAAAAATGGCCTACAAGAAAAATTTGGAAGAAAATTACAAGAAAGAGATGATTTAAAGTTTAGTTTTGACGCAGATTTTCAAATAGAAAGCTATCTAAGATATCAAGGATCCGTATTCGTCGACAGGTTTGACGCCAATAGCTATCTTTATATTACAAGGGCGATGGATTATTTTGATTTAATCAAGCAATATGATGGAAATTTATCTAAAGCATTTACAGATACAAAAACTAAATTTCTTGTAATATCATTTACTTCAGATTGGCTTTATCCAACTTCTGAAAATAAAGAAATTGTTATAGCCTTAAATGCTATAGGTGCAAATGTTGGATTTGTTGAAATTGAGTCTGATAAAGGGCACGATTCTTTTTTATTAAATACTCCTAACTTTTTAGATACTTTAAAAGACTATATTAATACCTCATACCAAAACATTAAATAATGAAACAAGAATTTAAAATAATTGCAGAATTAATAGAAACTAACACAAGGGTTTTAGATGTTGGTTGTGGTGATGGTACTTTAATGCAGTTTTTAAAAAATAATAAACAAATAGATATAAGAGGAATTGAAATTTCTAAAAATAATGTTCAACAATGTATTGGGAAAGGTTTGACTGTAATTGAAGGAGATGCTGAAAAAGATCTTTCTCAATTTCCTGATGGATCTTTTGATTTTGTAATTTTAAGTCAAACATTACAGGCCTTTCTTAATCCTGAAAAAGTCATATCTGAGCTATTACGAGTTGGAAAAAAAGCTATTGTCACAATACCCAATTTTGGTTATTGGAAAGTTAGATTGCATCTATTGTTTAGAGGAACTATGCCTGTCACGAGAACTTTACCTGATGAATGGTACAATACACCAAATTTACATATGTGTACAATTCAAGATTTTTTTAATTTTTGTGAAAATAGAAATATTAATTTATATAAATCTATCGCACTTAAAAATCTGAAATCATCAAAAATAACCAATACCAATCTAACATTAAAAAACTTAACTGCAGTACTTGGTATTTTTTTAATAGAAAAATAGATGGAGATTAAAATAATACCATGTTTGCAAGATAATTATTCTTATTTAGTGGTTGATAAAGAAAGTAATACTGCCTGTGTAATTGATCCTGGCGAAGCTGATCCTATCATTAAATATTTAGAGAATAATAGTATTAAATTAACATTTATACTAAATACTCACCATCATTATGATCATGTTGCTGGTAATCAAGAATTAAAAAAAAAATATGCTGCAAGTGTTATTGGGTACAAAGAAGATAAAAAAAGAATCCCTGAAATAGACATACTGCTTAACGATCAAGAAACGTGGATACATAAAAATTTTGAGGCTAAAATAATTTATATACCAGGACATACTCTTGGCCATATATGTTTTTACTTTTATAAAGAAAAAGCTATATTTACTGGAGATACTCTTTTTTCACTTGGATGTGGTAGGATATTTGAGGGTACATACTCTCAGATGTTTAATTCTTTAATGAAGTTAAAAGAACTACCACAAAATACTAAGGTTTATTGTGGTCATGAATATACCAAAAAAAATTCAGATTTTTGTTTAATGCATGATGCAAATAATGAAAATCTCAAAGCTAAGATACATGGTATAGATGCAAAATTAAAAAGTGGCCTACCCACTATTCCATCAACTATTAAAGATGAATTAGAGTGTAATATTTTCCTTAGGTCCGGCAATGTAGAAACCTTTTCAAAATTAAGGGATTTAAAGGACAATTTCTAATTTATTCGGACTTGACTATAATAGGCTCCAGACTATATTGCTGATTATAAAAAATAGATTAAACAATGTCATACGCAATCATACAAACAGGTGGAAAACAGTATAAAGTAAAGGCTGGAGAAATACTTAAAATCGAAAGATTAGAGGATTCTAAAGTTGAAACTAAAATAGAATTTAAAGAAATCCTAGCATATGGAGACGACAAAACAATAGAAGTTGGATCACCAACTGTTAATGGTGCAAAAGTTGAAGCTGACCTTGTCGAAAATGGTAAAAATAGAACAATATTAATCTTCAAAAAAAGAAGAAGACAAAATTCAAGAAGAAAAAATGGTCATAGACAACAGTATTCATTAATAAGAATTAGTAAAATTTTTTCTAAAGATGGTAAAGTTATATCTGAAGCAGAAAAAATGATTAAACCAGTAAAAATAAATGAAAAAGTAAAAGTTGTAGCAGAAACTAAAATAACAACTAAAAAAAAAGTAACTACTAAAAAAGTAGAGACTAAAGTAGCAAATAAATAAATTAAATAAATTATGGCAACAAAAAAAGCAGGTGGCTCATCGAGAAACGGACGAGATAGTGCTGGTCGTAGACTTGGCGTTAAGAAGTACGGCGGTGAAATAGTAATTCCTGGCAATATAATTGTTAGACAAAGAGGAACAAAAATTTTTCCTGGTGAAAATGTAGGAATGGGTAAAGATCATTCAATTTTTTCTGTCATTGAGGGGAAAGTAGTCTTTAAAAAAGGCAGATCAGACAGAACATTCGTTTCAGTAAAACCCAATTAGTAGTACAACTAAAAACTAACTGTTGTATTATGAAGTTTCTTGATCAAGTTAAAATTTATGTAAAAGCTGGCAATGGAGGGCATGGATCTCCTAGTTTTCGAAGAGAGAAATTTATTGAGTACGGTGGACCTGATGGTGGAGATGGAGGTAAAGGTGGCTGTATATTCCTAAGATCAGAAAGAAATTTAAATACTCTTATTGATTATAGATTTCAACAACATCACAAAGCTGGGCGCGGTGTGAATGGTTCTGGACAAAATCGTACTGGTCATGGTGGGGAGGATTTATTTTTAAAAGTCCCAATAGGCACTCAAGTTTTTGAGGAAGATAATAAAACTTTAATTTATGATTTTAAAAAAGAAG